>VAPM010001809.1_pt1 | contig 28597 bp, 17 predicted proteins | sample 3395091 | NCBI WGS metagenome assembly VAPM01 (sample SAMN08290445, study PRJNA428436) | hydrothermal vent metagenome | isolation source: Deep-sea hydrothermal vent chimney 3 | place: Pacific Ocean: Juan De Fuca Ridge
CCCCATGGCTGCGTTGAAACTCCTTGCAATAGAACGACTATTCCGCGTCATTTCGCCTTGCCATGGAGAAAATATGACGCACACTTAAACCTAAATCCCAAACGCTACGGGTATTGATGGCTATTATTGATGATATCGTAAAATATTTCACTACTTAACAGCTGATGTTACGCGCTCGAATAATGAATCAATGACTGAAGCCTACGCAATATCAAAAGCTTTCGGACAATCGTTCTAGAAGTAGTGACCCTCCTGCCGCAAGGCTTCATGGACTTTGGGCTGTCATAGACCCTGTCCACTTCACCAGACACTCTTTCGTTACTTTTTGTCAGCTCGATGTCTCTCTAATGCCGTGCCAACTGCTTGCGTGCATTCTACGACTGATAGCCAAAATGACATATCGCAGGTTGCTGGTGAGCTTACGAGGCATCCAGAGGCAATGAAGTGTTTTATTTTCCTGCTTGTTCCCGTGAGCTGAATCCTGATGAATATCTCAATTGTGACTTAAAAACTGGAGTGAATCGCTAAGCCCCTGCACTGAAAACAGCTGATGGAAATCATAGGTGTAATAGAAATGGGCTCAATAGTGCGGCTACATTGCACAATTAAAAAAGTTACAAATATCATATGCCATTCAGGTGTCTTATTAAGGTTATGGCAATTGATCACTTTTTCTACAATTAAAAAGGTTCCAAAATATATCAGCAATATTACCAAAAATATCACAAAGTATTCACTTGAATTAGTCATTCTCAGCATGCTAATTTCTACGCTCGAAAATAAATAACAAATAAAAAAACCCCGCAACAAATTATCTCGCTGCATTCGACTTCAAGGTATTACAACTATCAGCTCAAATGCTTAAACGTTTAAACAAAAAACTTATGCAGCAAACTGCAGAAAATTAAATCCAAAGAGATTAAATAAAATAAACAACAAAAAACTATAGGGAATATATAATTTCCCTGGCAATCAAAAATAATATCGCACTTAGTTAAATTATAATTATTTGTAAAAATGCTTTAACCAATACTTCAATAAAGGAAAAAATAATGGGATTTTGCTGGATATATAAATACCGCTGGCTTGTGTTAATTTTAAGTATCGCACTAGTCTCGATTGCTGCCTTTGGTGCCAAAGAATTAGTACAAACAGCTGATTACAAGGTGTATTTCGACAAAGGTGACAGACTGTTAGCTGCATCAGAAAAGCTGGGTGAGGATTACTCTCAAAGCGATAACGTCCTTTTTGTTTTTGCCCCTAAAAATGGGAACGTATTTGAGCCAAAAACACTGGCCGCAGTGAAAAAATTAACCGAGGAAAGCTGGCAGATACCTCTGTCTACCCGTGTGGATTCCATCACAAACTATCAACACAGTTATGCTGAAGGTGACGATTTGATCATTGAAGATCTCATTATGCAGCCACAGCAACTTAGCGTTGATCAATTAGACAAAATCAGGTCAGTCGCATTATCAGAACCAAACCTGTTGAATCGACTTATTTCCCAAGATGGCAGCGTTACTGCAGTAAACGTGACGATCAATTTTTCTGATGGCAAGGTAGATACGGAAACTCGCGACGTCGTTGCGTATGCCCGTCAGCTCATCGAAAAAACCAAAATAGAAAACCCTGAGATAGATATGTACCTCACCGGCATTGTGTTAATGAATAATGCCTTTCCTGAAACCTCGGAAAAAGATGGCGCTACATTAATCCCAATTATGTTGCTTATCATTCTGGTCGGTTTGTTCATCCTATTGCGCTCCAGCAGCGCAGTGATATCCAGCCTGGTGGTTATATTGTTATCTATTGGAGCAGCAATGGGTATTGCGGGCTGGTTGGGTTATAAACTTAATCCAATTTCGGGTGCAGCCCCAATTATTATTCTCACCATTGCGGTGGCGGACTGCGTCCATATTCTGATGGGATTCATACATAATTTTCGCAATGAATACATGGACAAGGCAAAAGCCATGCAAGAATCTCTTGAGGCAAATGTGAAGCCTGTATTGCTGACAACATTAAGCACGGCTATTGGTTTTCTCAGCATGAATTTCAGCGAATCTCCTCCTTTTCGTGAATTAGGTAATATTGCCGCTGCGGGCATCGTCACTGCCTGCTTCCTTTCTTTGACCTTACTTCCTGCCATGATTAATTTATTGCCCGTGAAAAGAGCCCCGCAAGAAGAAAAAACGGCTAATAAAGGAACAGCAGCTCAAAATCCTTTACTCACTCACTGGATGAAATCACTATCAGAAACAGTGCTCAGGATGCCGAACACGATTTTAATAGGTGGCACGATTTTATCGCTGGCCCTGGCTGCGGCAGCTTTCAAAAATGAACTTAACGAAGATTTTGTACGTTATTTTGACAAAAGCTTTGATGTTCGTATCTCTACCGAGTTCACACTGGACAATTTAACCGGTATCAGCATTGTGGAATACGACCTGGAAGCAGAAAATAAAATAACTGCGCCCGACTATCTTTACAATTTGGAAAAATTCTCACAGTGGTTATATCAGCAACCCGAAGTTATTCATGTCAATACATTTTCTGATACCGTTAAACGTTTAAACAAAAACCTGAATGGTGATGACCCGCAACAATATGAAATACCAAACAATGAGAACCTGATTGCACAGTACATTCTGCTATACGAATCATCATTACCTTTTGGCCTAGGTATAACTGACCGTGTAAAACTGGACAAGTCAGCAAGTCGATTAACTGTCACGCTCAATGATGTAACTAACAATGAGCTGTTGGCATTTGAGGGACGTGCGCAGTCCTGGTTACAGGAAAACTTACCAAGTTATATGCACAGTGAGGGATTAGGTTGGTCAATGATGTTTGGTGGTGTCGCACAAAAGAATATTTCCAGTATGCTTTACGCAACATTATTTGCAGTGTTATTTATTTCAGCCATCCTGGTAATTTCATTCAAATCAATCTACATAGGTCTTTTGAGTTTGTTACCAAACCTGTTACCCGCGGTGGTTGCTTTGGGTATCTGGGGAATTCTGGTTGGTACGATTGGCATGGCTGCCTCGATCATCACTGCACTGACTTTTGGCATTGTTGTCGATGACAGCATTCACTTTATCAGCCGCTATGTGCGTAATCGACGTGATTTGGGAATGCCGGTGGATGAAGCTATCAGGTCCAGTTTTACAACCGTCGGAAAAGCCATATTCGTCACTTCAATCATCCTGACACTGGGATTTGCATTACTCGCCACCTCAGGATTTAAAGTGAACAGTACGATTGGCTATCTATCAGCCACAACTATTTTTGTTGCACTGTTGATGGACTTGTTTATGTTGCCTGCAATATTGATCAAGCTGGATCGCTGGTTAATCACCGACACTTCACCAGCAAAAGAAATAAATAAACCAGCAAGAGTGAACCCATAATCAGATTTATAAAAATAAGTACGTGATTTAGCTTCATCGCAGGAAAAAAAATGAAAAAAAACACTACAATGAAAAATTTGCTACCTTTTACGGGAAATTCAATTATTGAATTGATTCAATTCCGTACACAACATCAAACTGATGATGTTGCATATATTCACATTAAAGACAAAAAAGACAAAAAAGAAACCATTACTTACGGTGAATTTGAACAGCGCATAAAGAAACTGGCAGCCAAACTCCAGTTATATGATGTACAAGGGGAACGCATTGTACTGATGTACCCTTCAGGAATAGATTACATCGTAGCCTACTTCGCTGTTATTTTCTCCGGTGCAATTGCTGTGCCTGTTTATGAGCCACGCCAAAGCAACCACCTCAACCGCCTAACAAATATTTTGGAGCATGCTTCGCCAAAACTTCTGTTGATGAGCGATAAAACAGTTACTGTCACCAACCAGGAATTAATGAATGAATTAACGGGCTATGGTGCAGAATTACTCATTACCGACCAACCAGAGTTCAAGTTACCACCTGCTGAGTCATGGCAGCCCGTCAGCCTTGAAAATAACGATATTGTTTTTTTACAGTACACATCAGGCTCAACCGGTAACCCTAAAGGGGTTATGGTCTCAAATGGCAACATTCTGCACAATTCCCAACAAATATTACATGCGACAGAACCGGATGCCAGCTTTTGCTGTGTTTCGTGGTTACCACCCTATCATGACATGGGCTTAATTGGTGGCCTGATACAGCCTCTTTATGCCGGATATCCCTGTATTATCATGTCACCCATTTCAGTGATTCAACGGCCGATAAAACTGTTAAAAGCAATTCATGAATATAAAGCCACAATTTCAGGCGGTCCCAATTTTATTTTTGATGCCTGCGTCAATCGTATTCGTGATAAACAACTCGAAGGCATTGACCTTTCAAGCTGGCGTATAGCTTTTAACGGTGCGGAACCCATCAATGCCCACACAATAAAACGGTTTAGTGATCGCTTCAAGCAATATGGTTTTGATGAAAATGCCCACTACCCATGCTACGGAATGGCAGAATCTACATTATTTATTTCGGGATCCAGGGTAAAAAACGGGGCCGTTGTACGCCGATTTGATAAAAAATCCTTGCAGAATGAGCACGCCAAACCTGCCACCCAAGGTAACACTCAAATGTTAGTCAGTAGTGGTTATATATCCCAAAATATGGATATAAAAATCATAAATCCGGAAAACAACATCGAGTGTAAAGAATTCCAGGTTGGAGAAGTATGGATCCGTGGAGACAGTGTTGCTCAGGGCTACTGGAAACAGGAAGAAAAACCTGGTGAAGGTTTTTCTGGAATGATTAAAGGCAAGAATAAACACCGTTATCTGCGCACAGGTGATTTGGCTTTTTTTTGTGAAAATGAACTTTTCATTACAGGCCGCATTAAAGACGTCATCATTATTCATGGTAAAAACTATTACCCACAAGACATTGAATACAGTATCACTAATGCACACCCTGAAATAAAACCAGGCTCAGGTGCTGCTTTTTCTGTCGATCATGAAGGAAATGAACGTTTGGTTATTTTGCAGGAATTAAACCATCGTTTGGATGAACACCAGAAATCCGAAATCAGAGAAATTATTCGTAGTGAGATTTCTCAACATCATGAAGTTCAGATACTGGATATCGCCTTTATTTCTCCTGGCAGATTACCCAAAACCACCAGCGGGAAAATACAACGTCAAGCATCAAAAACAGTGTATCTGACAGAATATTATTCTGACTTTATTCAAACCAGTCAATTTGGCCTGATTGCCAATTTTTAATCGATCAAGTGAGGGAAAAATGGGGCTTCAAAATTTAATGCAACATCAAATTGCCACAGAAGTAGAGCGCAAACTGGGAAACCCAAATGATATAAACTCCATTATGTCCACCCGGCGCGTCATGGAACTGGATGAAGGTGAATGTTTTCAGGAGGAGTTTTTTCAATTTCTGCTTTCCCTGAAGCTGCATCATCATTATGTACCGGAAGAACTCGGTGGAAAATTCACAAGTTACGAACAACTGTATGCTTTAGGCAAGGTGCTGGCCAGGAGAGATCTCTCTACCGCAGTAACCATGAGCACCATGGTGTGGTCAACCCTGGTCTGGATAGGTGGCAGCAACAACATGAAGAAACATTGTGCCAACATAACCATGTCAAATAATGGTGCCCAGTGTCTCGCATATTCTGAGGAAGATCATGGCTCAGATTTATTGTCCAATCAGTTTTTCGCCACAGAAACTGATGATGGTTTTATATTACAAGGTGAAAAATGGCCAATTAATCGCGCAGCCAGATCAGAAATCGTTATGCTGCTTGCAAAAACCTCCAATGATAATGGCGGTCGAAACCTATCATTGTTCATGATTGAAAAAAGTAAAATCGATTGTTCTACTTTTACTTATTTACCCAAAGTAAAAACTCATGGCTTGCGGGGTTGTGATATTTGCGGCATTCGTTTTTCCGGTACAAAAATCCCCAAATCAGCCTTGATTGGCAACGTTGGAGATGGCTTGGAACTTGCAATAAAAGCCTTCCAGGTAACACGTACACTTTGTGCTGCCCTTTCAATAGGCGCACTGGAAAACAATTTACGTGTCGTAATGGACTTCGCAAAAAATCGTCAATTATACAAGGGTAATGTGTTTGATATACCCAATGCACGCCACTACCTGACAGGCGCATTTACTGACTTGCTGGTCACTGATGCTCTGGGCAGCTCAATGGTGCGCGCACTACACATTGTTCCAAAAGAATTCAGTATATTATCTGCTGTCGCAAAATGTTTTTCACCATTCAAACTGGATAAGGCACAAAAAGATTTGGCCACAGTCCTGGGTGCGCGTTTCTTTTTCAGAGAAAAGCACAAAGAAGGTATTTTTCAGAAATCAATGCGCGATAGCCAGGTCGTCGGCCTCTTCGACGGTAGTTCTGAAGTTAATCTTTATTCACTGACGACCCAGCTTCCCATGCTGATTCGTCGTCAGCGGAAAGTTTATAATCAAAATACTGGGATAGATATGGAAAAAATCAGCGCTATTTTTGATGCCACTTCAGAGCTACCCCGGTTTGATGGTAATAACCTAGACCTCTCCAGCCACGGAAAAGATATTATTATGGAAAGCTGGCCAGAGACGTTGCATAAACTACAACAATTAACTGAAAAATATGAAAATGCAAAAACTATTTTGGATTTAGCCAAAGAAATATTTGTCAAACACCAGAAGAATATCACGCGAATTCTTGAAAGTGGTGACAAGAAACTTCAACTACAGTCTCCCCGTATGTTTAGTCTAGCCAGAGAATATTGCATTGTTCACTCTGCGGTATGCACACTCAATTATTGGTTATTTAACATACATCATAGTGATGAGTTTATTGCCAAAGGTGACTGGTTAATTATTGGACTGCAACGCTTGCTGCTGGAGTTACATATAGATGTCGAAATCAGTGATACGCATTTTGATGCTGTCGCCAGCGAGTTATTGAAACGCAGTGATAATTCAACAAGTTATGGTTTGGTCGCCATTTCATTGCCAGACAGCATTTAATTAAAAGCAATTGTAATTTTTGCTCTACAAAAAGGAAAGAACAATGGGAAACATGGCAATAGAAACCCAGCTTAATGCTGACACTATAAAAACCAAAGCTTGTGAGTTACTGGCAGAAAGATTAAAAATTGCACCCGGTGAAATAAATCTGGAAAAAAAACTGACCGGTTATGGCCTCGACTCTATTGATGTCATGACCATGGTCGGTGACCTAGAAGACTGGCTGGATATTGAGCTGCCCAGTACTTTATTCTGGGATTATGAAACCATTAATGATGTTGCTGATTATATTTCAAGCAATATCAATGAGCTGAAAGCTTGACATAGTAATGCCCGTTAACTTCGGGCTTATAAATAAGCATTAAAAATAATTATTGGTAGAAACATCATGGAACTACATAAAAGTCAGGTTACTGACATTCAAAAAGGTCTGTATTACATCCAAAAAATTCAGCCTGACACATCGGCATATAACATTGTATTTAGTATGAAGATACAAGGAAAAATAAATGTAGAAAGATTAGATAAAGCTTTTAAGCATGTCCAGGCACAACATATCGCATTACGTCAAATATTTACAGAAAATGATGGCGTTGTTCAGGCAACAGAAGCCCCAGATCTATTACTAAATATAGTGCAACATGATATTTTGCATTTGGTTCCAGAAATACAAAAACAGCACATAATCATAACATCGAAAAAAAGCTTCCAGCTGGACAAGGAAATTTGTTTACGTGTCGATTTGTTTCGCACATCTGATAATGAACAAGTGTTGCTGCTGACAGCTCACCATGCAAGCTTTGATTTTTGGTCCCTCGCTTTATTGCTCGAACAGGTTGAGCAGGCCTGTCTCGATTTACACGCCGGTAAGAAACTAACCCTGGATCAGGATATTCTTCAATTTGATCAATATACTAACGAAGTGGCGGTTAATCAAAAATCAGAAAAATACCAAGAAATGAAGGAAAAGGTGGTCACCGGACTAAGCGGGCACCCTGGGACTCTTGACCTGAGTACGGACAAACCGCGCCCGAAAATACAGTCGTATCAGGGTCAATCTTATAGTTTTTCAATACCTGCGAATATTTCAGCACGCATTATGGCATCTGCCAAAACAGCCAATGTAACGCCATATATGTACCTTCTTTGCATTTATCAGGTATTGTTGCATCGTTATACGGGACAAGATGATATTCTCGTTGGCTCCCCGATTTCCGGACGTGAAAAACGCAAATATCGCAACATTATTGGCAACTTTGTCAATACGATTGTACTGCGCAGCCAATCACATGGAGAAATGACATTCAGTGAACGGCTACAACAAACAGCAAAAAGCGTAGTATCCGCAATCCGTCACCAGACTGTAGCTTTCCCGCAAGTTGTCGAGGCGCTCACGCTAAAGCGGGACCCCAGCCGCACACCACTAATCCAGGCAAATTTTTCATGGGACCGTTTCCCGCAACTCGCTAAATTCTCCCATTTTTTTAGTCATTCTGACGACCAGAGTAGCGTTGATTGGGCAGGATTAACAATAACACCGTACTGGATTCCACAACAGGAAGGCCAGTTTGATATTGCACTGGAAATGGGTGCTGAAGTGCAGGGAGAATTGACCGCTACCATAAAATACTGCGATGATTTATTCCTAGAATCCAGCATTACCTGTTTTGCAAAAAATTTCGTCCAGCTACTGGCCAGTTTCAGTCAACATCATGAGCAAAATATTTATGCCGTAAAGCTTGTTGACAAGGAACAAGCCCGGCACCTCATCGGGTTAGCCCATTCATCTATCAATCTCACCCGTCCCCGAAAAACAATTCATGCGGAAATCTCCCAACAGGCCGAACTGACGCCTGACGCTATCGCGCTGCAAGATGAAACTCGTAGTCTGTCCTACAAGGATCTGGATATATTAACAAGCCGACTCGCCCAACAAATGGCTGCACGATATAATATATTCGGAAAACCTGTGGGCATATGCATGCCTCGAAGTGTTGATTTGGTGGTTTATCTTATCGCCATTATGAAAGCTGGCGCTTGTTATGTGCCTGTTGACCCCAGCACGCCAGAAGATCGATCGACAATGATTATTGAAGATAGCAAACTCACGCTGCTTTTAATGGACCCAGATATTCAACATCTCGATTTTTCCAGTATTGTGGATACTCTCAACACACAATTATTTTTGAAAGCGACACAGTCAAGTGATGTTATTTTAAAGACAAAACTTCCTGAGGTCAGCGCAGAAAAAACTGCCTATGTATTGTTCACATCAGGTTCTACTGGTCGCCCCAAAGGGGTATCTGTTCCACACCGCTGTGTAACCAATTTATTACATTCTTTCGCGAAATACCCCGGATTTTCAAGTGGTGATAAATTGTTGTCTTTGACAACAATTACTTTTGATATTTCTGTGCTGGAACTTTTTTTACCACTGACACAAGGTGGTACAACCATCATTGTTGACAGTGCTGTTTCCGCCGACCCCACTGTTTTGATGGAAAATATCAAACGATTCCAGCCAAGCTTGATGCAAGCAACACCTGCCACATGGAAAATGTTGTTTGAAGCAGGCTGGGAAGGTGACCAGGCATTAACCATTTTATGTGGGGGTGAAGCCTTGCCTAGCGCATTAGCTGAGAGATTGACCCACTGTAGCTACCGTCTGTTTAATGTTTACGGACCAACAGAAACTACTATCTGGTCAACCATCAGCCATTATAAAGATGGTAATGTCACTATTGGTCATCCCATTGCCAATACCCAAATATTCGTGTTGGACCAAAACCTTCAACTTGTGCCTCAGGGAGTCGTGGGTGAAATTCATATTGCCGGACACGGTGTATCTGACGGGTACATCAATCGCCAGGAATTGACCAACAAAGTATTTTTATCAAACCCTTATGGCCCTGGAAAAATTTACAAGACAGGTGACCTGGGACGTTTAAACAGTCATGGTGAATTTGAATGTCTTGGCCGCCTTGGCAATCAGGTGAAAATCCGGGGTTATCGTATTGAACTTGATGATATTGAAGAGAATCTTCGTAAAATATCCGGTATTCGGGATGTCGTTGTCCAGGCAAAAAATATTCACGATGATCTCAGCTTAGTCTGCTATTTTGTTAACCAGGCGGATAAAAACGTCAGTGCTACGAACATCAAAAAACACCTAAAATCAGTGCTTCCGGCTTATATGGTGCCCGCATTTTATATGAATCTGGATGCATTACCATTGACAGAAAATGGGAAAATTGACCGAAAGTCTCTGCCAACACCCGATGTAGCCTTACAACAACGCACAATATTATCCGCACAAAATATAACGGAGAGCAAAATATTATCAATTTGGAAAACCGTTCTTAATCAGGATCATATCAGTACTGATGATGACTTTTACGACATAGGTGGCCATTCGCTTCTTGCTGCCCAATTGACCAATAAAATCGGGAGTGCATTTAATGTGGAACTTGGTCATCAATTTATATTAACCAATACCACTATCCAGGAAATGGCAAAAGCCATTACACAAAAAAATACCGGCATGGATAATACGTGTGCCATTAAACTCCATGAAGGAAGCAAAAATCATCGCCCTCTGTTTTTAATGCACCCTATCGGTGGAACCGTGCATTGTTATATGGCATTAAAACAAACTATGGACAAAAAACTTCCCGTATATGCATTCCAGTCACCGGGTATTGATGATGTCGATGAGGTGGAAGTGGGTATTGAAAGTATCGTGGAAAAATATGTAGCTGAAATTTTAACCATTCAACCGGAAGGACCATATACTCTGGGAGGCTGGTGTTTTGGGGGTGTTTTAGCCTATGAAGCAGCTGCTCAATTAAAGGCCATGAATAAACGAGTTACCGGAATTCATATTTTTGATACCCGAGCACCAATAATAGCAAACCACCCTGATGACGGTGATGATGCCACCTTGCTCTCCTGGTTTGCAAGGGATCTGGCTGTACCACATAACAAAATACTTAATATTCTACCGGACGAATTACGTGCTATAGATGCTGATGAACAATTCACCTATGTTCTTGACCGGGCCCAGGCCATCGGTGTTATCGACAGTGATATCGCCGCTGAAAAACTCATGAACTACTTCCAGGTATATATAGCAAATGGAATGGCTCTTCAAATGTATGAAGAAAAATTTGTTGATATAAATGTCACATTATACCGTGCCAAAAATGAACCCGTTGATTACGGTGAGTTTTTGGGCTGGGATAAGTTATTAAATACATCAGACCACAAATGTCATTTCACCGTAATCGATATCGAAGGTGATCACAACAGCATTATGTATAAACCCCAGGCATCTCAACTGGGCCGCGCCTTAAACAAGAGTTTGCTGGCGGCAACATTTTCAACTACAGCCCAAAAAGAGGAATGCCTAGCATGAGCATAGAGAAAAATATTATTATCGAGTTAGATTACATCATCGAATCACCGATTACGGATGTATTTGACTATTTATCAAATCCTGTAAATGATGCCCAATGGCAGTCATCTTGTGATGACGTTACCATCGAAAACCCAGACACAGAAATCCAAACAGGCTTCAAATATCAAATCCACTTCAGCTTTCTCAGTCGCAAAATGGCCTTTGAAGCAGAAACATCGGAATATGAACCCCTGAAAATCTACGGCTATCGCTCATTGAGCGGCCCCATCACCTATGAAGGACGCTACGAATTCAGTGAAGTACCTGAGGGAGTGCGTATAAAGTGGCGACTCAATGCTACACCGGGAAAATTTTTTGGCATTATCCCCCGAAATTTAATTAAAAAAACTATGCTGAAAAAAGCAGGGGAAGATATCAAGCGTTTACAAAATACTTTTAAGACTCAAGCATGATTTTATGACTGTTGTAAATTAAGCGCATTAGAATGCGCTATTTTTAAAAAATTACCCGATATTTAACGCAGAGACCGCAGGGGTTCAGAAATAAATGTGACAGGATATTACGCCACAAAAAAATCCAAATTTATAGGGTGGACATCTTATCCATCGTACCGCAAAAGGATTATTGGTCGCCCCCTGGGATGTGATTGATGCTCATGTACGGTTAATGGCCTGAGCTTCCGGGCTTCCCTGGTAGCGCCCCTACCCTACACTCAAAGGGGAGGAGAAAAATTCTCCCCTTGGTCATCGATGGAACTTTACTCCGCAATCGGCTTTTAGGGACGTACATGCACGTCCCTTAGCTGTAAACAGACGGCTGGTAGTGATCAGGCGGGATGACAACCTGTCTGCTGTAACCCGGTAGTACGATCAAGCCCGAACATCAGATTCATATTTTCAATACCGACCTGTGCCCCACCCTTTCCAAGACTATCCAGCACACTAAACACCACTACCCGGTTTCTTTTTTCATCCACATCCAGTCCGATATAACAGTAATTAGTGCCCGAAACTGTACTCACCCAAGGATAAGCTCTGTACTGCCAGGCATCATTTTGATTTACAGGAAGGTCATATACCTTGATAAACGGGTGATCGTGATAGAAACCGCGATAAAGCTCCAGCAAACTTTGTCGTGAAACCGTTTTGAGGTTAAATGCATGACAAACATTTAATATGCCTCGTGTAATGGGCACATAGATCGGTGTGAAGTGTATACATACATCGTCATCGGTCAGTCGTGACAGTTCCTGCTCCATTTCATAACTGTGTCGATGATCCACCACGTTATAGGGCACCAGGTTATTGCCGATTTCGGGGTGGTGTGCCGCACGGGATAATTCAGCCCCAACGCCTGCCGTGCCCGACAAGCCATTGACCACCAGAGAATGGGTATCTACCAGATTTTCTTTGAGCAGAGGTGCCAACCCCAATATCGCTGCGGAGGAAAAACAGCCGGGGTTGGCAATCAGTCTCGCTTGTTTAATATCGTCAAGGTGAAATTCAGAAAGGCCATACACGGATTCTTCTGCCAGTGACCACTCGATATGGGACTGACCGTATACCCGCTCCCAGGTGGACCGGGAATCCAGGCGAAAAGCTGCACCCAGGTCAATGACTTTGCAGCCGGTTTCCAGCAGTTGGGGAGCCATTGTCAAAGAAGCCGATGTCGGCAGGGCCATGAATACTACATCGCATGCGGATATGTTATCAGGATGAATCAGCTCAATACCCTGGCCATACAGGTTTGGGTGGTAGTTTTCGATGTTATCCGGTGTACGACTGGTGGCCCAGGCAAGCTCCGTTTCAGGGTGGTTTAACAACACCCGGATAACTTCTCCTCCCATGTAACCGGTTGCCCCAAGTACGCCGACTTTAATCATGATGTAGCTCTCCATTTTTATTCCGGAATATGAAACAACCGTAACCAGAAACCAGCACGCATTACAGATACAGTCTATGGCTTATTTGACCAGTACAGATCGAATGTCATTAAGCTAAATGCGAATCAGGAATAGATATTCCCTCCCCTCGGACAAGCGCCCCAGTACAATGGGAAGTTATTCTGTAGTGGCACTAACAAGTGACGGGTTATAAACGCAGAGGTCGCAGAGGCGCAAAGGACGCAGAGAAAAACATCAAAAACTTTACGTCCTCTGCGTCTTTGCGACCTTTGCGTTAAATATTCGATGTTTTTTAAATGAGCAATGAATACTTATTTTTGTCGTTTAAATCACCAGATTCCAGCCTGCGCCGGAATGACGGGAAGTGGTGATGCGACAACTGTTCCATAATCATCTGGGTATCAATGTCGCTTTTCGCTTGAATAAATGACGAATGTCTTCTCCGATCATGTAAAGACAGGGAAGCAACAGTAATGTTAAGGGTGTGGCAAATAACAATCCCCACCCCAAAGCCAGCGCCATGGGTCCCATGTAGGGATCAGAGCCTCCGATACCATAGGCAAGCGGTAACAACCCGGCAACCGTGGAGACGGTTGTTAATAACACTGCGCGTAGCCGGTTGGATGTCCCTTCAGCAACAATGTCTCTTAATGGCCGCTCCGGGTTTTGTTGTTTAAGCTGATTGATATGGGCTACCAGTACAAGGGAGTCGTTCACCACAACACCAGCCAGTCCGATAACACCGATCATGCCAAGGAATCCTAAAGCCTCATCGTGAACAGAAAAGCCAACAATGACACCAACCAAAGCAAAGGGGATAGCGGTCATGACCATTAATGGTTGCCATATTGAATTGAATAAAAGCATTAACAGTAAATAGATACCAATACAGGAAATGCCCATAATAACCATTAATTCATCAACGGATTTTTTACTCTCTTCCGCTTCACCACCAACATACAATGCCATGCCGGGATAATCACGTTCGATATCAAATTGTGCCAATACGGCTTGAGACACTTTCAGTGGTGTGGTGATGTCTTTGTCGATATCCCCGCTTATTGTGACCGCGCGGTCTCCTTTGTAGTGGGTGAAGTTTGCCGGACCAGGAGAGGTGACAAAATGCGCCATTTCACTCAAGGGAGTAAGATAACCATTACGATTAGGTAACGTCATCTCTGCCAGTGATTGCGGGTTTTTGCGTACGTCTTCGGTAAAAATCACCCGAAAATCCACATCTTCATCGCCATAACGCACACTGGTCACAACTTCTCCGTCGTAGGCAATGCGCACATTGCGGGCTACGTCGGCAACGGAAATACCAACACGCGCCAGTTTGTCGTAATTGAATTTGATTTCGACTTGTGACTTCCCTTCCTTGTCATCACGGTTAATATCTTTGGTGCCTTCCAATGTGTTGAGATAGGCAACAACGTCATTAACCAGTCGTGTACGTTCGGCATCATCAACGCCCACTACCCGTAAAGCAATGGGACGGCCAACCGGTGGGCCACCACTGTCAATCATGTAAAAAATACGCTCTACACCTTTTAGTGCATCCGTTTTTTCACGCAGGCTTTCGACGATGTCATCCGCCGTACGTTGACGGTCAGAAAACGGGGTTAAACTGACAAACACTGCCGCGTTGTTTTCGCGCTCACTGGAGCCAATATCACCAAACGTGCCAATACGGGTCACAAAGGAATCAAGCTCTGACTTCCCCAGTTCTGATACCAGTGACTCAACATCACGGGCCCGGTCTGCCGTGGCTTGTAACGAGGTGCCTACGGGTGTTTCAATCAGGATCATAAAACGCTCGGCGGTTGATGATGGAAACAGAACAAAATCCATGTATTTGACGGCATAAGTCAAAGCGCCTCCCAAGACGGCAACAAACATAACAACCAGCACATAACGTGCGGGCAGTAACCGCAGCAGCACGGCTGTGTAGAATTGACGCAATTTATTAAAATACCGTTGGCGTCGTGTCGGTCCGTTATGTGGTTTCATGCTTGCAGCAATATGTGCAGGCAAAGCCAGGGTGGATTCAATCAGAGACACTGCCAATGCAATGGTAATCACCAGTGGAATCACTGTGACAAACTTGCCTAGCATGCCGGGCATAAAAAACATCGGTAAAAATACAACAAAGGTCGTCAGGATGGTGGTTATCACCGGTTTGATGACATCACGTACCCCGGCAACAGCGGCCGGAACCGCAGACATACCTTGTTCATATCGTCGATAGATACTTTCAGCAATAATAATCGCATCATCAACAATGATGCCCAGCACGAGCACCATGGCTGTCATGGTAATACTGTCAAGAAACCCACCAAAAAACGGCAGCATAAAAACAGTGCCAAGCAATGCAACCGGAATACCCAATGCAACCCAAAAAGCCACACGAAAACTTAAAAATACAGCCAACACAATCATCACAAGAGACAGACCGATCATTCCGTTGTTTGCAACAATGGACAGCCGGTCTTTTACAAATTTTGACTCGTCATTGGAAAACATGACTCTGACTTCTGATGGCATATGTTTCTGCTCATTTTCCACCAATTCTTTTATAGCATCGACAGTGCGCACGATATCTGCGTTATCAGCCTTGAATGCAACAAACGATATGGCTTTTCTGCCATTCACATGTGACAGCACTTTTTCTTCTTCGTAACCATCCACGACCACCGCCAAATCCCGTACCTTTACTGAAGGCCCGTCAAAAGTGGTGCGCACAATAACATCCCCTACTTCACCGGGGTTGCGAAATTGCGACAGGGTGACGATATTTTTTTCACTGGTATAAGATTCAAATGATCCGCCCGTCGAACGAATATTACGCTGTCCAATCGCCCTCACCACCTCAGCAAGGGAAACATCGGCTTTATCCAGTTTATCGGGGTTGATTTCAATCTGGATTTCGCGTGTACGATATCCATAACGACTAACGCTCGACACACCATCCACATTTTCCAGTTTGCGTTGAAACTGTCTGGCAATCTTTCGCAGCTCCGCATAAGGCAGATCACCTGCCAGACCAATCTCGATCATGGGAAAACTGGACGTACTCAGTTCCGTTACCAAAGGAGATTCTGTGACTTCTTCCGGAAAATCCGTCACTCTGGAAACAGCCTCACGAATTTCACGTATGACTTTTTCTTCGTCTTCCACATCCGGGTCAATAACGATATGAATATTAGACAGGTTTTCCATAGACCAGGACACGTAGCGCTTGATACCGGTAACTTCTTTTATCTCTTTTTCAATTTCATTAGTGACCGTCAGTTCCACGTCTTCCGGTGAAGCACCTGGGTAAGTCGTGGTTATCAGCAGTTCACCAAATTCCACACTGGGAAAAGCATCCCTTTTAATGGTTAACATGCTGCCAATGCCTAACAGAATAACCAGAAAAGTAATGACACAGGCCAACAGGTGGCGTTCAGCAAAGAACTTGAAAAAACTCATAAAAGTAACTCCTGTTAAATTCTGTCTGAACCCGGTAAAAGAGCATCGGTAAGTGATTCGAAACGTAGCCAGAGTTTTTGATAATTGGCGGCGTTGGCGGCATAAATTAGTTGGGCATTTTGCTCGTTATCACGGCTTTGGATCACAAAACTCAGTTCACTGCGCCCCTGGTTGTGACGTTTTAACTCTTCCTGCGTTCTTAAGCGTGCCACTTCAATTTGCTCTTTGTTCAGCTCAATGATTTCGCTTAATTCCGTTAACTGCACCACCAGATTACGCAATTGCGCTTCCAGCTGGCGAAACGCACTGTTTTTTGCTTCTCTGATTTGCTGTTTTTGCAGGCGTGCCCGGTTGAGGTCTGCCGTGGCGGTACGCTGACCCAGGGGATAACGAAAATTCACACTGATCATGTATTGCGGTTGATCAAACTTGGCAGAGCCCGACAAATCACCCGCTTCGCTGCGTAAGCCACCTCCCAGCACCAGATTCAACTCCGGCTCCTTCTGATTGTCATAGCCATTTTGCAGGCGCTCTGTCTGTGCCAGACGCACATCAAAAGCCTGTAACTCACGCGCATTGTGTTTCAGCACGCTCAATGCCTGCTCCAGTAGCGGTGCCGGTTTTAACGTATAGAGATCCAGCGCGGGCTCCATTTGATATAAATCCAGGCTGGCACTCTGGGTTGCCAACTCTGCCTGTATTGCCCGCCACTGGCTTTTAATGGTGCTCAGGTTTTGTTTGGCATTGATCACCGCATCCCGTGCTCGTAACACATCCACTTCTGCCACCAATCGGCTGCGGCGCTTTTTCTTTGTTCTTATCAGTTCTTCATCGGCCAATGCCAATCGGGTTTTGGCAATGAGGCGTTGCTCCGTGACAAACACCCAATCGAGAAACATCAGTCCCTGTTGTTCGAGAAAGCGCTCCTGATTTTCGATACTGTTAACCTTGCTGAGATCGATATTGTATGACTGCAATTCGTAATCAAGGCGACTTAACACCCCCCCTTTGTTTTTCATCAGGGGAATACTGTAACTGGCGCTGAGCCCATTGCCATGCTCAGAAAAAGAGCCAACAGGTGCTGCAAACTGTTGCTCCAGGTTGTAGTAGTCATAATCAATGGAAAGACTGCTACCATTTGACCAAAAACGGCGTTCCAGCCCGGCATTCAATGTCAGGTTGTCCTGTTCCTCTGCCACAAAGGCAATGCTGGCACTGCGCTCTTCATGACGATAGCCTGGGTTTGCCTTTATCACCCAGTCTTCATCACCCAGATAGCGATCCTGTTGTGCCTGTTCAATTTCATGATTGAGGTTCTGTTGAATAAAAAAAGGATGATTGGCTTTCACCCGTTGGAGGTATTCATTCAGCCCGATGTTGTCTATTTCAACGGTATCCGCCAATAGGGACATGGGTGTACCGATAACAGCAATCATGCAAAAACCAACTGAAATATTCCGTAAATGTTGTCTATTTTTCACTTTCCCGCCTCCACGCGCTGTTTAAGCGCAGCATTCATGGCATGAAACCCGGCCTCAGTAGATTTACCCACTAGCTTCAAAATAAGTTTTGATAACAAGCCATTGAAAGCCTCACTGTGACAAAAAGTAACATGTCCATTCGTCAGGGGTTTGATCACAAAACGATGTTCACCATCAAATAACCCAGGAAACAGTACTCTGTCCACCCATACAAGCTGTCGCCCGGGTTTAATGCTAATAATCGTGGGATTAAATACCATGGACTTTCCTTCAGGGGGTTGCAAAAAAACCTGCAAACAACTGCCTTCGCATAATTCCCCTTTAATGGTTCTGACGAAGGGGTTCCAGTCGGGATAGTGCTTAAAGTCGGTGAGTACATTCCAGACCTTTTCTGCGGGTGCGCTGATTTCTATTCTGGTTTTAATGACTTGCGACATCTTGACACCCCTATCCTTATTTTCCCGGATATTCCAAATATGCCCGTATTTTGGCAGGTATACGGAAATCATGAATCACCCGGCAGGGTGATTTAAGGGGGTGAATCACAATGTTATTAAGTTAAGCCAAACTTCCGGCTTGTTGTAGGTTGGCGGTGAGCTTGCGAACCCCCAACGGAATCGACGATGTTGGGGTTCGCAAGCTCACCACCAACCTACGGTACGCCATTTTTTGTTAACTGAATGACATAGGGGTGAATCAGGAGAACGGGACAGGAAAATTCCCGGGTAAAATTGTCTTACGGCTAAAATAAAATAAAGTGGAAACGGGAATGAGTTTCCGGTGTGGTCACATACTGTCGCTGCAAGCTCAGGCCGGATTCACAAATCCTGCCCCTTTTGCCACTGCCTCAACACGACTGTTGACTCCCAGTTTTCGATATATGTTTTTTACATGGGTTTTAATGGTATTGGGGGATACGAACAGCTGTTCAGCAATTTCTTTATTCGTAAGGCCAGCAACCAGTAATGCCAATGTTTTCCGCTCTTTATGGCTGAGAGGCTCAACCGGCAAATCATTGGTTTGATTTTTCGCGGGTTCGTTGCTCATTTGTTGCAACAGGATTTGTGCATATTCCGATTGACGCCCAGCAAGCGCATGTTTTAACAATGCGGCCACCGGAGCACCTTCATCAAGAAATACCCGAATATGTTGTTCTAATTTTGCAGCGTTCAGCGCACGCTCTAAAGACACGATTGCAAGGCGTGTTTTTCCCTGTGACTGGCGAGCCATGGCCTGCAAAACAAGTAATTCAATAGCAAGAGTCTGATGTCCTTCCTGTTCCGCCCGCAAAAGCAATGGTGAAATCACATTCAGTGCTTTGTCTGCCTGGCCTTGTCTCACCAGTACCCGGGCCAATAAAACACTTTCTCCCTCCCGCTCAAAATCAGCTTCATGACTCACCTCAAAACTCTTTGTGGCCAGCCAATGTTCGACCTGACTCATATCTCCCAGTTTGATTTGAGCCGAAAGTAGATCATCTTCACTTATTGGAAAAATGGGTAACAAAGAAGGCTTTATTTCGGGGTGTTTGATGGCTGCAATACATTTTATTGCTTTTTCAACATCACCCCTGGCGAAATAAACATTTGCCCGGCGTACATCGATCATGGATGGCAGCACATTCCAGGTATCTTTGTGTTCTATCCCCGCAACATTTTCCAGGTGGAGCATACACTCACCCAGATTATTTGTTTGGTAAGCCAGTTCACTTAATGCCATATAGACCCATGCGGTATCCGCCAAATATTCGTCCCAGCCCTTTTCTTGCAAACGACGCAAGTTCTCAGTGAGTAGCTTCCTTGCTTCATTCAGATGCCCCTGTTTCGCCAATACACGGGCAAAGCCGCAAATCGAGGCATTGAGCGCAAGAAGATATTCACTGGAAAATGAATCATCGATAAGCAGACGAAATATCTCACCGGCCTTATCCAGTCTGCCTCGGACGAAATGGGCCGATGCCAGTAACAGGCGTGGTGGTATAGCAGCGGACATTCCGATGGTTTCGCAAAATTGTATGGCTCTGTTGGCACAATCCTCGACGACTGCAATATCGCGTTGCTGCATGGCAAGAAACCCTTTCATCAGGGCGAGGTCAATTTCTATTTTGGCATGTTCTTCATCAGACAATTCAAGCTGACCGGAATCAAACTGCCGCTGAAGCTCTTCAACCAGATCCAGCAATATTTCTCCACAACCCAAAAAATGACTCCAGGTACAACGAAGCATGTGGCATGGATGATTTTTGATGATGGATTTCGGGAGTTTTTGGTAGTACGTCATTAACTCAAGGAGTTGACCGTCTTCAAACATGCGTTGGCCATGTTTTTCCAGCACCGTTGCTGCCTGCTCAAAGTCTTCAATCTCAAAAGCATGTTTTATCGCTTCGTGAGGGAGCCCTTTTTCATTAAACCATTCGCTGGCATGACGATGAAGCGGGACAATTTTCGCCGGTTGTAAGCGGACAAGTTGTTCACGCAGCAATTCGGAAAACAAATGGTGATAACGATACCAGTGACGTTTGTTATCCAGCGGAATAACAAACATGTTGGATGTTTCCAGTTGTTCCAGAAGCGCCGTGCTGTTTTTTCGTTGAGTCAACTTGTCACATAAAGACCCGCACAATTGATTCAGTACGGATGTGTGTAACAGAAACTGTTTTATGTCTTCCGGCTGCCGACGCAATACTTCATCGGTGAGATAATCCATAATGTAACGATCATCACCTGCAAATGCCTGAATGAACGCTGTTCTGTCATTTTCGGCTTCGAGTGAAATTGCCGCAAGTTGCAAACCTGCAATCCAGCCTTCCGTACGCGCTTCCAGCACTGAAATATCTTCAGATGACAAATCCAGGCCGGTAATTTTATTGAGAAATTGCGCAGCTTCCTCATGAGTAAAACGTAAATCCGACTCTCCTATTTCTGCCAACTGTCTGCGCACCCGCATGCGGGATAATGCAATAGGCGGTATGGAGCGGGAGGTCATCGCTACATGCAATTGAGAGGGCTGGTGATCAATAAGATAATTCAGCACTTCATGAACAGCATCATGTTCAATGACATGATAATCATCCAATGCCAGGAAAAAACGGCTATCCAGGCTGCTGATTTGATTCACAAGAGAGCGCAGTAAAGAAATAACATTGGGAGGCTGAGCCAGGGCAAGAATACTGGCTTCCTTCAGACCAAACTGCGGATAAATGCACTGAATAGTTTTTATCACGTAATGAAGAAAACGAGTGGGATCATTGTCATCTTCATCCAGAGACAGCCATGCAACCGGGATTTTTTGCTGTTCCAGCCAGCGGGTTAACAGGGTTGTTTTTCCAAACCCGGCAGGTGCGCAAACAAGGCTCAGGGATTGGGGTTCTGTCCCTAATTTGTCAAAAAGCCGTTGACGATGAACAAGCTGGCCATGACAACGCGGCAAAATTAACTTGGTCGATAACAGCGAGTCATCATCGTTATCCATCTGACTACTGAGATTAGTGCTGTCTGACGGGTTCATGCGCATTCCAGGCCAATACTGTATTTGAATAATTCAGCTGGTGAGAATATACAATAATGCGATGCCCTGTAGGCATTTTGCAGCCTCTGGAACTGCTTTCAGGTTTGTTTTTTTGATAAATTGATTTTATATTTCATGCGGTTGCGTAACTTAGGTGAAGTGATTTCAATTTGTGCTCAACAGCCGTTTAGGCGCAACCCGCCCGTCATCCAGCACGGTACCCAAACCCAGAAAGCGTTTGTCGCTGGCATACAGTCTCACCCAACCACGGTCTTTAAGCTGCGGAACAAATACCGCCTGCCCCTGACAGAGATAAAAACTGGCATCTTCCGGGAGGCACACCTCTGGCCAATCCGGCAGAGTGGAGTCCATGGGTAACAGCAATTCGTCCAGTGCATGTGAGCCTGATTGCTCCACAATGGCTTGCAGGAATTCCAGTGTATACATGGCATGTCCATCCAGCGCACCGACACCGGTACGTCGCAGAGCCGCGACATGAGCACCACAACCCAACGCTTCACCGATGTCCTCAGCCAGTACACGAATATAAGTGCCTTTACTGCACCGCACGTCCAGTTCCAGCTCATCACCCTCAAGTCGCAGTAGTTTCAGAGAATGAAGGGTGATATCACGCGGCTCACGCTCGACTTCAATACCTTGATGGGCCAATTTATAAAGAGGCTGGCCTCCCTGTTTGATGGCAGAATGCATGGGAGGCGTTTGCTGGCTCTTACCCAGAAAACTTTCCAGCACTTCTTGTACTTGTGCGACAGCAAATTCCCCTACGGGGCGTGTTTCGCGGATTTCACCATCGGCATCACCACTGTCGGTGGTTGCTCCCAGCTTACAGGTTGCGCGATATTCTTTATCCGCAGAAAGCAGAAAACCGGAAATTTTGGTGGCCTCTCCAAGGCAAATGGGAAGCATGCCGGATGCCAGCGGATCAAGACTGCCGGTATGCCCTGCTTTGTTCGCATTAAAAAGCCGTTTGACTATTTGCAGGGCAGCATTGGAGGTAATACCGGTGGGTTTATCCAACAGCAATACACCATTCACACTTCGGCCACGGTTACGACGACGCGCCACAATCATTCTCCAAAAGCATTAAAAAAGAAACGGGAGGGTTGCTGCTCAAATCACTCTGATTTTTCAGATTGGGAGTCAGCAGGTTTGTTGGTTGGCTCATCAACCCCGGCAGAGGCTGTGCCTGACTGTTTGATCAGGTCCGTTAAACGATTCCCGTATTCCATTGAGGAATCGTAAATAAAAACCAGCTGGGGCGTGGTACGCAACTTGAGACGCCGGGCCAATGCAGTACGCAAATAACCGGCGGCCTTGTTCAGGGCCAGCGTGCTGCTTTCAACGGATTTTTTCGCCTGTTCTTTATCCGCCAGATTTTCATCCAGCACGGTAAAATACACACGCGCCCGTTCAAATTCATGCGTGACATCGACACCCGTGACGGTGACCATGCCTACCCGCGGATCACCCAGCTCCATCTGGATCAGCTCAGCCATGTGCCGCTGAATCTGATCTGCCACTCGGCGTGTACGACTAAATTCTTTGGCCATGGCTATTTACTCCACAAATCCACAAGCAAGTGTTACAGGGTACGTTTAACTTCGACTTGTTCGAAGACTTCAATCTGGTCGCCTGCTTTTATGTCGTTGTAGTTTTTCACACCGATACCACATTCTGTACCGGAACGAACGTCCTGCACGTCATCCTTGAAGCGACGCAGCGATTCCAGTTCGCCTTCGTAAATCACCACATTGTCGCGCAATACGCGAATGGGGTTGTTTCGTTTCACCACACCTTCCGTCACCATGCAGCCTGCGATAGCGCCCAGCTTGGGAGAACGGAAAACATCGCGCACTTCGGCAAGACCCACGATTTGCTCTTTGAATTCCGGTGCCAGCATACCGCTCAGTGAATTTTTCACTTCATCAATGGCATCGTAAATCACACTGTAATAATGCAGGTCGATACCATCTTCTTCGATGATGCGTTTCGCCGATGCATCAGCACGCACATTAAAGCCAATCATAACTGCGGAAGAGGCCACGGCCAGATTGACATCAGATTCATTGATACCACCCACACCACTGGCGACAATTTTCACCTTCACTTCGTCTGTGGACAGCTTTGTCAACGACTCATTAAGGGCTTCCACTGAACCTTGCACATCCGCCTTCACCACCAGATTGAGGGTATTCACTTCGCCCTCTTCCATTTGCGAGAACATGCTTTCCAGTTTGGCTTTTTGTTGACGCGCCAGCTTCACATCACGGAATTTCCCCTGACGGAACAACGCCACTTCACGCGCCTTGCGTTCATCGTCCACTACCAGCATTTCATCGCCTGCACTGGGCGTACCTGAAAGGCCCAATACTTCCACCGGAATCGATGGACCTGCTTCGGCAGTCGGTTGGCCATTTTCGTCCAACAACGCGCGCACCCGGCCATATTCCTGGCCAGCAAGTACCATATCACCCTTGCGCAAAGTACCGCTTTGCACCAGCACCGTTGCCACCGTACCTCGTCCTTTGTCCAGACGTGATTCGATCACCACACCGCGTGCGGGTGCATCTTGTACTGCACTGAGCTCCAGCACTTCTGCTTGCAGGGAAATTGCTTCCAGTAACTTGTCAACACCTTCGCCAGTCAATGCGGACACATGCAAAAACTGTGTATTACCACCCCAGTCTTCCGGCACCACTTCTTCGGCCACTAATTCCTGTTTGACACGATCCGGTTGTGCGTCTTCTTTATCAATTTTATTCACTGCCACCACTAACGGTACACCGGCAGCTTTGGCATGTTGAATGGCTTCTTTGGTTTGCGGCATAACACCATCATCAGCAGCCACAACCAATACAACAATATCGGTGGCTTTCGCGCCACGCGCCCGCATCGCAGTAAATGCCGCATGTCCGGGTGTGTCCAAAAAGGTGATCGGGCCAAGGTCTGTATTCACGTGGTAAGCACCAATATGCTGAGTGATGCCCCCCGCCTCGCCTGCGGCTACTTTCGATTTTCGAATGTAATCCAACAGCGATGTTTTACCGTGGTCAACATGCCCCATGATGGTGACGGCAGGCGCACGTGTTATCTGCTCACCGTCACTATCGGATGCCTGCGTAATACTTTCTTCCAGCGCATTGTCACTCACCAGTACAGCTTTGTGACCCATTTCTTCCACAACAATGCTCGCGGTTTCCTGGTCAAGCACTTGGTTGATCGTCACCATGCTGCCCATACCCATCATCACTTTGATGACCCCAGCCGCCTTCACAGCCATTTTTTGCGCGAGTTCACCAACAGTAATGGTTTCGGGAACGTTGATATCACGCACCACAGGTGCCACTGGCATTTCAAAACCATGCTCAGTCGGTCCGGAAGACACTGCACCACGAGTACGCCGGGGCTTCTTCTTGCGACGACCTGATTTACTGGCATCGACATGCAGTTCTTTACGACCATATTTCGTCGGTTTTTCAGCTTTTCCTGGCTTGTCTGCACGCTCACGCTTCGCACCACGTTTCTCAGTGCTTTTCTCCGCCGCAGCTGGTTGGGCGGGAGTCGCGGGGGCCTTTGCTGCTACCGCTGCCGCCTCTGCGGCTGCTTTTAATGCGGCCTCTTCTTCCCGTTTTTTGGTCTCTGCTTCTGCCAGACGTTCCTGTTCTTCCCGGGCTTTTGCCTCGTTTGCATCAGTGCGACGTTGACGCTCAAGCTCGGCCATTTTTTCTGCATCAACACGATCCTGTGCAATTTTATCCGTTTCCACCTTAAGCTTTTCAGCTTCTTCGGAAACCACTTCGCTGCGTTTCATGTAAGTGCGTTTTTTACGCACTTCAACATTCACAGTTTTGCCGCGCGTTGCACTACGCCCAGCACCGCTCGGTTGTTTCAGTTCAGAAACAGTCTTGCGACGCAGGGTAATTTTTTTCGGTTCACTGGCCTTTACTTCCCCACCGCCGTGGGTATCTCGCAGAAAATCCAGCAACTTCATTTTTTCTTCGTCGCTAACGATTTGCTCGCCGCTTTCAAACGACATGCCAGCCTTGTCCAGCTGTCCCAGTAAACGGTCCACTGGAACACTCAAAACTTCAGCTAATTGTTTTACACTTACGCCTGACATAACTTCCCCCAATCACTTAACCCTGTTGTTCGCCAGCCGCTGTATCTTCAGCAAACCAGGGAGCTCGTGCGGTCATAATCAATTTACCGGCCCGTTCTTCATCCATATCTTCGATGTCCATTAATTCGTCAACGGATTGCTCCGCCAGATCTTCCATGGTGATCACATTACGACTGGCCAGGACAAAAGCCAGATGCTGATCCATTCCTTCCATTGTTAGCAAGTCTTCTGCTGGCTGTTTTTCCTCCAGCACTTCTTCCTGCACCAGTGCCTTAGTCAGCAATACATCTTTGGAACGGTTACGCAATTCATTCACAATATCTTCGTCAAATTCTTCAATGCCCAACATCTCTTCCAATGGCACATAAGCAATTTCCTCGATACTGGTAAAACCTTCCTGTACGAGAATACCGGCAAATTCTTCGTCCACATCCAATTGCGACATAAACAATTGCAAAGCGGCCTTGCCTTCCTGCTCACCTTTTTCCGACAGTTGCTCGTCAGACATCACGTTAATCGTCCAGCCGGTCAACTCACTGGCAAGGCGTACATTTTGCCCGCCACGACCAATGGCCTGCGAAAGCTGTTCCTCTTCCACAGCAATATCCATGGCATTGTTTTCTTCATCCACCACAATGGATACCACTTCTGCGGGCGACATGGCGTTAATCACAAACTGCGCCGGGTTTTCATCCCAAAGAATAATATCCACACGTTCGTCGGCCAATTCGTTGGACACCGCACGCACCCGTGAACCCCGCATGCCAACACAGGCACCTACCGGATCGATACGGGCATCATTGGATTTAACCGCAATTTTTGCGCGAGAACCGGGATCGCGTGCAGCCGCCAGAATATCAATCAGACCTTCACCCACTTCGGGGATTTCCAGTTTGAACAATTCGATCAATAACTCCGGTGCCGTGCGACTCACAAATAATTGTGGGCCACGCATTTCGGAACGTACGTCTTTCAAATAACCTCGTACACGATCACCAGGGCGCACAGCCTCACGCGGTATCATATCTTCGCGCGGCACCAAGGCTTCCACATTTTCGCCAAGGTCCATAATGATGTTGCCCTTGTCCAGGCGCTTGACCACACCCATAACCAATTCGCCAATTCGCCCCTTAAAGGCTTCGACAACGTGCGCGCGCTCGGCATCACGCACCTTTTGCACGATAACCTGCTTCGCCGCCTGTGCCGCAATACGCCCAAACTCGGCAGACTCCATCGGCTCTTCAATGAACTCTCCGGCTTTAATATCCGGGTCTTTCTTCAGTGCATAAGTCAGCTTGATTTGTGTATCGGGATCTTCAAAATCCTCGGAGTCATCCTCAAACACTTCCCAGATACGAAAGGTTTTGTATTCACCCGTTGTTCGGTCGATATCAACACGCACATTGATATCCACACCGCTAAGCTTTTTGCTGGCTGTCGCCAACGCTGCTTCGATGGCACCAAAAATCGTCTCTTTATCGAGTCCCTTCTCATTCGATACGGCATCTGCAACCATCAATATTTCTTTGCTGTTCATCGCTCTCCGCCTCATCATAGCCGTGGCCTGTTACCCAGGGCATTTAGATTTTTTTCTAACGTGTTGCTCTCAATTTACTACTATTTTTACAAGTCTGTTTGCGTTTTACCCACTAAAAGTCAGCAATCAGATTTGCCTTATCAATAGCGCCCAGCGCCAATACCAATTCATTTTCACCAATATTTACAATTACCTGCTCATTTTCGACACCTTGCAAGGTGCCCCTGAATTTGCGCTGCCCATCAATCGGCGTTACCAACTTCAACTTAACCTTATGGCCCGCAAACTGCTCAAAATGTTTCAGTGTAAATAATGGTCGATCAAGTCCTGGCGATGATACTTCCAACTGATATTGTCCCTGGATAACATCTTCCACATCCAGTACACCACTCAGTTGGTGGCTCACACGCTGGCAATCACGCACACCAACACCGTTCTCTTTATCAATATACACACGTAACAGGCCGCGATTGCCCTGCCTGCCATATTCAATGCCCACGAGTTCGCAGTCTAATGATTCAACCACCGGGGCGATAACCGCCTGTATATGCGCTGGTATCTGCCGCACAATCTCGCTCCAATTAAACACTTTTTCCAGAAACAAAAAATGGGCCCTAGGCCCACCGTCACATCAACCACTTTAAGCAAGGCCAATTATAGCGCCTGACGGTCTGCACACCAAACTACATCAGCGTTTCAGCCGGTTTTTTTAACAACAAGCTAACAAACGTTAACAAAAAAAAGTTAAAAAAAAACCACGTTTACTCGTGGCCTTTTCGATCCGTACCCGAATCGTCGATTCCTCGTGGAATCATTCTACTTTTTCTCGGCTTGTAGCGAAACAGGATTTTAACCTGTGACCTTCAGCGGCTATGCCGGATGAAAGCTGAGTCCGATCATCGGACACTCCACAAAACCATTTTCTCACAGCTAGTAGCGGGAACAGGATTTCAACCTGTGACCTTCAGCGGCTGCGCCGGATGAAAGCTGAGCCCGATCGTCGGGCACTCCACAAAACCATTTTCTCGTAGTTGGTAGCGGGGACAGGATTTGAACCTGTGACCTTCGGGTTATGAGCCCGACGAGCTACCGGACTGCTCCACCCCGCACCCGAGGCAGCGCATTCTACC
>VAPM010295134.1_pt1 | contig 28579 bp, 31 predicted proteins | sample 3395091 | NCBI WGS metagenome assembly VAPM01 (sample SAMN08290445, study PRJNA428436) | hydrothermal vent metagenome | isolation source: Deep-sea hydrothermal vent chimney 3 | place: Pacific Ocean: Juan De Fuca Ridge
AATTTCCTGAAAGCCCCATTATACGCGGCTTTCTTGGTTAGACAGTTTATTTAGGAGCGCCGCTTTGGCTAATACGTCACAATCACGTAAACGTGCCCGTCAGGGTGAAAAACGTCGTCAACACAATGCTGGCTACCGTTCTATGTTCCGCACATTCATTAAGAATTTATTAGCTGTTATTGAAACAGGCGATAAAGCGAAAGCACAGGAAGCGTATAAAGAAGTCACTTCCGTTATCGATAAAACAGCGAACAAAGGCCTTATTCATAAGAATAAAGCAGCCAATCAAAAAGCACGCTTAAACGCACGTGTTAAGGCAATGTCTTAATACTTTTGCTTTAGTGATACACGCAAAAAAGCCGGTTATTTAAACCGGCTTTTTTATATGCGAGAAATATCAGAATAAGGTTTTAATTAAATCACAGGTTTCATCCAGTTTTGCCGCTGCCAGAGTATAACAGTCGCAATTCTCCGCAATTTTAGAGGCCGCCGCCAGACCATCATTGTCATGCGCCAACTGATTTAAGCCATTAGTATATATCTTCATACAGGCTTCGGCCTGGCTCAATTTTGTTAAGCTTGGTGCGGTATTCTCCACTGAAAATTCAACAATTAAAACTTTTGTGAGCGGAAAAGATTCCAGATGCGCTTTACACGGTAGTAACTCAACCGGCACATGCATTGTACGCTCGGTTATTAATGCATCTTCAGGTAAAGGATACAACGGTGGATGCTTTTTCAGGCAAACCGCATGAGGATAGGGTGTAATATACATGGTATCGAGATTAATGGGTGCTAGTTCATCACTTAGGTAACTAAAGCCGTTGTTCAACAAGCCCCAGGTTGTTGTCGACTTACCCGCACCCGAACGCCCGGTTAATAAAAGCAATTCACCATTTTTTTCTAATGCGGCGCCATGCATAAAGAACAGGGACCGACACAAATACTGTATTTCTACCGTGATGTCTTTTTCGAGATGATATACGAATAAACCCACATCATAACTTAGTAAGGAAAAATCACTGTTTCTAACTATTTTAAATTCTGTCGCATCTTTATTTATAATTAATTCATAACTAATATCAAATTGAAGCTTATCAACATTGGTAACCTTAAAAAAACCAAAATTTTGCTCAACCAAATGCTGTAAATAACTTGAGTCACTCTGAATTTTTATATATTTATCAAATATTTTTAATACGGTATCGACCATGTATAAACATACTACATAAAAAAAGCGCGATATCCAAGAAAAGGATATCACGCTCTTATATTCGAAAACGAATAGTGGGTATTTTAATCAACCACCACCACTACCGCTACCAGTAGGAGGTGTAGTACCACCACCACTAGCATCCGAACCCGCTTGCGCTAAAGAAGGCATTGCATTCATTGTCATAATGACAGGTGCAATATAAGCCGCTTTTTTAATGAAGTCACGACGGGCTTCAGTATTCTGTTCACTTGATATGTTTTTATCTTCGCTCATCATAATCTCCAGATTATTTTAATAGTTTTAACTCAGTAAATTGCTGTATTACGTTATCTAAATCTGTTTTTGCGGTTGCTTCATCAACATCAAACGATACAATCAGTTCTTTTATAATTGACTCTACACCTAATCCCGCTTCTATCTGTCGCCAAATAAAACTTGCAACGGTATTAAGATGATGTATCTGACCATTGTCTTTATCTAAAACAACAAGCTCGCCATCAATGTTCTGTGTGCTTAAATTAGCCTGCGTCGATAAATTCATCAAAAACCTTTTCTATATGTATGCATTTAAACAAAGTAAATACTTTAGGTCAATTCTCGGTTAAATTGAGATATACCACTAAAAAATAAACATCATTAAAAACAATAGGTTACAGATGATTGATTTTTAACCCAGTTAACCCGTTTGGGTTAACCCATTGAAATATTTTACATAAAATGACTGCTGTGTCACATTTTAATGAAAAATGACGTTTAATGATGCTTGACTCATTAAATTCGTGGTATCCACTAGCCCTGTTGTGCAGGTTTATATCGAAGCAATAACGCTTTAAACTATTGTGCTAATTTTATAATTTAGGACACACTCAAAATGCCCTGTTGTTGCCCGCATAGCCGCTCTGCCGGTAAATTTTTTTCCTTTTTTGCCAAATCTTATCGTCGCCGCTTTAACAAGAAGGGTTTTGAGACTTCACAACAACAATTAGTAAACGGCATTTCACAAATAAATTTTGATAACAAAACATTACTGGAGATTGGCTGTGGTGTTGGCCATTTGCATCAAAGTTTGCTTGAACAAGGCGCTACAAGCGCAGTAGGCATCGAGCTTTCTGATAAAATGCTGATTGAAGCTAAAGACTGGGCAAAGCAACGCGGCTTAGCCGATAAAACATCTTACCTCGAAGGTGACTTTATTGAACTGGTTGATACAATAGAAACCTCAGATATTGTCATTATGGATAAAGTAGTGTGTTGCTACCCCGATGCGGATGCGCTAATACATCGCTCACTGGAAAAATGCAATGACAGTATTGCCTTAACCTATCCACGCAAAACCTGGTATACAAGTTTTGGTACTGAAGTATTAGCAATAATACTGAAACTGCTTGGCTCAAGCTTTAGGCCTTACGTACATGACCCACTGCAAATTGAAAACTGGATTGCCGAGCAAGATTTTAAAAAAGTCGTTCAGGAACAGACTGCCATTTGGCTAACCCAGGTTTACCAACGAATATAAGAACTCATAAAAAAACAAGAGATTAACATGCGCGGCTTTGTCCCCCCTGATCCTTATACCAATGTATCTAATTTACAGTTTGCCGTTGTATATGCACCGCGTCGTAAAGCCAACCGCAATCGCATTCCACAAAGTTGTGTTGAACTTAAAGAAAATAAAGAGGAAGCTTTGCAACAATCAAACCCGGAGGCAAAGCGGTATGCCGCACATGTACTCGGCCCGTCAAAATCATCCGAAGGCCAATACATTTTTTATGTTATGGAATGGCTAGAGTAAAAGTATTTTCATTGTACCCCGCCACTAGAATTTTTTTAATATAACAATCCACTGCTGCACTGCAATCTTGTTAAATTTACCTCGCATAAAGAAGGTTGCCGCGCTGTCGCTCGCAATGACAATTTATTTTATATTTTCATTTTTAATGGAGATACACAATGTTAACAAAACAGCTGTGATAACAATTATAAAACCAACATATTTTAGCGGCTATTAAAATATAGCCCTCTAGAATGTTAGCTTCCAACTTGAATGATTTTTAATTTTAGTTAAGGCCTGATTTAATAAAGACTTACCCGGGTCACGTTGATGCCATGTTGATGCACCCGACGGATGGGGTAAAGATATAATATCAGCAGCATGCCCATAAAATTCAGCTTTAATTTGCTGACCAATCACTTTGTCGAGCTTATCAACCGGCATTAACTGGCTAATTGCTAGTTTACCAACCGGGATAATAAGTTCAGGTCTTAAACACTCAACCTCTTTTTGCAACCAGTTAGCACATTGCTGTATTTCCTGTTTATCCGGAACACGATCGCCACCTTTCGCCTTACCCTTGATTATTTTTTTACCCGGAAAACATCGACAAATGGCCGTCATATAAACAGCATCACGAAAAGCCTGTTCGTCGACACCGATAGATGCAAACCACTTAAATAATGTTTTCCCTGCTGTCCATGCAAAGGGTTTGCGTATATCTCTTTCCTTAATGCCGGGAGCCTGGCCGATTAAGAGTATCCTCGACATAACCGGCATACCCACCACCGGTTCACTTTGCATATTCTCGCAAAGCTTGCATTTAAGAATGTTTTTTTGAAGTTCCTTTAATACTTTCTGAGACATACTCGCAAATTATTTCTCGTATTTTTTAACAAGCACACCATCATCACCACAACATGATGCGGCACATTTTTTTATTTCATGAATAGATTCGGTATCACCTTGCAAAAAGGCACTAATAGGCAAGTTGTCTACCGCACAATCACAGCCTTTATCATCGTATTTATATACATTCTCCAAACCCACATCGACTGCCGCGTCAAAAGCTTGCTTCATAATGGCAGAAGATGTTGCTTCTATATGGCTTAATTTATAAGCAGGAAAAAACCGGGTGATATGCCAGGGACTATTCGCACCTAAATTTTCTTTAATCCATAATGCGATATTGGTCAACATTTCAAGGTTATCATTTTTAGTAGGTATAATATTGGTACGTGTTTCAACATGAATACCTAACTCATGTGCTTTTTTAATTGATTGCAACACATCGCTCACAGAAGATTTTCGGCAAATGTCCCGATAAAAATCATCCTCTAAACTTTTTATATCTGAACAAAGTACATCAATGTAGGGCGCAACGACTTCTAACGCCTCATCTGTTACAAAACTGTTGGAAACATAAACGATATATAAGCCTTTTTCTTTGGCAATCTTTGCAACATCGACAATGTACTCAAGCCAAACCGCAGGTTCAGAATAAGTAAACGCGATACCCTGTACTTTAAAACGCAATGCTGTTTCAACTAATTGCTCTGCGGTGACATAAGCGGCAGTTGATTCACCTCGCGCAAGATCATCTAAGGCAGTAACACCCCAGGAAATATCCAGATTATGGCAACCATCACAGCGGAAACTGCAACCATAGCTTCCAACAGACAACACTTTGGTTCCCTGTTTAAAATGCTTAACGGGTTTATCTTCAATATTATCGACATCAAGTGCTGAAATAATTCCATAGGAAAGATTATAAAGCGTACCGGCACGATTAACATGTGCCTGACAAAAACCACGCTGACCATGCTTTAAGCGACAACGCCATAAACACAAATTACAACGTGTCGTACCATCATCCATTTTTTCCTGTAGCATGGTTTCTACAAGCTGATAATGCTCTGGTCGTGCTTCGATACTGCTCATATATTTATTCCAATCACTTTAAATATTACTGTTTAATTAGTTTCCGCTTTTTAATTTCCACATGGGCGCAACCACCACGTTCAAACAGGCATAAGCCTGACGCAGAGCTTTTTCAACAAGCTCAAAGCTGGGCGCTTTTGCAAAAACAAACCCAAGATAACTATTACCTTCCGGTAATGGAATTAACTCATAACCATCCCGAAGTTGAATATTAATATCTTCAATGTATTCCAGCTTACTTGCATCGAGTAAACCTTCGACGCGTTTTAAGATACCTTGCTTTGGAACAGGAATCATCAACACACCGGCTGCAGTATCTGAAAAATGTTGTTGTATTGGTTGACCGGTTGCCTGTCGTAGAACGACTTCTTCCAGTGAGCAGCCCAAACCATATTCCAGAATATCACTGCATAAACCACCAATTGTTCTGGCCGCCATTTCAATTAAGTACACATCTTCTTCTCGCAACCGGCACTCAGCATGTACCGGTCCGGTATTAACCCCATAAGCCTCACATGCAGACTGCACGACGCTAACAACCGTGTTAATACTCTTTGAACTTAAACGTGTTGGGGTTATATAAAAAGTTTCTTCAAAAAAGGGACCGTGCAACGGATCAGGTTTATCAAAAATAGTTAATAACTTAAATTGACCATTTTCGACCACACCTTCAATCGCGATTTCATCACCATGAATATACTCTTCAAGTAAAACCCATTGTTGTTCAAATTCATCTAAATCTGTTTGCTGGTTTAAGATATGTTTAACACGTTGCAAGCCATCAAGCAGTTCTTTTTTATCATTGACCCGAATAACGCCTCGGCTCGCCGACAGTGCAACAGGCTTGATAACCAACGCAAAGTCTTTATCCATAATCGATAAATGATTATTCGATGCCTGCTCTAACATGGTATCTATTTCAACAAGCCGATAACCCGGTATGGATGTACCATTTTCTTTTAAAGCATCACGCGCTAAATCTTTGCGCCTTGCAAGTCTTGCAGCACTGACATTGTTATGCGCCAGGCCAAGCTGTTGCGCCACATTAGCGGCTAGTTCAACGACAGAATCATCGGTGCCAATTACCGCAACGACCTGATGATTGCTTTTACCTATCTCGGTTAAAATTAATTCAAGCGCTTGCTCTGGCTGATTAAATTGCACATGCAAGCCTTGTGCATACTCAGACACAATCGAATGCTCACCTTCGGAAACAATCATCACGCCCAGATTTAATTGCGCAGCCGCCTGCATATACCGCATGGTACGGTAACTACCATGCGGCGCAATAAGAACAAGATTTTGTTTGATGGGGTGCGTTTGAGGTGTAACGGAAACAGACATTGTCTGTATAGATCATTGGCCATAAACCTGTCGAGGCCTATGCGCAACCACCACCGCTGCCGCCAGCCGAACCACAAGCCGAACAACCACCGGAACCACCGACCGCTTTAAAAACATTATTGAAAACAAACGAAGCATTTAAACCATCGTTGGTATAATCAATGTCGCTGCCATTTAAATAAGAAAGCGCAACCGCGTCAACAACCACTTTAAAGCCGTCACCGTCTAAAACTTTGTCATAGGGGTGGATCGTGTCGGCATAGGTCATGCCGTAAGTCATGCCACCGCAACCACCACCGGAAACAAAAACCCGAATACCTTCAATCGGATCCTCTGACGATCCAATTAAACCGGCAAGTTGCTCACCTGCCGTTGCCGAAACTTTTAGCTCATCATTTATAACCTGACTAAACTCTGACATACCTGTACTCCTAAAATAGATTTAAACTGGAATAAATTTAACTAGAACTTATACATAACCAATATAATATAGTGCAAATAATAACATATATTTAGTAACGAACCCCAAATTCTTATCAAAAAACCACTATTTCCCCTTGTATATCAGGGTTATATGACATTTTTAAATTTTTATCTTCTACCTTTAGACTGGTCTCAAACAGAGCCAAATTTTGCTGAATTTTTTTCTTTTAGATATATCTTAAAGCGATGTAGTTGTTTAAAATACGCTTTCAAATTTTGAGGTCACTATTATGTCACGCATGGTTTTTTGTAAATACTTAAATAAAGAAGCAGAAGGGTTGGACACCATTCCAATGCCAGGTGAGTTAGGTCAACGTATTTTTGATGATATTTCAATCGAAGGCTGGACTAAATGGCTGGAACGGCTTACATCAATTATTAATGAAAACCAGCTTAACACCGCTGACCCGGCCGCTATCCAGATTATTGAACAACATATGTTGGGCTTTCTGTTTAAAGAAGGCGAAATGGGGCAGTTACCAGAAGGCTTCCAGGCTCAAGGTGGCAAGAAGTAACATTTACTTCTTATCCATTCAAAATGAACTTCTGTAGTGAATGCGGCAAAACCGTTGAATTAAAAATTCCCGAGGGTGACAATCGGCAACGCCATGTCTGTACTCACTGCGAAACTATCCATTATAAAAACCCTAATATTGTCGCTGGTTGCCTACCGGTTTGGGAAGACAAGGTGCTGCTGTGCAAACGTGCCATTGAACCGCGCCATGGTTTCTGGACACTGCCCGCCGGTTTTATGGAAAATAACGAAACCCTTGAACAGGCGGCTACCCGCGAGTCGGTTGAGGAAGCCAACGCCAATCTGGAAATAACCAGCCTCTACACGGTTATTAGCCTGCCACATGTTAACCAGATTTATATGCTCTACCTTGCCGAACTAAAAGATTTAAACTTCTCTGCCGGAATAGAAAGTTTAGACGTACAACTATTTACCGAACAGCAAATCCCCTGGGATAAGCTGGCTTTTCGCACCATCGACTTTACCCTGAAACGTTACTTTGAAGACAGAAAGCAAAATCACTTCCCGTTACACAGTAGTTTTCTCGAAAAACATAACCGTTATCAAAAATAACCTGCTATTTACCATTAGTAAAAAAACTGCCGCTTATGCTTAAATTCAGCCAACTCTCACTCCGGCGCGGCAGCAAAGCGCTCCTCCAGGATGTGAATTTAACCGTCCATGCCGGCCAAAAAGTCGGCATAACCGGTGGCAATGGAGTCGGTAAGTCTAGCTTGTTTGCGTTAATTCAAGGTTTTTTGCAAGCGGATGAAGGTGAGGTCAGCTACCCGAAAAACATTAAAACCGCGCACGTTGCACAGGAAACCCCAGCTCTCGATAAAACCGCAATTGAATATGTTTTAGACGGCGATATTGAACTTCGGGAACTCGAAAATAAAATTAAAATTGCCGAAGCCGAAGACAATGGCGACGCCCTTGCTCACTATTACAGTGAAATGGAATCCATCGGTGGCTATAGCGCAAATAGTCAGGCAGCCACCTTGTTGCATGGCCTGGGTTTTACATCCGCACAGGAACAACATTCCGTTAAAAGTTTTTCTGGTGGTTGGCGGATGCGTTTAAATTTAGCTCAGGCGCTTATCCGACGTTCCGATATGCTATTACTCGATGAACCCACCAACCATTTAGATCTTGATGCGGTTATCTGGCTGGAAAACTGGTTGCGCCAATATAAAGGGACATTGTTATTAATATCACATGACCGTGATTTTCTGGATAACGTTGCAACCCATATCGCGCATATCGAACACCAGCGTATTCATTACTATACCGGCAACTATTCTGCCTTCGAGATACGCCGTGCCGAACATTTAGCCACCCAGCAATCTGCTTTTGAAAAACAGCAACGTGAAATTCAACATATGCAAAAATTTGTTGAACGCTTTAAAGCCAAGGCAACCAAAGCCAAACAGGCGCAGAGCCGAGTTAAAGCCCTTGAGCGTATGGAACTTATTGCCCCGGCGCATGTTGATTCGCCTTTTAAATTTAAATTTAAAACAGCAGAAAAAATACCTAACCCACTACTCAATCTCGAAAAAGTGGATGCCGGCTATGGCGATAAAACCATCCTGAACGATATACGGTTTACGGTTCACCCTGGCGATCGCATCGGTTTACTTGGGCATAACGGTGCTGGTAAATCGACGCTTATCAAACTGCTAGCTGACGAACTTAAAGCACAGCAAGGCAAACTGATTTTAGCAAAAGAACTTAAAACAGGTTATTTTGCACAACACCAACTCGAACAACTCGACCCGGCAGCAAGCCCATTACTGCACCTGCAACGCATCGACAAAAAAGCAACGGAAAGTGATTTGCGTAAATACCTCGGTGGTTTTGCTTTTAACAACGACATGGCACTTGACCCGGTTGCACCCTTTTCCGGTGGTGAAAAAGCCCGCCTGGTGCTTGCCTTGCTTGTTTATCAAAAACCTAATTTACTACTACTAGATGAACCCACCAACCATCTTGATCTGGAAATGCGTCATGCTTTAACCATTGCCATGCAGTCATTCGAAGGCGCGATGATTATTGTTTCGCATGACCGGCATTTACTGCGCACCGTCACCGATACATTTTTTTTAGTGGCCAATGGCTCGGTGGAACCTTTTGATGGTGACCTCGATGATTATCGACAATGGTTAAGCAACGAGTCTAAAAACCAGAAACAGGAACTTGCCTCAACTGAGGCAATAAAGAACAAAACCAGCAATACCAAAGATCGCCAGCAAATTAAGCCCTTACAAAATAAACTAAAAAATCTGGACAAGCAGCTTGAAAAGCTTAGCCAGCAAAAAACCGACATTGAAAAGAAATTATCCGATGATGCAGTCTACGTTCCAGAAAACAAAGTACAACTCGACAGCTATCTAGTAGAACAAAATAAAATTAATGAAAAATTAGAATCCGTGGAAACTGAGTGGATGGAAATAAGCGAGCATTTGGAAAATATTTAAGCATTATCCCAACCGGCTAAAATTTTATCTCGCGTTTCAGTAAGCTGCATATATAAGCTATTGACCTGCTCAACATTATTCTCGGCAATGGCAGCTTCCATTTCTCGACAAATTTCGGTTAACTGCATAAAACCAAAGTTACCGCCCGCCCCTTTTAACCGATGCGCAATTGATTTAAGGCTGACATAATCCTGTTTTTCTACTGGCTCCGTAAACTCATCAATAAAGGCTGGGAGTAGTTTCATGAATTTACCAACCAGCTTAGTGTAACGCTCTTTATCTTTCTGAATTAAATCAGAAATAATTATATCTAAATTGTCTGCCATCGAGATCCTTTGTGCTTTTAATTGTTCTACTAAGCTTAAGACTAGCCAAACTATTTCAGGAATCAATAAGAACACAGGCTTAATATTGTTAACTATAGAAGTATTTAACTAAATTCTAAAGCAGTATTAAAAGACCAATCTGTGATTAAAGTCACGATGATAATTAGCGTCTGGCCTATGCTAAATATGATACCTTTAGCCATTTATTTAAGCCATATACTCAGAGCCGCACCATGTTAGAACTAACGGAAAGTTTAAACAGCCTCCAACACCGCTCACCTAAACTATATATAGGGATGGTCGTTGTAGTTGCAATCGCTGGTATTTCGGTGCTCACGTTATTACCCATTCTAAGTATCAGTTTTTTTATCTCCAGCATTAACACCCTTTTCAGTGTAACCATTTCACAAACACAAGTGGCGTCTGAGTTATTCACCTTAGTATATCAACTACCACTTGCTAGCTTATTTGCATATTTAAGTTACCGGTTTATGACCTTACAACTTGAAATACCTAAGGCGTCAGAAATTTATGTTTCAGTTAACAAGAAAAAAACCCCTAAACTTATCGCCTTAATCGAAGAGCTCGAACAGCATTTTAATACGGAACAAATTAACAATATTATTATCACTGATCAGTATGATGTTAGCATTCATATCACACCTTACTTTATGCTTCCATCTCAAGGCGAAACAACTTTGCAAATTGGCCTGCCACTAATGCAAACCGTATCCGCCAAACAATTTAAAGCCTTGCTCGCACGACGCATTGGTCAGCTATCATTTAAAACCAGCCGAGTAACAAACAAAATATATTTTTTTCGGGATATACTGAGTCAATATTTACTTGCCTGCCAAACCAATACGCACTGGGCATTTAAGCCATTCTATTACTTTTTAAAAATCTACCAGAGTTTTTTTAATGCTATTTCTTTTTATGTAATACGAATGGACGAACTGGATAACGATGGCTATGCAATAGAAATTATCGATGGAAAATCTTTTGCACAAACCCTGGCACAGATTATTATTGCCAGCCACTACCTAAAAAACACTTTCTGGATGTCGATGTATAAGCTACAGCGGCAATACCCGCATAAAACAATTTTCCCACATGCCAATATGACAGTCTCATTCACCCAAAGCATTGTACCGAGTAAAGCAGAAAGCCTAATCAATGAACAATTTCAAAAGCTATCTGACTTTCAATTTTCTACCCCTGTATTACGTTCACGTCTGAAAAAACTCGGCCATGAAAACTATAGCCTGCCTATTCCTCTAGATAACACTGCTGCAATTTTCTATCTCGACAATGCACTGCCTCGTATAACTAAAATTTTTGATACCTTATGGTTACAAAAACGACAGGAGCAACGTGAATCATCAACATCTATTAATAGCAATGAACAACGCCTTAACACTCTAATAAATAAAATCTCCGAACAGGCGCTCTCCGCAGAAGAAACATGGGAGCTGGCCACTCTCACTGAAAAAGTAAAGGGCTATCATGCGGCTATTCCCATTTATAAAAAAATAATAGAGCGCAACCCTATGCATGCAAAGGCAATGTTTGCTATCGGTAGAATTTTACTATCGTTTAATGATGCAACAGGCATTAATGCTATTGAAAAAGCGGTTTTCCTTGAACCTGATATGAAAAAAACAGCCCATGAACTTATTGCTCGTTACCAGGCACGGATAGAAGCAATGCCAGAAGAAGCAGATGAACTGATTGCTTAAAGCCTGCTAACTTATTTTCTACATTTAAACGCTGCTATCCTGCTAACCCTTAATTCCGTGTCCAAAGCACTAAAATAACTTATACTAAGCCGCATGTTATTCCGACTTACCTTTATATGCATCCTGTTTATAAGTTCTAGCCAGGCAGCCCTCTCACTAACCACAAACGGCGCCTGGCATAAGCAATACTGGGATATAATGGGAACACGGGTTGGCGTTGAGCTCTGGCATAAAGATACCTTACTTGCAAAAAAAGCCATCGCCAGCGTAAAAAAGGAAATGCAACGCATTGACCAGACAATGAGCCCATTCATTGAAAGCAGTGAAGTTTCTAAAATAAACCGCAACGCAGCAAAACGGCCCATAAAAATTAGCTCTGAGCTTTTCGCGCTTATTCAACAGGCGCAAAACATTTCACGCCAATCAAATGGCGTTTTTGATATTACTTTTGCAAGCGTTGGCTATCTCTACGACTACCGTAAGCATCAACACCCAGACGATAAGCAGATTAAAAAAAAATTAAAATATATAAATTATAGAAACATTAAGCTGACGCCGGAAACATCCGAGATATTTTTTCTACAAAAAGGGGTGCGCATTGATCTAGGCGGTATAGCCAAAGGCTACGCGGTCGATCGTAGTATCAATATACTTAAAGAATATGGTATCCAGCATGCGCTTGTTAGTGCCGGTGGCGATAGCCGCCTGCTCGGTGATAAAAATGGTAAACCCTGGATAACCGGCATTCGTCACCCACGCGATAAAAAAAAATACGTGGCAATTTTACCGCTTGAAAATACTGCCATATCAACCTCTGGAGACTATGAACGATTTTTTATTGAAGACGATGTTCGTTACCATCATATTATCCAACCTAAAACGGGGCGCTCCGCAAACAAAAATCAGAGCGTTACTATTTTGGGGCCAAGTGCAACTCGGACCGATGCACTATCCACAACACTATTTATAATGGAAACAAAAGCTGCTCTAAAATTAATCAATACACTGCCAGACTATGAGGCTATTATTATTGATAAAGCCGCTGCGCTACACTTCTCGTCAGGGTTGCAAACAGCTGGGGGAAATAAAAACAAGCCTTGATAAGCAACTAAATACAATAATTTAACAACAGGCGTCACAAAACCAGGCATCACTTAGAGCTGCTTAGTTAATTGTGTGACCGAGCTAACAGCGCAAATTTTTATAAACATCTAAATTTCATAACATTATCAGACAAAAATAATGATGCTGCATCTTTCCTAACCTTTATTACAACCTTTATTGAAAGTTGTGTGCATCGTATCAGCAGGGTCAAATGCTATACAAGAATTAATACTTACAGTCTGGTTAGTCATTGTATTCAGTAAATACCGAATATAAATGGATTCATTCGATGTTTAACTAAGGGGAACAAATATGTCCAGGTTTAATCAGAAAATCATTCTGCCTGTTTTTGCAGCTGCGCTATCCAGCTTTGTAGTATCTTGTGGCGGTGGCAGCAGTGATGGCTCTAGCAGCAATATTATTATTGCCGGCGATAAACCGATAGCCTATGTTGAACGCAATGCCAATGCCACAGGTAACCCGACCGATGCTGCAACCTGTTCAGCGGGTGGCAGACTCTTAATACGTAAGCTTTCTTCAGCCAGTTCCACTGCGCAAGATGTAACAACACAAATAACCAATGGAAACGGCGATGTATCCGATTTAGAAGCGTCTTACGATGGCACTAAAATTCTATTTTCAATGAAACCAAACTGTGGCTCCGGTACCTGGGATATTTACGAATACGATACCAGCAAACCCGCTAGCAGCACAAACCCACGTCGGGTTATTGCTAGCGATGCAGAAGCAAACAAAGGCGATGACATCGACCCAGCCTACGTACCACGAGACAGTGGAGACTTAATCGTTTTCAGTTCTAACCGCCAGGTACGTATGAAAGAAATTATGACAATCAACAAAATTGAACCGTATTCATACCGTGATGAGTACGAACGCGAACGCGTATCCGCACTGCATACCATGACGGCCGGTGGAGAAAATATTCGCCAAATTTCATTTAACCAAAGCCATGACCGTAACCCAACTGTTTTATCAACCGGTGAAATTATGTATTCACGTTGGGACCATGTGGGTGGTCGCAACCAGTTCAGCGTTTTTACCACCAACCCGGATGGAACGAATATGTTTATTTTCTATGGTGCACACAGTGGTATTACTAGCCTGTTACACCCTCGTGAAATGCCCGACAAAAAAACCATTATTAGTAGCGCAATGAGTCTGTCCGGCACCAAAGAAGGTGGCGCAATTCTGCTGATAAATTCAAACGACTGCTCAGAAAATAGCGACTGCGATGGCAATATAACGGGTCAGGCTCAGGCTACAGCACAACAAATGAACACTGGCCGCGGTATATCGCAATTTGGCCGAGCAACCGACCCTTACCCACTATACGATGGTACTAATCGAGTACTCGTTAGCTGGGCAGCATCTTGTGCCGCAATCGATATTGAAAAATGTCCCAAAGAGCTGAATCTAGCAAATAATTTAGAAGAACCAAGCGAAGGCCCGGCACAGTACGGTATTTATATGCTTAATCTTGATACCAAAGATCTGGATATTATTGACCGTGGTACAGCCGGTAAAATACTCCGCAGCCCGATAGCGCTTATTGCCCGGGCAAAACCGAACGGCATTGCTGATAAATCACTGGATACAACGCTCGCAGCTAAAAATAGCGGCGCTGGTGTCGGTATATTCAATGTTAAAAGTGTTTATGACACCGATAGCATCGGCCGAATGGGCAATGGCACTTTAATATCCGGGGTTGAACCCTCGATTCCACAAACCACCGCACCCGATGGCCGAACCGTTGCCGATATCGCCGCAATGAAAGATCCTGACAATACCGCCTCGGGTAGTGCCAATTACAAAACCCGGCCTGCCCGCTTTGTGCGTATCACCAAGGCCGTTCCCACCCCTGCCGGTATGGGGCAAAATGACATGGGCGAAACCGATTTTGAAATGCAACAAATTGTGGGCTATAGCGAAGTGGAACCCGATGGCTCATTTAAGGTTGAAGTGCCAGCCGATACCCCGCTCGCCATTAGTATTTTAGACGCTGAAGGTCGCGCATTTCAGCATCATACTAACTGGATTCAAGCGCGCCCAGGTGAAACCCGAACCTGTAATGGTTGCCACTCACCCCGCCGTGGTAGCGCTATCAATGCAAGCCCCATTGCAGGCAGCCATTCAAATGGCAATGACCTTGTCGGTAAAGCAGGCGAAACAATGGCCGAAACACGTTTTAATAAATACCCCAATAGCTACCCAATATTAAAAGACGACATCAAACACCCTTCTGATGTTTGGGCAACCGCAGCACAAACCGCTGCCACTCCGAGTAAAAATACCTCGGCGATTAATATTGATTATTCCGGGACTCCGGTTGCGCCGATCAATGGCGTTGTGAATTACCCTGAACATGTTCAAGCTATTTGGGATAAAGACAGAACGTGGTCGGGTGCAGATTTTAATGTTGACGGCGTCAACCTCACTAGTGGTGATACGTACCAATGTACCTCTTGCCACAACGAAAACACCCAGGATGATGAAACCAATCCGGTCTTTCAACGCACCGCCGGTTTAGACTTAACCGGCGGCATTGGTGGTGCGGGTTACCTCACGTCCTACAGCGAACTGATGGTGGGCGACCCACTACTCGATGCCAGTGGCTTACCTACCGTGACCATAGCGGCTGATGGCCAGGTCAGAATACAAAGAGAACGTTCTTATGTTTCTGTTGCAAGTGCGCGTAACAGTATTTTGGTCGCGGTTCTTTACAACGAGCAATTAAAATCCGGCAACCGTCAGATTACAAAAGGTGGTGTCCTCACCGATGAATCCATCGCCAATATCAGTCTTGACCATTCCTTTATGACCAATGCTTCTGAGCGTCGTGTTATTAATGAATGGATTGACTTAGGCGGCCAATACTACAATACTGCGTTTAAAGCAGATGCAAATAGCAATGGCATTCAAGACCAGGAAGAATTACGCAGCCCTGCTCGTGGTTTAAGCGCATCGGTATTTAGCTCAACAGTACATCCAATACTAATGCGAGCCTGTGCAGGCTGCCACCAGGCCTTTAATGATGGCGATAGCACTACGGGCACAGCCAACCAGGCATTCACTGGGCGTAACCGCTTTGTGTTAACCGGCAACCTCGAAGGTGATTTAAATATTACCACCACGATGGTAACGGATACCTCAACGGCGGCCAATAATAAATTGCTAAGCAAACCTACATCAACGGATGGCGGAGTACATCCACAAGTAGGTGGCGCTGCCGTTATGGCAACGGGTAGTGCGGATTACAATGCTATTGCTAGCTGGATAACACCATAAATATAATATAATAAAAAGTGAAAGCTTATGTCGTATCAAGCTATACCTCGCTACACTGTATTGTCATTGTCTTTAACTCTTTACAGCCTGTTTGCCTTAACAGGCTGTAAAGAGGTTGAAAACAAGGAAAACACTGGCGTTCAAACACTGAGTCAATCGGTGTTTGAATCTCAGGTCAATCCTATTTTTGATCTAAATATTGGTGGTAAAACTTGCGCCTCAAGCGGTTGCCATGCAACCCCTGGTGGTTCCGGTGGCTCGTTTATCATTTTCCCGAATGCAGCCGGCGATACCTTTAAACTTGCGGGTAACTTTAATGCTGCCAAAGGTTTTGCTAACCTGGTCGACCCAGCACAAAGCAAGCTACTGCTTGAGCCATTAACGGGTATATTTTCCAGTGTTGGCAGTCATGCCGGCGGTGATATCTTCACCCTGAATGATGCTAACTACACCATTATCTTTAACTGGATCAATAACCCCATCACACCATAATGAAAACTCATACAATTTTTAGCCACCTGTTATTCACATTATTACTCCTTAGCTCAGGTAACGCTTATTCGGCGAATGAATTTCAAAAAGTCACCATTGTAGAGGCTTATATTGAACTTCATACCGGCCCTGGCAGCGGTTTCCCTGTTTTTTATGTTGAAGAACGGGGTAAAAAAATACAGATAACTAAACGCAAAACCGACTGGTTTAAAGTTCACACTGATTCCAATAAAGTTGGCTGGGTAGCCCGTGCACAACTTGAAAAAACCTTAACCCAGGCCGGCGTTAAAAAATCCTTTAAGGATGTATTGTTAGACGATTATATAAAGAGTCGGCTTGAATTTGGTATTGCCACAGGTCTGTTCGAAGACGAACAAAGTTTTGTTCTGCGTATCGGCTATAAAATAATCCCAAACCTGACTTTCGAAGTTGCATATACAAAAATATCCGGCAAATTTTCAAGCTCAACACTTTATCAGGGCAATTTTGTTTTACAACTCTACCCTGAATCGCGCTTTAGTCCTTTTCTTTTAATAGGCTACGGTATATTTGAAAACGTTCCTGCGACATCGCTGTTGGCCGCAACAAGTTCGTCACTGGATATGGGCAATGCCGGTATCGGTTTTAAATACTACCTGACCGATAAATTTTATTTTCGCGCAGACGCAACCACCTACGTTGTTCTGGTCGGCGATAACCGAAGTGACGAGTATACCCATTTAAGCGTAGGCTTTTCCTTCTTCTTTTAATTGATAATAAAGACAATAATTATGAAAAAACTTTTATCGTTTATACTTCTTGGCAGTATCAGCAGTGGAACTATTATCACGAGCACAACGCTAATGGCAGCAGAAGCTGAACGCGAGCTGCAAACCCAATCCGAGCAGGTAATAAAACCCGAAATTGAACGCCGGGAAATAAAAATCCCCAATATTGACACTGAAAATTTTGAAGTTGGTGCCTACATCGGCCAGTACAGTATGGAAGATTTTGGCACAAAAGCCGTAACTGGCTTTAAATTAACCTACCACATAACCGAACGCGCCTTTATTGAAGGCACCTTTGGCAGCACCGAAGTTTCAGACACCACTTTTCGAGGCATCCTGCCAGGTGGTTTATTTCCGACCGAGAATGAAGTGCTCGAATACACTTATGTGGTGATTGGCTACAACTTATTCCCTGGTGAATTTTTTCCCTTCGAAGGCGTTGCCTGGTCAAGTGCCTTTTACCTTGTCGCTGGCGCAGGTAATACAACGTTTGTTACTAAAGATCACAGCACCACTATTTTAGGTGCCGGCTTCAGAATATTACCCAAAGACTGGTTTGCGATTCATATGGACGTTAGAAGGCATTCATTTGAATCCGATGTTACTGGAACAACTAAAACAATTAATAATCTGGAAATGACCTTAGGACTCGCTATTTACTTTTAAACTATTTATTTTATAAATAAAGCTTGGATAACAAACAGCATGAAAGATTCTAAAACATACAAATTAAAGTCCTTAGCTGGTTTAGTGCTTGGCACTTTAGTTTTCTTTAGCCTTAGCAGCATTGCCAATGCAATAAGCATTAATCAAACCGCGCCTGATTTCACTCTATCGTCATCAAGCAAGCAAAATATCCGACTTGCTGAATTGCGCGGTCAAGTTGTGATGATAAATTTCTGGGCAAGCTGGTGTAATCCCTGTCGGGTTGAAATACCTCACCTGCAAAAAATTTATGCTAAATATAAGGATATTGGTTTTGTTATTCTTGGTGTTAATATTGATAAAAACAAAACAAAAGCCAGTAAGATGGCACGTGACCTCGGCGCAAAATTCCCAATTCTTTTTGATAATAAACAACAAATCAGTAAATTATATTCCATAAAGGCGATGCCATTAACGGTACTGGTTGATCGTGATGGTAAAATTCGAAAAATTTACCGTGGCTATAAACCCGGTTACGAAAAGAAATATGCAAACGACGTTAGAAAACTATTACGAGAATAAAACATGGCAATCAAAACGATAAAAATAAATTTATTCTCAACGCATCGGCTCAATAAGGTGCTTATCTTGTCAGCCGGTATATTGCTTACAGGCTGCTCGTCATGGGAACCCTGGGTGCAACCATATGAGCGCGAAATTTTAGCCGACCCTATTATGAGTTTTTCAAGACAACCTTCCATTGATGCCCACTTCACACATGTCAATGATATTCGCGAAGGTTCACATGGGGCGAGTACCAGTGTTGGTGGGGGTTGTGGTTGTAACTAACCGAATTTAATCATGAGCCTATCAAACCTTTTTATATTCAGCATAATCAGCAAAAAAACCTCGGCAAAAGTGCTCTCTTTATCCAGCCTTTTGCTTGTCAGTCTGTTTGCTGGCTCGGTTCAAGCCGCGGTACTGGCAGAAGACAGGGCTGATGTGATGACCCATTTTTATTCTGGTGGCGGCGTAACAGCCCAGGGCCCGGCTATTTTAGTACGCAAAGGAAATGATAAGTCCTATTCTGCCTTCGCAAGTTATTATGTAGACAACGTCACCAGTGCATCCATTGATGTACAGGCACAGGCAAGCGAATACACTGAGAAACGTGATGAAGTTGGGCTCGGTGTCGACTATTTATATAATGACACCATCACCAGCTTTTCGTATAACAACAGCAAAGAGAGCGATTACCTGTCCGATTCCTTTAATATCGATATGTCTCAGGAATTCTTCAACGGCATGACGACCTTTAACATGGGTTATTCAACTGCAACCGACACGGTGATGCGGGTTGATAATGATTTTAGCCAGGGGCTGGATCGCTATCGCTACCGACTTGGCCTGTCACAGATAATAAGCAAAAACTGGATAACCAGCTTTAACTACGAAAGTATTGCCGAAAAAGGTTATCTCAACAACCCATATCGTGCAGCAAGAATATTTGGAGCCTTTGTACCAGAAAAATACCCTTCCACCCGAACAAGTGAAGCCTATTCTTTTCGGTCACTCACCTACTTTGACTGGCGGGGTTCCATCCGTTTTGACTATCGTTATTTTTCTGATACCTGGGGAATTCAAAGTGATACCTTCGAAATAGGTGTCAGTAAATATATAGGCGACAAAAACATTCTGGAAATTTCTTTACGCTTCTATTCACAAAGTAAAGCCAGCTTCTACAGTGATAATTTCCAGGCCGATATGCTTTACATGGCGCGCGATAAAGAACTCAGTACTTTTTCAAATACAAGCATAAAAGCAAAATACACCTACCACATGTTTGAACATGATAGCGGATTTTTTAGCAAAGGAAATATTACAACATCACTCGCCTATATCGACTATCAATACGACGACTTTACTCATTACCTAACCGGTGAAAAATATTCCTATCAGGCCGTAGTAGCACAAATATTATTATCATTATGGTATTAAAAAAACAGGTAACGAACCATGATTAAAAAAACTATCATTTCATTAATGCTTATACTCTTAACAGCAATAAGTAGCATCTCGGTGTTTGCCGAAGACAGTGCAAATGCAGGCGCACCTTCGGAGGAACTACGTTCCCTCGACAGCCAGATCCAGTCACTTAAAAAAGAAGTTCTGGATCTCAATCGTGATTTATTTATGCTGGAAGAAGAATTACTCTTTCCATCAAATACACAAATTTCGGTATTTTTATCACTCGACGTGGGCAAGCTGTTCCAGCTTGATTCAGTACAACTTAAACTTAATAACAAGGTTGTCGCTAACCATCTTTATACCAAGCGCGAAATTGCAGCCTTGAAACGAGGCGGCGTACAACGAATTTTTACCGGCAACCTGCCTTCAGGCAAACATGAAATTGTTGCCTTCTACACAGGCATTGGCCCAAATAACCGCACCTATAAACAAGGCTCAACAACAATTATAGATAAAACAAGCTCGGCACAATTTATCGAGCTTAAAATCAGCGATAACGTAACCAAACAACAACCTGTCTTTGAAGTTAAGGTTTGGGAATAAAATCCACAATGTTTAGAACTATGTTATTACTTAGCGCCACTACAACGGCACTGTTCTTAAATAGTGTTGTTGCCGTCGCCGGAGATAATAACGAGAAACTGGCTCCACAAGTTATTAAAGACCTTCGCTACGGTGAAAGCTTATTTAATTATTACCAGGATAAATATTTTTCGGCGCTCACCAACCTGATGATTGCTGATGCAAAGCAGCCTATTACCAACCAGGGCGATGACCCCGAACTATTAAAAGGCGGCCTGTTTCTAGCCTACGGACTGCACAATAAAGCACATGATATTTTTACAAAATTAATCAATGCCAACTTGCCTGTGTATACACGCGACCGGGCATATTACTATCTCGGCAAATCCTTTTATAAAAAATCATACTATGACCGAGCCGTATCCGCATTATCCAGTGTCACCAATACTCTACCCGACAACTTTAATGATGAACGCCTACATTTATTATCCAATATTTATCTGCGTCGCAAAGAATTTGACAAGGCACTGCATTTACTGGATAAATATTCAGATGAAAATGAATGGCCCTACTACGCTCTCTATAATATTGGCGTCGCACTAATACGAGAAAAAAAATACGCTGAAGGTATACAATATCTTCTACAGCTAAACGCTTATAAAGCTAAAACAGAAGAAATGAATGCTTTGGTCGACAAGGCAAATCTGGCAATTGGTTTTGCCTATATCCGTAAAGAGTCGCCAGAACTAGCACCAGAATACTTGCGTCAGGTAAGACTAAAAGGACCGCTATCTAATATCGCCTTATTGGGGATTGGCTGGGCTTATAGCTCACGAGGTCAATACAAAAATGCTCTGCGTCCATGGATAGCCTTGCAAAAAAGAGATAGCGTTGATACCGCCGTTCAGGAATCCATGCTCGCTATACCTTATACACTGGAACAAATTCAATCAAACAATAATGCTTTAGGCCATTATCAACAGGCCGTTGCTGTTTATGATCAGGAACTTAAATCCATTAGTTCTGTAATAAGCATTGTTGAAAGTGGTGAGTTAATCGCATCATTAACAAAAGTATTAAACGCCGAAGATGAAGATTATAATTTTAGATTAACAACACCGCCTGTCTCCGTTGCCACACCTTATATAGAAAAACTTATTGCAAAGCACGAATTCCAGCAGGCATATTTAAATTATCGTGATTTGCTTTTTTTACAAAAAGTACTTAAACGCTGGAGCACCCAACTGCCAGCCTACAATTTAATGCTAAAAGAAAGAAAATTGCGTTATCAAAGCAAGTTCCCTCAAATAAAAAATGACGCTCGCCTAAATAAAATCAACGTCCTAACCGCTGCTAAAAATAAATTTCGTAAAAAAATAGATCAAATAGAAAAGCAACAAGATATTTTTGCTCTACTCACTGCAAAAGAACAAAAAATAATGCAACGTTTAAAGAGTGCGGCCATTTCTATTGAAAAGCTAAAAGACAAACGCGATATTACAGAACAACAACATAAACTCCATATTTTAAAGGGTATGATGACCTGGAAATTATCGCGCGAATATATACCAAGGCTATGGAAGGCACAGAAACAATTAAAATTGGTTGAATCCGGCCTAAAACAAACCAAACAGGCAACCTTATCATTAAAGAAATCCTGGAACTCAGCGCCATCAAGATTTGCAGGCTTTAGCGAACGTGTTTCAGAAAAAAAATATCGCATTATTAAACTTCAAAAAAAATTACGTTATCTACTCAGCCAACAACAACGTTTTCTTGTTCTTATGGCGATGCGAGAACTTAACAATAAACAACGCGCTTTAAAAAATTATCATGCGCGCGCACGTTTTTCAGTTGCACGCCTGTACGACAAAATTGCTTTATCTGACTCCCCTGAAAATAATCAGGGAAACACGTCAGGAGATAAGAGCAAAAGATGAAGCCTTTATTTAAAGCTACAATGCTATCATTTATAGCCACCAGCCTACTCCTGTCTTGTACGTCAACCGGGCGTGATGCTCCAACCATTGGAAGCCTTGAAGAAAAAGAGCTGGTTATCAGTGAAATAAAAATACAGCCTATTGAACGAAGAAGCGTTATTGCCAAGTACAAGGAATTTTTGCGCAGCGTACCAGTGGAAGACATCTACAGTGATGCACAACGTCGATTAGCTGACCTCGAATTAATGTCTGGCGAGGATAAAAGTGTTTCTGATGACGATCCACTCTCGCCATCAGGCAAACAACAACTACGCTCGGCCATCAAGCAATATGTTCGTTATTTAAAAACACATAAAAATACAAAAGAAAATGAACTGGTTCTATATCAACTGGCAAAGGCTTATTCATTGCTCGCCCAGGCAAAAAAAGAACAACAAACACTTAACCGGCTTAAACGAGATTTCCCGCAATCTAAATACACAGATGAAGTTGATTTCCGTCGTGGCGAAACCTATTTTGTGCTGGGCAACTACAGGCAAGCTGGGCTAGCTTATAATGATATTGTAAAAAACAATAAACATTCCGTGTTTTATGAGAAAGCCATTTATAAATATGGTTGGACTCTTTTTAAACGCAACAAATACCCCCAGGCTCTAACACAATTTCTTGCTTTGCTTGATATTAAAAATAACCAAGGGAAATTAGACCGAGTTACCTTATCCGCCAGCATTAGTCGAAGCGAAAAAGAATTACTTAACGATGCCTTACGCGTGACCAGCTTAACCCTGACCTATCAAGATGGAGCTCGCACCCTAACTCGCCGATTACGCTCATCCGGCAAAAGACCCTATGAACCCCTTCTGTATCGCGCACTTGGTAAGTTATACCAGCAAAAAGATCGTGTTATTGATGCTGCCGAAACCTATATGGCCTACGTTAAAAGAGCACCTAACGATCCTGATGCACCGATATTCCATCAGGACGCCATTAGCGCCTATAAAAAAGGCGGCTTAAGTAAACTAGTTATTGAATCCAAGAGTGAATTTATAGAGCGTTACAATACAAAGAGTTACTATTGGCGCACACAAAATGATGAAAAACGTAGTTTTGTTAAACCACTACTTGCACTACACATGAAAGATCTCGCCACTCACTTCCACGCAACAGGTAGAAAATCACGAAAACGCAGCGACTACCGAATGGCAGCCAAATGGTATGCTGAATTTATTACCATGTTTCCTAATGATAAGACCAGCGCCAATATGAACTTTTTACTTGCCGAGTCTCTTAATGAATCAGGCCAATATGTAAAAGCGATTAACGAGTTTGAAAAAACCGCCTATGGTTACGCCAACCACAAAAAGAGTGCCGAAGCAGCTTATGCAGCCATTCTCATATATCCCAAGCTACAGAAAGTCATACAAACTCAAAAATCAGCAAAAAATAAAAAGCAACTTGTGTATACCTGGCAACAAAAATCAATTGCAAGCTCACTCTTGTTTAGCGAGAAGTTTCCACAGGATAAACGTGTCTCATCCGTACTAGCAAAAACCAGTGAAACACTTTATGCACATAAAGATTATAATCGTGCAAATCAGACCGCTCGCTTATTACTTAAAACCAAATCAAAAAGTACCTCAGCACTAGATACACGTACCGCCTGGATTATAATTGGCCATTCCGAATTTGCGCTTAGCAACTACGTTGAATCTGAAAAAGCCTATCAACAGGTATTACGTCGCACGAGGAAGAAGAGTCCTTATTACAAACCCATGCAAAAACGACTTGCTGCCAGTATTTACAAGCAAGGCGAGCTAGCAAAAGACAACGGAACACTCTCCGTTGCAATAGCACATTTTTTACGGCTTAAAAGTATCACACCGAATTCACCTCTTGTTGCAACAGCGCAATACGATGCCGCCACATTACTTATAAAAGACGGTAAATTAAAAAAAGCCTCGTCTATTCTAGAAAAATTCAGACGAACCTATCCTAAAAAGAAAAAGCTGCAACTCGGCGTTACCGAGAAGCTTGCCTTTATATACACCGAAACTAAACAACACACAAAAGCGGCAGGTGAAATCGAAAAATTATTAGCCACTCGGGGAGATGCCAACTTTAAACGAAATATGACGTTACAGGCGGCAAACCTTTATATAAAAGGTGGCAACAAGAAAAATGGCATGAGACTCTATAAAGCATACATCAAAAAATATCCACGACCACTCATTGAAGCAATGGAAGCACGCAATACGCTGGCCGAGCATTATAAAAAAACGCGTCAGCTAAAGAAATGGGGATACTGGTTGCACGAAATAATTAAAACCGATGCCAGCGGTGGTCGTCAGCGTACCGCTAGAACCAAATATCTTGCAGGGAATGCGACACTGGTCTTAGCCAAGCCACTGCGTACACTCTATAATAGAATAAAGTTAAAAATTCCATTAAAGAAAAGTCTGAAAAAGAAAAAACGTTTAATGCAAAAATCTATAAAGGCGTATGAACAAGCGCTTCAATATAAAGTAGCTGATGTATCAACCTCCGCGACCTATCAAATAGCTGAGATATACAATAATTTTGCACGCGCCCTGATGAAGTCACAACGACCTAAAGGCTTATCCTCAGACGAAAAAGAAGAATACGACATTTTACTCGAAGAACAGGCCTTTCCCTTTGAAGAAAAAGCCATCGACATACATGTCGCCAATGTGAAAAATGTCACTATCGGCATATATAATAACTGGGTTAAGAAAAGTTTAAAGCAACTATCGAGGTTACAACCCGCCCGCTATGCCAAGACAGAAAAAGTAGAGGGTTATATTGATGCGATTCATTAACATCATACAAACCAGAGTAAAATCTTTAATGCTTGTTGCCGGCATTAGCATTTTACTATCAGGCTGTCAGTCAAGCTTCCTCACTAAAAAAGATGCTGTGCCTGTCGAAGCCAAAACACAGGCGTCTTACCAGCGTGCAGTACTTGCAATGCGTTCCGGTCAAACACGACGTGCATTGCAGTTATTTAATTCAATTCATAAAATGTACCCCGGCTTTGCCGGCCCGCAACTCAATATTGGCTTAATGTATTTAAAAAAGAATAAATTATCGAAAGCAGAAAAAGCATTTAAACAGGCCATTAAGATTAACCGAGACAATGCCATCGGTTATAACTTGTTAGGCGTTGTCTACCGCCGCTCAGGTAAATTTAATGAGGCAAAAGATCAATATATGCTGGCAATATCCAAAGATTCAAAATATGCCAACGCACACTTAAATTTAGGCGTGCTTTATGATTTATATATGGATGACTTAAAACAAGCCGTTCATCACTACGAACAATATCAAAAACTAATCCAAACTGCCGACAGCAAGGTTTCTCGATGGATTATTGACCTTAAACGTCGAACTAAAAAAACACAAACATCTCAAAACAGAGTTAATCGAGGTAAAAAAGGATGAAATATCTTATCGTCACCTTACTCCTCTGCTTAAGCTCAGCTAGTTCTTCAAGTTATGCAGAGGATAGATTGAAAATGGATGGTACCGCCATTATCGGCAACCAGGAACTACCCAAGATACTTTATATTGTTCCATGGAAAAATTCGGAGGTACCCGATATGAATCAGCCACCATTAGAAAGTTTAATTGACGAGGCTTTGCAACCCATCGATCGTGAAGTATTTCAGCGCCAGGTAAATTATTATCAAGCCTTGCATGGTAATTCAGAACAGAGTAAAAAATAGTTTAAGTTTTATTAGGAGAATAATTATGTATACCAGTATTGTTACCTTCTTTCAGGAAGGCGGATCTTTTATGGTCCCCATTGCAATCGTGCTTGCAATTGGTAGCGCCATAGCCATTGAACGCTATGTTTATTTAACTCAATCACGCGCACGCAATAGAATGTTGCTGAAAAAAATTATGCCGCTAATGCAAAGCGGTGACTTCAAACAAGCTTATAATGCTTCAAACAAGTCTAACCAGCCTATTGCCAAAATTCTGAACTCTGGCTTATCTAAATATAAATCGGCACAGGACCGGGATGATATAGAAGCGGCCATGGAAGAAAGTATGCTGGAAATTATTCCCCGCCTTGAAAAGCGCACACATTATTTAGCCATGTATGCCAACATTGCAACTTTGCTGGGCTTATTAGGCACAATCATCGGCTTAATTAAAGCTTTTACCGCAGTTGCACAGGTTGACCCGGCATTAAAAGGTGAAATCCTTTCGACCAGTATTTCGGTTGCAATGAATACCACTGCTTTTGGTCTGATGGTGGCGATACCCCTGCTGCTCGTTTATACCGTGATACAAACAAAAACAACCGAAATTGTTGATAGCCTGGAAATGGCAACCGTTAAATTTGTTAACCTGATTATGCAACGCAAAAATAAATCGACATCATAATAATGAGTAGAATACGCAGCAGAAAACTTCGCCATCGGGAAGCGCCTGACTTAAACATAACCGCGTTTATGAATTTAATGGTTATTTTAGTTCCGTTTCTTTTAATTACGGCCGTTTTCAGTCACTTAACTGTTTTGGAACTAAATCTGCCAAGTTCAGGTGCGGCCAGTAAACATAAAAAACCTAAATTTGAGTTACAGGTTATTATCCGTAAAAATAGAATTGTTCTAGCCGATACTCAAGGCGGCTTAATCAAGCGTATTAATAACAACAAAAATGGTTATAACTATGCTTATTTAACCAAAACGCTTAAGCAGATCAAGTCACGTTTTCCTGATAAAACAAATGCAACAATACTTTCATCTCCAAATGTAAATTATGAAACCCTGGTCAATGTCATGGATGCGGTACGGATGTATCACGCAACCGAAGATGGTGAATTTATTAATGCTGAGCTCTTTCCCGATATATCCATCGGGGATGCACCTTAATATAAAGAAATAATAATGTCAGATTCTCGCCGCACAAAACGAATGGTTCGCCATCATAAAAGGAAAAAGTTTAATGCTTCCTTAAATATGGTGTCGCTGATGGATATTTTTACCATCTTGGTTTTTTTCCTGCTCGTTACTTCATCAGAATCAGAAGCCTTACCAACGCCAAAAGAAATCAAACTGCCTGAATCTACAGCGGAAAAAATGCCAAAACAAACCATCGTAGTCATGGTTAATAATAAAGATATTCGCGTTAACGGCGAATTTGTTATGTATGTTAAAACGGCTCTGCAAACTAGGTCTACCACGCTAAGACCTTTATCCACAATGTTAAAAAAATATATAAAAAGAGAACGCAATAAACAAAAAGATTCGGATAAGAAAAAGCGACGCCCAGTCACCATTATGGGTGATAAAAGAATACCTTATAAATTACTTAAAAAAATCATGCTAACTTCGGCACAAAATGATTTTAATAATATTTCATTAGCTGTTATTAAAAAGTCATCTGCCTTACCGGACACAAAGACAGGTGTGAAATAATATGGGCTACGCATCTTTTTATAATGAACCCATTCTACCCTGGTCTAAAACCGAGAATGATGTACGCTTTAACAAAATCCTTAAACGTACTCTTTTATTCTTTTTACTATTAACCTTTATTATTCCCTTTCTGCCAATACCCGAGGTGGAGAAAAAAGAATTAAAGCAAGTCGCACCTCGTTTAGCTAAGCTTTTAATTCAAAAGAAAAAACAAAATATTGCAGCCGCCAAAAAACCTGCTGCAAAAAACAAAACAGCTAAAAAGAAATCACCTAAGAAAAAAGCAAAAAAAGCCAAGAAGAAATCTAAAAAGCCTTCTATCAAAAAGAAAGCACGTAAAAAGGCTGCCTCAAGTGGTTTGATGGCTTTAACAGATGAACTCGCAGACCTGCGTGAGAGTTTTAATGTTTCATCACTACGCTCTACTAATCTGTCTAACAAAGGCAAGACCCGCAGCAAACGCGTAGCGAGTAATATCCTGACTTCTAAAGCAGGCCGTGGCAGTGGAGGTATTAAC
>VAPM010077193.1_pt1 | contig 28570 bp, 23 predicted proteins | sample 3395091 | NCBI WGS metagenome assembly VAPM01 (sample SAMN08290445, study PRJNA428436) | hydrothermal vent metagenome | isolation source: Deep-sea hydrothermal vent chimney 3 | place: Pacific Ocean: Juan De Fuca Ridge
GAACTACCCGAACTACCCGAACTACCCGAACTACCCGAACTACCCGAACTACCCGAACTACCCGAACTACCCGAACTACCCGAACTACCCGAACTACCCGAGGTACCTTTACTCCCTGACGTTCCCTTGTTACCCGAACTTCCTGATGTTCCTTTGCTACCCGAACTCCCAGTACAACCTGACGTACCCGAGCCTCCTGAGAAACCAGATGACCCATTTGAGTATGAGCTACCACTAGAAGCCTGAACAGGCGTTACATTTAATATATTAATCGATGCGCTCGCTAAAACAAACACAAGCAGTGCTTTATAAAAATACCCCATTGTTTCACCCTTTTTATATACCCTTGTAGAGACGCGAACTCTAGCATATTTTAGTAAAAGCAAAAAGGCTGAAACCAAAAAATAGCGAATAAAAACAATCGGTTAAAAAACAATCAACCAACATGGGTTAACCCATCTACTTAACAAAAAATTTAGCTGAAACAAACAGATAACGCCCTAGGTTAACCCTACCGATTCAATTCTACTGTCGAATAAATATATATTGCTTAAACTCAAAAACGAGTAAAAGCAATTTAAGAAATGAACCAGGAAGCTGCTGCACTTTTCATCGTAACGATAGCTATTGTCGCTATGACAAGAAATCTTTCTACAATAATCATTTGATCGGTTGGCTAAAAAAACTGTCTGCAATGTCGTCACATTACAGACAGTCTATAACCAATCTATAATGACACGACGAGCTGATGGCCTTCACCCCGAACCATGATTTTACCAATAAGCTTTAATCGTTTTGCATCTACAACCCAGATAAAAGGTTTTTTGCGACTAGAGACATAGAGTTTGCCCGTGTTTCCAATCACGCTGACGTGATAAGGGGCGGGTGCTAGTTTAAGTGTTTTCACCTTGCCCGTTTGGGTATTAATAGCAATTAACTTATTATCCTTTTTAGTACTGGCATACAAGGTTGTTCCATCAGCCGAAATATCGACGCCATGAGGATTGTTGCCAATGGTATAGGTTTTCACCACTTTAAGTTTTTCCAGAGAAACTTTTGAAATAGTTCCGCCACGCGCATTGCTGGTATAAATGAATTTTTCATCTGGCGAAATCACCACATGCTCAGGCCCCTTACCCACTAGAATATTCCGGCTAACAATCCAGTTTTTTGTATCGATAACACTGATAGTATTATTGCCCGCATTGCTCACGTACATTTGCTCACCGTCTTGAGCAAAGACAACGTAATTAGGTTGAGGGCCGGTATAAATATTGCGAAATATTTTTTTACTCGCCAGGTCAATCAAACTGATAGTGCCTGCAGTAGTATGCGTTGAAACTGCATACTTACCATTAGGCGTTACAAAAGTATGATGCGCCATGCCTCTAACTTTAATGCTTTTTTCCAGTTTATTGTCTGCCACACGGATTAAAGACACCGTGCTAAGTCCCACCGCCGGAAGTAAACCACCTGACTGCGCTGCATGGTGTTTTTTATGATCAGCATCGGACATGCCTTTGTGGTTTACAGCTCCTGAATGACCCGATTTATCTTTGCTACCATGTTGTTTCATTACCGGTTTGGTTTTGCTATTCGGCATAGAATGACCTTGCGACTTGTTAACAGCTTTACTTCGTGGATGATGTTTCTTATGTTCTGCTTCCGAGACACCTGCAGGCCGAGGCATAACAGCGGGTAGCGATTTTGTCTTAGCATTTTTATCGGACATCATTCCATGACCTGACATTTTTGAGCTATTTGCGCTGCTCTCTTCGTTGGATCCTGCGATGAGATATTCGCCATTGGGTGTTAATGACAGGCCATGAATATTTTTAAAACCGCTTATTTTGCCGATTTTCTTGTCTGTTGCACCATCTATTATCAGTATCTCATTTGCTGAGCCTAGTGGTATATAAACCGTTGGAGCCGCTAGTAATAATGTTAATGGTACTAACGCAGCAACTCCCCCTATAATAAATTTTAGAATGTTCATAATTAGTCACCTTTCCTGGTTAATATAAAAATACAGACACGGATCACTCTGCTGTCTTAAAGGAAAGTGTAGAACCTATGTGCTGATAACAGGTCAAGTAAAATATTAAAAAAAAGCAGATTAAAAATGGAAATTATAGTCCCTAATAAATTTATTTACTAAAAGAGAAATATTTATCATACTTGACCCTGACGCATCCCCGCAAAATTAATGCTAAAAGTGGTCAATAACGATAAATTAGAAAAAAACATTAATATAAATGAAAAAAGCATGTCATTGTGAGTAAAACATGGCAGTCGTGAGTGCGGCAATCTGAAAGATAAGAGGGTTTAACAAGAAGATTGCCGCGTCAGTCCTGAAAAACACTTGTTTTTCAGGACTTCCTCGCAATGACAGAGAATATAAAATTTCGTGGGGATCCGTCAGTACTTGACCCTTGAATTATATGGAGATAAACAATGAACAATAATTTAATGGTATTACCGGCAAAACTACCTGAAAATATTCGCTTACTGCGTATTCCTGACGATTTCGAGCAACATGAAGCTTATCGTTACGCCACTGGCCTTATCGCTAAAGTAGAAGAAAGCTCAGATTATGACTGGGATGATATTGCCGATGAGCTGGAACAAAAAGGTTTTGAAATTATTGAGTTTATTTTGGGGCCACTGCTGGAGTAATATACCATTATATTACGCCCGACTTATTGTAAAGACGTTGATAACAATGACTTGTTAAGTTTTTCATACGTAAAATCAATTTATCTACATCACCCGCGTTAGCATCGAGCATATCCCTAAAATTTCTAGAGTATTGCTTTAAAAGAGATACGCCGTCTATGACAACATCATAAACTTTCCATGCAGCCCCTCTAACACAACGTATTCTATATACAATGACATAAGTCTCATTCGTATATACTCTTGTTTTTATTATTGAGTTGCACTTACTAGTTGAATTCACCTACTTAATATACCATTTTAGACTAAGACTAAAATAAATATACCAGGTTTCTTATTAATTATTACCGCCACAGCTCAAGGACAAGAGTGTCTTAAATTTCAGGACAAACCCGCAAACAACGTAATGTATTATCCATAATTGCAATCTTCCGTGGTTTGTTCTTTTAAGGCTTGCTAACGTTACTCAAATAACATTTTAACCTCATAGATCCATCATTCGGTTAACTCTCAAGTGTAAAGCCAGCTGCGTTTACGCTACAGCCATCGCCTTACCTTTTTTCTATAAAGAATATATTCTTCAGCGAATAATTCCTCAAGTATTCTTTCTTCTGGTTTAATTTGAAATTTTGTTATATACCCAATAAATACAATCAAAAATAAAATATTAAAAACATTCCCTAACCAGAATGTAAGCGCTAAAAGTAAGGTGAGTGTTCCTAAATACATTGGATTTCGACTGTAGCTATAAATACCACTGCTAATAATTCGGCTCGCTGTATTGGGCTTCATAGGGTTAACGGTTGTTTTAGCCAGGCGAAACGGAATAATCGCCGCCAGTTCGATGCTCAGCCCGATAAACAATGTAACGAGTGACAAGGCATTTAAATATTCGAATTCGACTGCTCCATAACTTACCTGTTTAGCAAAACTCCACATCAGATAGCCAAGAAATAAAGCCAACAATGGTGGTGGTATTTTTAATTCCATATTATCTCCTAAGCATATCGGTAACTTCTATCCATTCTGGTTATAATTCCAGCCAGATTATACTCCGTTACTGGAATATCCACTTTTCTTATTTAAGGTAACAGTAAAAGAGTACGGTCATTAAAACGACTGGAGTATCCAGCGATAATCATAACAAGAGGTGACTTTATGTCTCAATCATCAAATCTAACCGTTAAAAATAAACACACAGAAAAATCAAACAATTACAGCTCTTTAAAATCTGTTGCATGGGTACCGGTTGCCTGCGCTTGTATGCTTTACGGCCAGCATGCACATTCAGCTGGAGGGTGTGGTTCAGTATGCCTACCATTAGAGTCACTCGATCTGGATAAGGCGCATATTCCCGAAAACCAGTATCGTATTGCTTTTATTTCTGAATATGCAAAATTCGATAATTTTCGAGAAGGCAGTGAGTCGGTAACCAACCCGGGGGGCAATTCAGCAATCATAACCCAACAGACGTTACAGGTTGATTATGGTTTTACACAGAACTGGACAGCATCAATCCTAATTCCATATATAGAAAAAAAGCAACAAACGAATCGTTTTGGCAAACGAGTTGCAAGCGGAATAAGTGATGTTTCGTTGTTTGGGCGTTATGAACTTTCATCCAACGCTGCTCGTCGACAAGGCAAATCCACAACCATTGGCTTAGGTATAAAACTCCCAACAGGGAGTATTGATGAACCCAATACTAGCACCCTATTACCACCCGCTTTTCAGACCGGTTCGGGAGCTTACGATCTAATTCCAACAGCATCATTCTTCAGAGCCTGGGGCCGTGGCGCTATTTTTGGTGGACTGGTCTGGCGTATACCACTTGAGGAAAATAAACGCGGTTATAAATTTGGGCAAGAGTTCGCAGCCAATCTTGGCATTGATTACCCCGCACCCTTTATAAGCAAAAATATTTCCTTACAAATTTCAACAAGCTATTTATATGCCAATAACGACAATGATTCCAACCGCATACTCCCGGCACGTTTACGTGATGGTTCAAAAGTATTAAATACCGGTGGCAGCTTTCTCGACATCGTTCCCGGTATTCGTTATAAGCTTTCTGATGAGTTCACCATACAGGCACGATTTTCAATTCCTGTTTATCAAAACTGGAATGGTAATCGAGCAACCAATGTCGGACAGGTTGCACCTGACATCACCTATCAATTTACTTTAATTTATACTGCAATTTAACCTGCTGCTTGCACTTCCCCCTTAACCTGGGAGTGCAAGATAATAATTACTTGCTATTAAATAACCTTAACTCATAACCAAAGAGTTAAAATGTTATGAAATAAAATAGGCTGTTCTTGCATTAAGAGCCACATCGTACATCGCAGCCACACCACAAATATCGACAGGCACAATCCATTCATCGTCATCGAAACCCATCATACCAAGCGAAGGCGAGCAAACCTGAAATTTAACGCCCGCCTCTACAGCAATTTCTATTTGCTCTTCGAGTGAAGCCATTTCACCCTTCATCATATAGTTAAACATTTTACGACCTATACCACCAAATGACATTTGTGATGGCGCTAAATCCTTGCTACTACCTGGAAGCATCAGGTTAATTAACTTATGAGTGAATTTTTTACCTTTTAATCGTCGGCCTTTTTTAATAACCGAACAGCCCCAAAAGGTAAAAAACATCGTTACCTCCATGCCCATTCCTATCGCACCGTTAGCCATCATAAATGCGGCCATTGCTTTATCAAATTCACCAGACAATACAATAATAGATACCTGGTTCTCAGGTACCTGCTTTTTTAATTCTATGAGTTGATTTTCAAGATTTTCAATTCGATCTTCAAAACTAACATCGGTTGCCGGACATCTGTCTATTACGCTGTTCATCGTTACTCTCCTGAATGGTTTAAATACTGTTGCTTTGTTTGAATACTCTCTACTTTGTGACACAATCTAACAACAGAATATGCAAATAAAGTTATATAGTGAATAACTTTTTTGATTGTTAGTTGAACTAACTATTTATATGGGGAATGTTAATGGACTCGCTTCAGGTAATAGAGCTAATAGAAGCAACACAACAATTTGAAAAAAAATTAAACTTAGCGTTAATGTATTCTGGGCTGCGTATACCACAATTTAGAATAATGGTGTTTCTTGCCAAATCCGGTAAAATTACCGTTTCTGATCTCAGTCGTTATATGAACGTGACTCGAGCAACCATGAGTGTTCTGGTTAGCCAGCTGCTTAGCGCTAGTATTGCAGAGAGTTTTCCAAATCTAAAAGACAAACGCTCATTTTATATCCGGCTAACTGAATCAGGTTCACGACGCTTACAGCTAGCACAGCATGAAGTGAAGCTTGTCGAAGAAACAATATCTAAAGCATTCAATGCAAACACAATCGCCTCTCTCAATGAATTTTCAAAAGAAATGTTACACAAAATATAATATGTAAAATAGCGTCGGCTCATTACACGACTAGTGAACAAAATAAATACTTTTCCTAGCACCATTACTATAACAATAGCTTTATGTAACTAAAAACACATAACAAGATGGTTTCAACTCATGTAACACTGAAATGGCTATATAATAGCTAATTCTTGTGGCATACACACACAAACTCTGCTATTTTTTTATATTCTTTAATTTTATTACTTCCATACCGCTAAAAACTAATAGTACCATGATAAACTGACAGATCATCAGTAAAAGCCCTTGAAAAAAGCAAGTCTATAAAACTATATATGAATATTATCAACCGTTTATCCATAAAAAATAAAACTTATCTTTTAGTCTTACTCAGCGTATTAGTTGCCCTGGTCTTATCACTTGTATCTAATAATGGCTTAAACACTATTCGCAGTGAACTCAATAATTTAATTTTTGCAACTAAAATTGAACGCTATACCAATAAATTGATACTCGAAGAACAAAAGTACCGTTTAAATGCCAATGGTTCAATTTCAGATTTTACAGCGGCTAATAAGTCATACGATGAGTCTATGTTATATGTTGGTAAAATTTACCAGACTATTGATGAAATTAACGCGTTAGAAAAGAATGATATACCCTTATCAGCTTTAGAGAAAACGAAAAAATCAATTGACTTATATAAAAGTTATTACATAAATGGTGTTTCAATACTCACCAATTTGAATGTTCAAGCTAAAATCATGGAAAAAGAAGGCGAACTATTAACAAAGCATATCCAGGAATATGTTCAGGCAAAACGAGTTGATTTAAAGACTAATTTAGAACAACACACTATCGACAAAATCAATAATGGCTCGAATATATGGCAGTATACATATGTTACCCGCTTACATGAAAAAAAATACCGTTTAAGCCCTGATGATGAAGTTTATGATTTATTTGAAAAAGATTTTGCATTTATGATGAGTGAGTTAACTCGTCTTAAAAAAATGTCAACACACAAATTTGAACTCGAAAAAATCAGAAAATTTCAAGTTTCATCAAGCAATTATCATACTGCCATGCTCACCTGGATCGACCTGAATTACCAACTTTTAATCAAAGTATTACCTAACATGAAACAACTTGGTAAAAGTATTATACGCACAACCATCAACTCTGCTGAAAGCTCAGTCGAACAAATGTCCATCAAGCAAACTAATGTTACACTAACCTTATTCGCTGTAACAGTAGCAACGATATTAATTGGCATTTTATTTGGCGCAGGGATTGCGCGTTCTATTTCTTCTGTTGTTGAGTCATTCCAAAGTGGATTATTAGATTTTTTTCAGTACCTTAACCAGGAAAAAAGAAAAGCTCAACCTATTCTTATAGAGGGTGACAACGAAATATCAATTATGGCTGATATCGTTAATCAAAATATAGAAAAAATACAAGCTGTAATTAATCGGAAAGCCATTTATCAAAAAGCGCTACTGGAATGGACAAAGGTCGATTACCAAGATGAAAATAGAACCATTCAAAAAGCTACTGAATTATCAGCAAAAGCTTTACATGTTGAGCGTGTCAGTATTTGGTTGTTTAATGAAGACCGAAGTTTACTTTGTTGCTCTGATTTATATCTAAGCGCTAATGACCAGCATGATACCGGCGCAGTATTAAAAACAGCAGCTCACCCTGAATACATACAGACAATAGAAAACAATGAGACTATCAACATAGACTACACAACAGAAAGTTCTTTAGCACGCGAATTTAAAGAGAGCTATCTTAAACAATTAAACATCCATTCCATATTGTACTTGCCAATTAGTTATGACAATGAAGTCATTGGAGTTATTTGCCATGAAAAGATTTCTGAGAAAAAATCATGGACAGCTGATGAGATTGATTTTGCAAATTCCGTCGTAAAGGCTATATCATTATCGATTGAAATCAAAAAAAGAAGGTTAATTCAGGATGAATTACGTGATCAAAAGGAAATGCTTCATCACCACGCACACCATGACTCCTTAACAAAATTACCTAATCGATTTTTATTTAATGACCGCTTGAACCAGGCCATTAAACAGGCAAAACGCAGCCATTCTAAAATAGCCGTACTATTTATCGACCTTGATCATTTTAAAGGCATCAATGACTCAATGGGACATAAAATTGGTGATGAACTACTTGTTGAAGTCGCCGCCCGCTTAAAAAGTAAAATTCGCCAAACCGATACTTTAGCCCGTTTAGGCGGAGACGAATTCACCATCGTTCTAGACCAGATAAATAATGAAGATGATATTGTCAATGTCACGCAAAGCTTGCTTAAAGTTATGGCTACGCCTTTTAACTTATCGTCACAGCATTTATATATCACCTTAAGTGTTGGCGCTGCTATTTATCCTGATGATGGGGAAACCGCTGATGAATTAGTAAAAAATGCCGATGCTGCCATGTATCATGCAAAAGATGACGGCCGCAATACGTATCAATTTTATACCGAGAGTATGACTGAAAAAGCTTTTGAACGAATTGCGATGGAAACAAGTTTTCGTAATGCACTAAAGAAAAATGAATTTATCGTTTACTATCAACCACAAATTGACGCAAAAACTGAAAATTTAATTGGTATGGAAGCATTAGTTAGATGGCAACATCCCGACATGGGATTAATTTCACCTTCTAAATTTTTAGGTTTTGCAGTTGAGACCGGTTTAATTATCCCTCTGAATTTATGGGTAATGAAAATGGCTATGCTACAGACAACCCAATGGAATAGAAAACATTTACAACCTGGTGTATTAGCTTTAAATTTGTCCATATTGCAACTAGAAAAAGATGACTTTATAGACACAATAAAAAATCTAATCGAAGAAACAGGTTGCGAACCTAGCAACCTTGAATTTGAAGTGACTGAAGGCCAAATAATGAAGGATACAAAAAAATCCATTCGTATACTTCAACAACTTAAAGATATGGGGGTAAGCCTTGCTATCGATGATTTTGGCACTGGCTACTCATCTTTGTCACACCTGAAACGTTTTCCCATTAATAAATTAAAAATAGACCAATCCTTTATTCGCGATCTACCTTTCGATGAAGAAGACGTAATTTTATCTAAATCAGTTATATCATTAGCAAAAAACATGGGAATGGACGTGATAGCTGAAGGGGTTGAAACCCAACAACAAAAAGATTTTCTGCTGGAAAACGGTTGCCACTATATACAGGGCTACTATTATAGTAAACCCATACCAGCAAATGAAATGCAGGAATTTCTTGAAAAAAATAAAATTAACCAGCTCTGATCATACTCTATTTTCAAATAGAGTATAGATTATTTACCCCCTTAATCCTATGATGATTAAGTTTAACAAGATCAATTTATAACCGAATGTACATTGTTTTTGGTTGCAATATAATTATGGAATGCCTTAAACCCCTGCTCCATAAGTACACTTTCAAATAACTGTATTACTTCTGACCAACTCTGCTTTGTGGCATATTTACTTGCATTCATTCTTATGTCTTCCAAAAATGCATTGTTGCTAGAATATTCACAAGCAGCCAATATAAACTCATTTGCATTATTAAACTTAGCTAACATACCCGTGATGCCATAACGAATATGCATATTTGCAGCCGCATAATCATAAGCAATGACAGCCAGACCGCTTGCCATGGCTTCAAGTACAACATTTCCAAATGTTTCAGTTATGCTTGGAAAAACAAAGATATCACTTGATGCATAATATTTTGCAAGTTCATCGCCTGTTTTCATCCCCGCAAAAATAAAACCAGGGTTTTCTTTCATCAATTTATTTAACAATGGGCCATCACCTACTAGCACAAATTTTAATGCCTGGTTTTGTTTTTTCATGGCATGGTAAGTTTTTATTGCTAAATCCATATTCTTTTCAGCGGCTATCCGACCAACATACAATAAAACAGGTTCATGGTCATCACCGACCCCCCAACTGAGCCTCAAGCTGATGCTTCGCTTCGTTGGTGAAAATAAAGTAGTATCAACACCCCGACTAAGAACCGCGACATCTTTTATTCCCATTGCCAGTAGTTTTTCTTTCTGCCCATGTGTCGGAGTTAAAGTTATCGCACTTTTGTTGTGTAATCTAACAAGGTATTTCTCGACTATCCATTTTGGCATACCAAAACCATAGTGCTGACTATATGACTGAAAATTTGTATGAAAACCACTAACAGATGGTACCCCTAGTTTACGAGCAAGATTAATTGCTGACCAACCCAATGGACCTTCTGTTGCTACATAGATCGCATCAGGTCGTTCAGTACCCCAAAGTTGTTTTAGAAAGTTTTTTGAAGGTAATCCAAAGCGTGCTTCAGAATAATTCGGAATAGCAATACCTTTGACAGGATAATAATCAACACCATGAGGAATGTCTGCAAGACTGCGTTGCTCTGAAGCAGTACAAACTAATTGAAGCTTATGTCCCGCAGCAGCAAGACCGGAAACCAATTTACCCAAGGTCATTGCAACGCCATTTATATCAGGATAAAAAGTTTCTGTTACGATTGAGATTATCATCATCTATACCTGCTAAATGTTATTTAAAATATCAGTAATGTAATATATTAAAAAATATTATAGAGATTTTTTTTGATGTTTTTATGTCCAGAATATGACAGTTTTGTGAAATAAACCTTAGCTATTAACTATTTTGTATACATATCACCTCTTTATAGTAACGCTACACTGGTATTTAATGAAACTGTCACAATAGGCATGCACTATAACAAATAACATTTTCATAAATATTCTTTATACAGGAACAATACCCAGTGAGTACATTACTATACATAACTTATGTTGTTTTATTTTTATATTTATTACGCAAAATTCTAATCCGACTTCGCTTATCAAAGGCAAAACATCCATCACTGGCAGGACATTCTAAAATGTTTCGAAGAATCTCCAGGATCATTCCGTCTTACCATATTGAAGAAGATAAATTCTTTTCTGTCGATAATCCGCCATTGAGTATTAAAAATAGACGTCAGGCAGGATTTCAACAACTGGCAAACCATTTTAAAGAAACGATGCAGGAAACACTTGCTGCGGGCAATCAACTTCAAGATGCCATATCAGATATTGATTTCACGCGAACTTATCGCGTTCCTTTTCAATTTAGCCAGTATGTTAAACGTAACCTTAAAACAGGTAACTTTGTAATAGAAACCAATGGCAATAAAAGAAAAGACCTTGATGGAAACTGGACACATGATTTAACTGGCTCTTATGGCGTTAATCTTTTTGGTTATGACTTTTATAAGCAATGTATGACGAACGCTATGAAAACTATAGAAAATCTTGGGCCGGTACTCGGTGCTTATCATCCGGTTATGATTGACAATATAAAACAGCTAAAAGATATTTCAGGTCTGGATGAGGTATCGTTTCATATGTCCGGTACCGAGGCCGTTATGCAGGCCGTACGCTTAGCTCGTTACCATACGGGTAAATCACAGTTAGTCCGATTCTGTGGTGCATATCATGGTTGGTGGGATGGTGTTCAACCTGGTATCGGTAACCAACGCAGCAGTAATGATATTTACACCCTAAAAGAAATGGATAATGATACTTTAAAAGTACTGAGTAGCCGTAACGATATAGCTTGTGTATTAATAAACCCCTTACAGGCAATGCATCCCAATACTAACCCGCCAGGCGATGCAATGCTGATTGCTAGTAGCCGGCATGCTCATTACGACCGCCAGGCCTATACCAATTGGTTGCAACAACTTCGTGATGTCTGCAGCGAACACGGTATCGTATTAATTATGGATGAAATTTTTGTTGGGTTTCGTTTAGCCTATCGCGGAGCACAGGAATATTTTTCGGTTAAAGCTGATATGGTCACCTATGGTAAAACCCTCGGAGGCGGCTTACCCATCGGCGTGGTCTGCGGAAAAAGCGAACTAATGAAACGCTACAAAGATGACCGACCTATACATGTCAGTTTTGCACGTGGCACATTTAATGCGCATCCACTTGTTATGGCCAGTATGAATGAATTCCTGACGAATATAAAAAAATCCAATATTCAATCTGCCTACAAGGACATTGATACATTCTGGAATAACCGCGTTGAGATGCTTAACCAACAGTTGTCCGACAAAGAATTACCAGTGAAAATCGTGAATATGGTTTCTGTCTGGACGGTACTGTTTACAGTCCCTAGTCGATACAACTGGATGTTCCAGTTTTATCTTCGTGCACAAGCGCTGTCTATTAGTTGGATTGGTAGCGGACGAATTATCATGAGTCATGATTTTAGCGAAGAAGACTATAATATTGTTGTAGGAAAAATTGTGGCTGCAGCAGAACAAATGCAAAAGGATGGTTGGTGGTGGCAGGCAGAAAAAACCTCAAACAAATCGATTAAACGTCAAATAGCGATTGAATTTGTACAGAGCTTATTTCGTCGAAAAGTTTAATAACACCGAGAGATAATTTTTTCTCTCGGTGTTATTTAGAGCTAAGGTCGCTCTGCCACATGATGCATAGGATCCAGCATTTCACCACGTAATAAGTACAAGGGGGATTTATGATATATTTTTATATCATGATATGGATCAGTAATTATTTTAGTAAACCATACCAGACCAGAACGTACGCCTTTAATAAAAAACAAATGAATCGTTCTGAAAAGCAAACCTGATGCACCAATTGTAATCCATAAAATACTTACGTTATAGATAAAACTATAACTATCGGTGTAAGCCTCAGCGAAGCCAAATAAATCTTGGCTAACAAACACCAGCAGTGGACTACTTAACCAGATAGAAATGAGTATGATTTTTCGTTTAAGATTAAATCCGACCTTGATGGCTTCCTTGTATTCATTAGAAACTTGATTTACTTCGTCGTAATCCAGAGGCTCAAAGAAAAAATGCCCAGATTGACGTAAGCCCATAGCCAACACCCAGCCAAACAAAGCAGCCAGGACCGGATTAATAAATAAAAACACATAAGCACATAGAAAACAGATAGCACTTAAGAAATGTAAAGTCTGATTAATTCGACTTTGATGGTAGTAGCGATGGTCATTCCAACGCTGTTCTTGCAGTTCTTCCAGAAAATTCATAATTATCACCTTATATTATACATGAATAATTAGAATGATAATCTGTGGTTATTTCAATTCAATGACAATAGATATTTAGCTATAGAAATTAAACAGAGACTCTCCCATTTGTATCCGTTTATCATTCACAATATTGTCACAAATTTTAAAATCATCACTCGCAAAAACAATGATCGTTGAGCCGTGTTGAAAATAACCAAGCTCGCCACCCTTACTAAAAGAAGCTTCACAAGGTATATTATTTGGCCCCTTGTATTTTAAATCCAGAGTTTCCGAGAGGCAATTAAAACGCAGGCTTGCCACAAGAATAGCGGCAACCGGCACCAGAGTAATAGCAGCGTCTAAACTATCTAGTTTTATATCGACAATCGCACGTTCATTTTTACAGAATAAATTCTCCACTCTTTTAAGTGCGATTGAATTTACATTCCATGTATCACCCGATATATACGTTATTTCTGAAATACTTCCTGAACAGGGGGCGTGAAAATGGTGGTACATCGTTGATGTTAATCTTAACGTAACATACAAGCCATTTCGATAACGCTCTATTAATTCATTATTGTTTAATAAGTCTTCAATTGTGTACGGGAATCCTTTCGCCTGAAATAGCAATGTGTCCTTAACTCTGCCGTGCATACCAACAATCGCATCACAAGGACTAGTTATAATATTTCGCCCTTGATTTATTCTTCGTGCCCCTGGCTTTAACTCCCGAATAAAACAATCATGCAAGCTTTTAAAATTCTGTTTTTTTGCTTCACTAAGATCGAGGTCATTAGCGAATAATTCCCAGATTTTTATTGTTAAATATTTAACAAGGGGAAACTCTATCCGACTGAACCAACCCATTAATAGCGTCGCATAACGCCTGGGAATTCGATTAGTGAGTAAAAAATTAATATCTTCCTGCTGACTTAATTTTCTAATAATAGAAGTGACCAACATGCTATTGCCCTAAATAAAGTTTAATAAACTAACATTTTTATTTATGACTAAGCATTCTCAACCATAAAAGCATATAAAACACAGAAGGTCGCAGATAGTACCATTAAATAATTAAGCTTTTATTACAGCATTTTATCTTTTCATAAAACTTTCAACTGAACTAAGCCAACCTGTCACATAACTATACTTTAATTCACATAACCAATTCTGAAATTAACACGAGTTTTATCATGAGCAGTAAAATGCACGATAATATTTTTAAATACAGGTCGATATGGATATCTGACACACACCTGGGCACTAAATATTGCCACGCTGATGCGCTTATTGATTTCCTGAGCAATACCGAGTCAGAGTATTTATATCTTGTTGGTGACATCATTGACTTATGGGCCATGAAAAAAAATGTTTATTGGCCTGAACAACATACACAGATATTACGCATCATTCAGGACAAAGCAAATGCAGGCACCAAGGTCATATACACACCAGGCAATCATGATAGTCCGTTACGTTCATTCAGCGGAAAGAAAATAGGTAATATCCAGGTAAATACACACACTAAGCATACAACATTAAATGGCCAGTCATTACTTGTGATACACGGCGATCAGGTTGACCCAATGATGCATACACATGTTGGTCGATGGCTACACTTAGCAGGCGACATAGGTTATGACTTTATTTTGTTTATTAACCGTCACCTTGGGCGCATCAGAAAACTATTAGGATTAAAGTACTGGTCATTGGCAAGCTTCATAAAAAATAATCTGAAAAATGCCATGCGACATATTTCTACGTATGAGCATCTATTGGTTAGCCTGGCAAAAGAACACCACGTAAATGGTGTTGTGTGTGGTCATATTCACTATCCAAACTATCAGTCCATAAATGAAATAAAGTACTTTAATACCGGCGACTGGGTTGAACATTGCACAGCGCTAATAGAAACAGAAACAGGTGATATTGAGTTAGTTAAGTGGTCTGACATGTTAGAAAAGATACTGTCTCGTGCTAACACAATAAAATCTATTGCAGCTTAATAATACTTCCATAAGGAATAAAGACATGTATGAAAAAGTATTTAATGCAGATATGAAATTATGCGGGTTTTTTAATCGTGCATGTCACTACAATTTTATTCAGATGCTGTTTGCTATTATTTCTCGCTTAGGGAATGGGGTTTTTTGGTATGCTTTAATGCTGTCCTTGCCTTTTATATATGACTACTCAGCCATTCCTGTGGTATTACAGATGTTCTTATCAGGCTTAGTCGGTGTATTAGTTTATAAATATATAAAAAGCAATACCGTAAGGCTGCGCCCCTATATGGTAAATGAATCAATCAAGCTCGGTGCAAAGCCGCTTGACCAATTTAGCTTTCCTTCTGGCCATACCTTACATGCCCTTAGTTTTAGCAATGTAATTTGTTTCCATTACCCTGAATTTACTTTTTTCCTTATGCCAGTAACGGTACTGATTGCAGCCTCACGAATGATTCTTGGCCTGCATTTCCCTTCTGATGTATTAGTCGGAGCTTTTATTGGTTTGGCTACATCGTATAGTGTACTAGCAATATTTAATTAATCTTTTACAAAACACCGCTGCTAAATGGAGAAGAACAAAAAACTGCAATACCATTCAACGTTTCTACTCAACCATGAATGGCATACAAAAATTATAGGCTTTCTGGTCGGCATTTTAATAACCACTATCTACTTCTGGATTATTGGAGGAATTGGTAATTTATTATTACTTCTCTATAACCAGATTATAACCGACTGGGCTCATGCGGCAGAAAGGATGATTAAAGAAGTTGTTGTTATTCTCGCTGCTCTAGAATTAATACGTACACTGCAATCTTATCTTACCCTAGGACGTGTAAAAGTTACCTTTATTCTAGATGCCGCCTTGGTTGTATTAATTGGTGTATTAATTAACCTGTGGTATTGCGAATACAGTACAACGGAGGTTATTGTTAATATATCAGTTATTTCTGTATTAACTGTTCTCAGAATAATAACGACCCTGTATTCGCCTGATGATAATTAATAAAAATGTAATAAATACGTCATTCCCACGTCACTCGATAAACCTAAATTACGCCCAGTAATCTAATTTTTTGGAGAGTAACAATGGCAATCCCAGCTTATGATGTCGTTAATTTATTAAGCAAACAGAATAAATATACTGTTTTTCTTGCTGATGACGAACACACCAAACAACTGTGCTATCAATTACGCTATGACGTCTTCGCAAATGAACTCGGTGCTGATATATCAATTTCTAAGAGTGGCGTCGATAAGGATAGATTCGATGACCATTGTCAGCACTTAGTTGTATTTGATAACAGAATCAACGAAATCGTTGCGACAACACGACTGTTAGATAACAGCGGCAGACAACATACCGGGGTATTTTATTCTGAAACAGAATTTGACTTAACTAACATTATTAACCCTGATGTTAATTTTATAGAAGTTGGCCGAACTTGTATTCACCCTGCTTACCGACGTGGCTCAGTTCTAGCAATGTTGTGGAGAGGTATCGCCGATATTGTAGTAAGTAATAAAATTGATTACCTTATTGGTTGTGCAAGCATTCCACTCTCTAATGGTGATAAATACATTAATAGCGTCATGAGTCATATCCATCAACATCATTACGCACCAGAAAGCTTACGTGTACAACCACTCGTACCTCTACGTCTGGATGATGAACTGCCTCATGCTGATGATGCTATTTTACCTGTTTTATTAAAAGCATATGTTAGACAAGGTGCGTTAATTTGTGGCCAACCCTATTGGGATGCCGCTTTTGGTGTTGCTGATGTTTTTGTCTTATTAGAATCAAGTAAAATAACCAGTCGTTATACAAAGCATTTTATCGAACGTAAAAAATCGTAATATGCTTAAACGGATTGTACGTGCGTCATATCGGGCAGCTTTTTTTTCTGCTCACCTGGGCACGGCACTTATCATCGGCTTTATTTTACCCTTAATATACGGTCGTCAATGGTTTGCTACTTTCAAAGGCCAGAGAATAATTCAATGGTGGGCAAAACGTGCCAGCAGTATTCTTGGTTTATCAATTAGCCTGCAGGGAAAGTCTTGCACATCAACCAGCCTGATTGTCTCTAACCATATTTCATTTTTAGATATTGTCGTTATTGCATCCATCTCACCGGTTACTTTTTTAGCTAAATCCACGTTGCGTTACTGGCCAATTATAGGCTTTATAGCAAATAGATTCGGCACTATATTTATCAAGCGTAATAGTTCCAGTGTCATGCATAACCTGACTAAATCATTAACAAACGCACTTCAACAAAAGCAAACTATCGCTGTGTTCCCAGAAGGCACAACTACAAATGGTTTAAGTGTTAAACGATTTCACCCGGCACTTTTCCAGGCTTCGATTAATGCGAACAAACCCGTGCAACCCATTGCGTTATGCTATCGTCGAAATGGTAAAGTTAATCGAAGCGCAGCTTATATAGATAACGATATTTTTATAATTACACTTATAAAGATAATGTCACAAACTAAAACCGATGTTAATCTAACTTTTTGCAATACTATTGAAACACTTAATTCTAATCGAACTGAACTTGCATTAAAAAGTCACAAGTTAATAAGTAATGCTATATTGTGCTAACTAATCTAAAACTTTCTTCGATTAAAATAACATTCAACTGTCACTGCCGCTTAATTTGTTTGTCATAACTTCCTCTTACACTCGATATAAATAAATTATCCTGGAGGATCAGTCTATGAAAGTTACACGTCGTCGTTTTGTCCAAACTGTTGGTGCAGGCCTCGTTATAAGCCCGATCAATCTTTATGCATCAAAAGGTAAGCAAAAAAAACTAAAAATATCTCCCTTTAAACATGGTGTAGCCAGTGGCGACCCATTACAGGATAGGGTCATCCTATGGACAAGGATTACAATCGACAATCCCGTTACAGGTGTTGTACCCGTACAATGGCGTATCGCCAGCGACCCTGAGTTTGAGACCATTATCAGCGAAGGCATTTCCAATACCGCAGCTGAGTTGGACTTTACCGTCAAAATTGATGCCTTGGATTTACATTCAGCAACCACTTATTACTATCAATTTCATGTCTTCGGCCATGCCTCACCCATTGGTCGAACTAGGACATTGCCGGAACATCATATCGATCGCTTGCGCATTGCCTTTACGTCTTGCTCAAACTATCCTTATGGCTACTTCAATGTTTATAAAATGATTGCGCAACGTAACGACCTGGATGCAGTATTACATTTAGGCGATTATATTTATGAATATGCCAATGGCACCTATGGAGATGGTACGAACCTTAACCGTATACCTCAACCAGATGCTGAACTGTTGAGCCTAAGTGACTACCGTACTCGTTATGCGCAGTACCGAAGTGACCCTGATTTACAGGAAGCACATCGACAACATCCTTTTATTACTATCTGGGACGATCACGAAGTTGCTAACGATGCCTGGAATGGTGGTGCAGAAAATCATAATCCTGAACTAGGAGAAGGTAACTGGCTAGACCGTCGTGCAGCGGCAATCAAAGCCTATTATGAATGGATACCCATTCGACAAGTAGACCCAGGCAACCCGTTAAAATCCTATCGTAAATTTCGTTTTGGTAACTTAATTGATTTAATCATGCTTGATACCCGTTTATATGGACGAGATCAACAAGTACCGAATGCACAGGATCCCGCGCTTAATGATCCTAACCGTAAATTACTCGGTAACGAACAAGCTCAATGGTTTCTCGATAGCCTTGATGAGTCGAAGCAAGAAGATATTCGCTGGCGTATAGTCGGTCAACAAGTTATGTTTGGGCAACTCGTTATTAGCGGACAAATTTTTAATGTTGATCAATGGGATGGCTATCCAGCCAGTCGTAAACGCGTGCTCAATCATTTACGGGATAATAATATTGATAATACAATTATCCTCACTGGAGACATTCACTCTTCATGGGCAATGGATATAACGGACAACCCGTATGATACGACACTCTACGATAAACAAACCGGTCAGGGTTCTGTTGCAGTAGAATTTGTTACCCCTGCCGTTACATCTCCGGCTCTGCAGGATGAAGCACGAGCCGATCAAACATCATTATACTTACAGGCCACAAACCCACATATGAAATATGTCGACCTTTTTCACCGCGGTTATGTCTTACTTGATATTACCCATGAACGTACACAGGCAGAGTGGTATCATGCCGAATCAATTGTACAAAAGGATAATACTAACGAAGTATATGCCGCTGCTTTCAAAACGTATGACACAACTAATCGTCTGGTTAAAGCCGATATACAAACTCTTGCAAAATCGGATGCACCTGCATTAGCACCGCAGTTAAGTGAATTAGATCGAAATGAAAATGAACAAAGCATAAAATACAAAGAAGATTAAATTCTTCAAAACAACAGGGCTGGCGACATATTTTTTGATATATGTCACCAGCCTTTTTTTATCACTGATATTTTAAAATAGAATATAAGGCATTCTTTCAACCAGAGAATAACATGCCGACAACCGGAACAATTATCCTCTGGCTATTTTTACATATTGCCTAGTAAATTCTTTTCGTCATTCGTACTGCTTGCTTCGTATATTAAATATACTGGCGTATCAGATATCAGGTATTGCCCTGCTTTGATGTTTATCCCATTACTACTTTTCCCAAAATAGGCTTTACCTGGATTATTCCCATTGGCAGTACATGTTTGCGTATCAACAATACTACCATTGTCATAAAGATTAATAATTGCAGTTTGCTTACAGGCAACCGCAACATACTGGGTATTTATCGGAAAACCATAGCGGCGACCAAAATACATCGGTTCCCAGAATGCGGTTGCCTCGATACCATCGCTATCCGCTACCTGGATAGCGGCAATGGGTTTATCTGCCACTATACGCACAGCCACTCCTTGTCCTTGTGAGCTTGTATTGTCGGCAGAAATTATATATCGACCTGACGAATTCAGTAATAGACTTTGCTTGCTGCCATCACTCTTATATATAGTAATATTAGTATCATCTTGCAGAGCGCCAAGCACTACATAGCGGGAAAGAATACCAAATATTTCTTTACTTACTGGAGGAACGGTATAACTATCGAAAACCGAGCCAGAAGAAGAGTTTGCAACATGAAACACCATCACCGGGAACTCTGAATGAATAACCGCTGAAATATTATTTAAATTTCCGCCTGATACAGTTATAAATTTAAATCGGGGAATAGTAACCGTTTGAGTCACATCCGTTTTGATTGTGACTTTAGTTTTACCTATAGCACTATAAATGTAATAAGTATGATTTTGTCTGAAATGTGGTATCACAAAATCATATCCAGCCATCCAGTTATTCACTGGCATATCAGTTCCATTTACATTACTTGCCATTGAAACAGGAGTAAGAGAATAGAATGTCTTACCCTGGCTAAATGTTGTCATATCAGTACTTTTTGATTCAAACTGATTTAATCGTGTAAATACTCCACCCCAGATAAAATTATTATCCTTTAAGGACATTGCTTGCAAACTTCCTCTAAAATCATTGGGATTAAGGAATATATAATTCAGCAGGTTTTTTGACAATTTATTACCTGGCAGTGTACCGATTTTGTATTCGATTCCATTAACAAGGCCATCACCATCGAGATCTAATGTGTTATCAACCATAGATGGATTTAATCCCATTGCGTTCTCCCAGCCGTCTGGCATGCCATCATTATCGCTATCTAACGCAATAGCTGCTTCGGCAGTGTTACCATAAAACCCCATATTTAAACGATGGCCAACAGGTTCCTTATCCGCTTTATAATATATTCCGCCTGTATCAATTGCTGGAGAACTCGGCAATAAGTGGTAGTTACCATTTACAGCATCCACGAACATAGACTTGCCACCAATGTTATTGGTAAATTTAGTAAACTGTCCATCACTAAGCAGTGAGCTACTTACATTAAACGAATAAGCTCCTTGTAAATTAATAGTATTATCTAAAATAGAATTTGTAATATTTAAATAACTTGTTTTATCCCAATTAACACCAATAGGAAATCCGCTAATCGTGCTGTTAGTGATAACGAGTTCTGTACGAGTAGCAGCCGATAGACTTATTGACGTTATCGCAGTAGCAGTACCTTTATTTGTTACTAAAACATGGTCGAGTATTAGCCGGGTATCTTTATTCAATAACAATGGTGCGCTTAAGGCCAACTCAACATTGTGCAACAACATGTTTCGTCCAATAATAAAGTTAAAAACATTATTAATATTCAACTGGATACCATTAAAGCCACCCCACTTAATCTGATAAACATATAAGCGGTCCAAATTTAATGTAACTTTGCGGTTAGCTGTTCCTTGAATTTTTACCATTTTAGAAAAAACAAACAAACCAGGCTCGTTATAATTACCTTCAGCTAGTTGAATCGTATCTCCCGCTTTAGCAACTTGCATAGCACTGTATAATGATGCATAGGGATTATTCAAGCTTCCATCACCAGTAGCATCACTACCCTGTAGCGAATTTGTATAAATGGTCTTTACAACAGGCGTCGATGTTTTATCTTGCGGCAAGGTTAAATAATGATATTCAATATAATTTGAAACCCCATCGCCATCGGGGTCATCACGCGAATCATCGCGATAGTATTTTGTACCCCGTATTTTTTCCCAATCATCACTCATACCATCTAAATCGCGATCCTTGTTTTGTATTGGATTGGTTTTGTTTGCAACTTCTTCGCCGTCATTAATACCGTCCTTATCCGTGTCGGGTAGTCCAGGATTGGTGCTATATTTAAATTCTTGCAGATTCGTTAGACCATCATTGTCAAAGTCCAAAGCGGCATCATTGATTAATGGATCCAGAACTCTTGAAGTAACTTCCCAGCCATCGGGCATACCATCTCTATCCGTATCGTCACTTAATGGATCGGTACCGAGTCTCAATTCTGTACCATCATTCAATCCATCGCCATCGGTATCAACAACCAGCGGGTTCGTTCCCAATGCAAGTTCATCTGCGTCACTAACACCATCACCATCAGTATCACTCTTAGTGGGGTTCATACCTTTCTGTAGTTCGACAACATCACTTACCCCATCAGAATCAAAATCAGATATTTGATTTGCTACAACAATGGGATAGTAGTCATAAAAAGTCTGAGTCATAGCCGTATTAACATTGTTACTAGTAACAGCCAAGCGCAAAGTTATTTGCCCGGCAACAAATGATGTCGTATCAAGAGTACCTAAGGAAATATTACGTTTCCCACCCGTCCCCGTCATGTTTGCTGACTGCCAACTCGTATTCTTGTCACAAATGATGAAATCGCCACCACTGCAATAATCGACAGCATAAGTTGTTGAAACAATGCTGCTGTTATTTCCATTGACTGCATCAGCTGACAACCCAACGCTATTAAGCACAAAGTCGTATTTATTTTCGGTGATATAATTAAACTTTACCGCAATAGGTGAGTACAACGGGTCACCATACAATACACCACTATTATATTTTTCAGCGAACCAGACAGCATCGCCTAAAGGTAAGCCACGCATAAAATAAAGCATCGTTTCTAGAGGATGCTTATCAAATGAATGACCATTAGATTGATGGTGACTCATACTGCCCCAAAATGCCGTACCATTCAGACGGCTTAAGAAATTTGCCGCATGGTCACCGGCAGCAACCTGCTCATGGCCTTGAGTAAAAGAGGGATTTGTTAAAGCAAGCTGTGTGCCTGAATTAACTTCCTGTATTTGAACATCATCAATACCAATCGCACCGGAAAATTTCCCACTGGTTTGTAGCCGAATCTTTATGCCATCATATGAACCATTCCATGCTGCTGATAAAAATGCAGCATTAACCCTTTTTGTACAACCAGCACGAGACTGACAATTACTACGTGCCGCTGCATGTTTTAATGGATCAAGAGTAAAAAATGTTTCGACCTCAACCCAGTTTGTACTTCCTTCGGGAAGAACATGACTTGCCACATCAGCAACAAGGTTGAAGTATTTAAGACCATAATTAACCTGGAAATTCTTATCAGCCGTCTCTTTTACAAATAGTCTTACATTAAATCTCAATTGACTTACTGGGACTGACTTAACGTTAGTTAATTTATACTTAAAAGAAATACGATATTTCTGTGGCTGTAAAGTGGAATATGTTTTTTCTGGAAATACTGTGCTATTAACAAAAGACTTTATTTGTCGTGCGCTAGTGCAGTTATTTAGCGTTGTTAAAGTTATATCCGACACACATTGTGGGTTACTAACTTCATCTGTATTCTTAAACCAGAGGCTCATACCATCTCCATCCGCACTATCACCTGAGACTACATCTGGGAATGCCATATTGTTGATATCTCCCCCGCCAGCATGCCGCCAGTTCTCCTCTGTATCAGCGGTTGTTTGATACCAGCCGGTTGGCCACACGGCTAAAAAAGAAACCGGGAAGGACTGAAAGTTATAACCAATAAACCCATCCGCCACACCTGCGCACTGGGTATTTATTTCTTTATAAACATCACTTGAATTTTGCTTGCAAGTAGCAGGATCAACAGTATTTTTACAAAGAGTTTCTGAACATGAGGTATTGCGCCGCCAGTTCATAAGTCCAGTAAAACTACCATTTGTGGCCTGGCCGTCTAATGATCCAAGATAAACAAGCGCATTATCAACAAGAGGTTGACGAGACCATGATGCACCAGGAGGAGCATCGGCACCACGCGTTAATTTAACCACGCATTGCTGGGGAGATTTCCCAGCTGTAGAACCAGCTGCGCTATCAATGTGCGTAAGGCAACTTAGATTCTGTTCAAGACGTACGGCATTCTCTGCAGGATTTATTACGTTATCAATATTTCCAAATATTCCGTGTTGATATTGCCAGCCTGTAGAAACATCACCATAAACGTATTTCCCCGGTTGAGCATAATTATTCCACACGGCTCGACCATCAGTACTGCCAAACTTAGAACCATAAAGCTTGCCATAAATACCATTTTCCTCAGCAAACATCGCACGATCAACCAAGGCTTTTGCGCTTGCTATATCGAGCCCATCAATACGACCAATAATTAACTCATCATCAATTGCCGGATTAACCGTTCGCATACCTCGACCATCAGAAAATGCTTTCGCTCGTTTAAGAGAACTAAAACTAACATCACGAGAATAATAATTAACAAGCCAATGACGTAAATAATTATCGATTGACGTAGGGCCATTCTTTGCAAGAAGAGTAGAACCATCAACAACAACCCGTGATGGTACACCACGCGTAGTGACTAGATATTTAATTTTAGTCTGTACACGAATCTGATCCATACTTTGTTGACAGTATCTTGGTGACTCACTCGAAGTCGGACAGTTTACAGGTGTTACCGTTGGGTCGTTAAATGTATTTTTTTGCATAAAGGCGATAATTTGGTCGCGCATTATTTTGAATTCAGTCCAGCTTAAATAGTAAGAGGCGGGCGACTTTATATGGACAATATTATTTTTACCTAAACCCCGTTTTAATGCGTAATAACTGCCTACTGCACAGGAATCAAGCGAATTATCATTGACGACAATTAGAACATCATCTCTTGTTCCAACCGCGGGTAAACTAGAGTCACATGCTGCATACACATTGGCAAAAAACAGAGTGTAAATTGAAACTAAACTCAGGAAAAAACCTTTAACATACATTCTTCTCATTGCCAATCTCCCATTATTTTGTAATAAATTTCCAAATATAAAGCAAACGTAACTAGGCGTTAGTAATTCATCATCAGTAATAACCTTAAGTTTTTACACCTAAATTACAACATAGCTACATGACAACAACATTACGTGTAAATATTTACTTCTCATTTTGTAGACTTAGTTCACAAATAATATTTTTATTTTCAAACTTACTTGTAATATTTTATTCATTCCCATGAAATAATGTTGTCATATCCCTTAAGTATATTAACGGCTCTCTAAATAAAATAAACACCGTTTGTTTGTTGGCTTATTTTCAATGTCAAAAACAAAACTAAAAAAATTATACTTATTTATATACAGGATTAATGAAATGAAAATATCTTTAAAAAATTCTGCCACACCAGAATCTCAACTAAACCGGATTATCCATATATCACGTTTGGCAAGCTATGCAGCGGTTGTGTTAGCACTAACATCTACTCACGCCTTTGCTTCAGGTTCCAAACATCATGCATCAAGACTAAAATCACAAGTATTTTCTAGACCTCTGGACATCGTAAATTTTTCGGATGGAATTAATTACAATACGACACTGACATTCAGTACTGGAATAGGCAGCGGTGCATTCCATTATCCAGGTGACGACAGTAATACCGTTTATACGGTTGGTGACCGTGGCGTTAATGTAAAATGCAAAGATGATATAAGTGTTTTTGGTGGCGATGTTTGTAAAAAGGGTAAAATATTTCCCGTTTTAAACTATGCTCCTTCCATTTTTAAATTGCAGAAGCAACACAAAAAGGGCTGGGTAGTTACACAGGTAATCCAGTTAAAAGATTCAAATGGAAAACAAATTTCAGGATTACCTAATCCATTCACTTCAATGGCGACAGAAAATGCATATGACAACAAAGGTAATACGCTTGGCTTTGATGCAAGTGGATTAGATACTGAAGCCATGGTACGACTATCTGATGGTAGCTTCTGGATAAGTGACGAGTATGCACCAAGCCTGGTACATGTTTCAGCAACAGGTGAAATTTTAGAACGACTGGTTCCCGCTGGTATCGAAGATGAACTGAGCAAAGCAAATTACCCTGTTACAGGCCTACTCCCAGAAATATTAAGCAAACGAAAACTTAACAGAGGCATTGAGTCGATTGCTGTATCACCAAATGAGGACTTTATTTATTTCATTATGCAAAGTCCACTCGCAAATCCTGGTAAATCGGCTTATAAAAAATCACGTAATGTTCGATTATTTAAAATGGATCTGAAAAATAAAGAAGTCATTGCTGAATATGTATATGTTATAGACACGCCTGATTCTTTCCTTGCTGACAATACGAGCAAACAAAGCAAGGTAAAAGTTAGCGAAATGGTTGCCTATGGTGATAACAAATTAATCATTCTTGAACGTATCAGTAAAACAACCAAACTATTCAAGGTAACACTTGACGATGCCAGCAATATTCTTAATACCCAATGGGATAATGTTGTAACTTCGCCATCATTAGAAGAAGTTGATTTAAACACTGCAGATATCACACCAATGGAAAAAGAACTGGCTCTGGATTCTGCCACTGACTTAAAGCCAGGGGCTTTACCATCAAAAGTTGAAGGCGTTGCTATTCTGAATGACCACGAACTATTTTTGGTAAATGATAACGACTTTGGTATCGAAGGTGCATCTACTTACCTTATCAATCTTAAAGTTGCTGAAGACTTTTTTGAATAAAAATATTCCAACCAATAATCGGATTTCAAAATAGATTTCTTTCTATCTTCATAATCCTATATTAAGCACCGGATCCCGGTGCTTTTTTTGTTTCTCTATAAAATATTAAGTAGCACTCTATACAAATACAGAGAGAATAAATAATTTTAGTTCGGTTTATAAATAGTTCGGCAGTTAGATGTAATAACGGGAGCATGAGGTAAAGCAAGGCTAATCCATGCGGCCACAGAAAAATATAATGTCATCCAGGGAATTTCTTCGCGCCATATTGTCCAGTCAAAATTTACAATACAACTTTTTCCTGTATCCAGTAAACCATCAAAAATAGAAAGGTACTCAACGCCCATCGCTGTATCTAGTTGCCAACGTGAATAATACATTGGCACATCTACAGTCATCATAAAAATGATAAAACCGATTCCCTAGGCAAGCATTACATATATGAAATTACGTTGTTTATATTGAACGCGTGGTAACATAGTAAAGAGGAATTGTAAATATTCAAGGCTAGGCCAAGGATAAAAACTAATCCTTGCCACTATTTCATCTCATTAACGAATATTGATTTCTAGGCAATAAATGCGAAACCCAGCGAAAGTTTCAGATGCTGTAGTACATCATCGTCTGCTAGGTTATAGTTGAGTAAATAAAAGAACAGAAGCAACCTGAATACGCCAGCCTCATGAAAATAACAGTGTTCTAACACCTAAAATAAAAAAATACACACATTACAACCATCAATTTTCGATTCGTGCTACTATTACTACTTATATAAATTTCAATAACACTTGGAAAGTAAAAGATGGTAAATCCTAGAAAATACAGTTATCGAGTCGCCAAGAACAGAAAAAACTGGAAAGTTGAAATTGTCAGGCAAGCAACCGCAAGGAAAACCATTGTATCTAAACGAAAAACTGGCTTTGAAACTGAATTAGAGGCAACCCAATGGGCGGAAAAAGAATTAAAGGCTTTTATTGAAAATCAACAAGAACGAAATAAGCGCCGAGCAAAACAACGTGAGTTAAGAGATGATGATAAAAGTAAATAAACTTCAAGTCTCTTTTAATGGCTCTCCCTCTATTAGCAACTACAATTCTTTAACCCAAAGTTAAACAGGCAACATAAATGACTAATAACGACATTATACGCCGTATCCGTTATATCTTTGATTTTGATGATACTAAAATGATTACCATATTCGGTGCAGCAGGCTATGAAGCGACACGCGAGCAAATTAGTAACCTACTAAAGAAGGAAGACGACTCATCGTACAAAGAATGTACGGATACTGTACTCGCTATTTTCTTAAATGGCTTTATTAATGATAAACGTGGTAAAAAAGAAGGCGGGCAACCTGAACCCGAAAAAAAGTTAACTAATAATATTATCTTCACTAAATTAAAAATTGCACTAAATTTAAAAGCAGATGAAACTCTAGATATTTTGAATGCGGTAGAATTTGATCTTAGCAAACACGAGCTAAGCGCATTCTTTCGTAAGCCATCACATAAAAACTTTCGTGTCTGCCAAGATCAGGTCTTACGTAATTTTTTAAAAGGCTTACAACTTAAATACCGAGATTGAAAAAATAAATTCTGACAAGTATTAATCATCCAGGTTTGCAACTACCCACTTTATAAGAATAGCTAACATCAACACATGGTTATTCTTTTACCGAAGCGAAACCTGAGATTACCCTCTATTCTCGTTAAATCGTAATAAGCATAATGATAGGTTGTCACCGAATTGTGCTATAAAAAATATTTGATTGAATGCAATTCGGAGACAAAAAATCAAGCTTTACAAGATCAAGATACTTTACAATAAATAAAATTTATCATTGCTGTCCCGTTAACTTATGAATAAGATGTTTTCATGAGGTATATTTAAGCAGTAAAAGCAAACATTAACACTTGGACATGAAATGGGTGTGA
>VAPM010131561.1_pt1 | contig 28493 bp, 27 predicted proteins | sample 3395091 | NCBI WGS metagenome assembly VAPM01 (sample SAMN08290445, study PRJNA428436) | hydrothermal vent metagenome | isolation source: Deep-sea hydrothermal vent chimney 3 | place: Pacific Ocean: Juan De Fuca Ridge
AGCCGCAAGTGGGAGGTCACCAGCCGGTGGGCGGCTTCACTGTCACCGTGGTCGCGCCAGCGCGTCGCCAGCATGTATTCTTCGCCCTTCTCCAGGATGGGGAATTTCCAAACTTCCCTGAAATAAGAAGAAAGGCCGCCCTCCACGGGCACACTCGGCAATCTCATGGTGCTCATGATCTAGATACCTCCCCTGATTTTACGGGGAGAAGGCGTGGTGATAATACTATTCATTTTCATACCCTCCAAGGCGAAGCAATATGTTTTCCTGTGCGGCGACTCGCCCATTAACCCAAGTCTTAAACAATGAATGTGTCCAGACTATGATCGGCAATTACAAGCCATCGCCCGTACCGGGTAACCCGCCTGATGGCCGGGATACGGTTCGGAACGGCCTCACATGAGCGCCGTTATGGTTACTCTACCATATACCCAACCAATGTCAATGGTTTTAATGAAACAACCCGTGTTTACAAAGGGTTATAGAATTCTTTGACTTCCCGCCGATCCGTTCTATTTATGGCATGGGTATGGTATTAAAGGCGTTCCGGTCCATGAACAAAAAATTAAAAATTCTCCTGGCCTGTCCACGGGGCTTCTGCGCCGGGGTCGAACGGGCCATCGAAATAGTCGAGCGGGCGCTGGAAAAACATGGCGCCCCGGTCTATGTCCGCCACGAAATCGTCCACAACAAGCGGGTCGTCGAGACCCTGCGGGCAAAGGGTGCGATCTTTGTCGAGGAAGTCGCCGACATACCGGATGGTGCGGTTACCGTATTCAGCGCCCACGGCGTATCCGAAGCCGTCGAAAACCAGGCCAGGCAACGCCATTTGCCGGTAATCGACGCCACCTGCCCGCTGGTCACCCGTGTTCACAACGAAGGCCGCAGCCACCATGGCAAGGGCCGTCAGGTGCTGTTGATCGGCCACGCCGGACACCCGGAAGTCGAGGGCACGCGCGGCAGGATACCCGGCGGCGTCTCGGTCGTTTCCAATCTGGACGATGTCGCGGCGCTCGCCGTCAGGGATCGGGACGCGCTGGCATACGTTACCCAGACAACGCTAAGCGTCGATGATACCCGAGACATTATCCAGGCCCTGCGGGCCCGTTTTCCGAATATTCACGGCCCGGACCTGCAGGATATTTGCTACGCCACACAAAACCGGCAGCAGGCGGTGCGGCACTTGTGCCGACTGGTCGATTTGCTGCTGGTGATCGGCGCCGGCAATAGCTCCAATTCGAATCGGCTGTGGCGGATTGGCCGGGAAACAGGCATCCCCAGCCACCTGATCGATGACGCCGACGCCCTGGATGCCCGCTGGCTTGAAAATGTCCGCACCATCGGCCTCGCCGCCGGCGCCTCGGCACCGGAAGAGTTGACCCACGAACTGATTTCCAGACTTGGCCGGTATGGCGACGTAACCGTCGAGGAATTATCCGGGGTGTCCGAAAACATGCATTTCAGACTGCCCCGCGAGTTAGCGCCGTAACACCGCAGCGGCGGCCCGGTTACCGGAGGAAACCGCCCCTTCGATGGTCGCCGGCAGCCCGGTCGCCGTCCAGTCCCCGGCCAGCATCAGGTTTCGCCAGGGGGTCTCGGTCGCCGGGCGCCGCAATTCCTGTTCCGGAGTCTGGGCGATAGTCGCCCGTTTTTCCTTGACGATGCCGTATGGCGGTGGCGGCAAATCCGGCAAATCCAGGACCCGGCGAACTTCCGGCCAGACCAGGGCGACAATTTCATCGGCCGCCAGACCGACCAACTCGCCGGCCGCGCTGATGGTTACCGAGGCGACATTTCCGCGTACGAAAATCCACTGGCTATTGCCATTGACGATCCCGGTGAAGCCCGGTTCCCGAACGGAATTTTCGATCAGGAAATGCACGTTGACGATGGCGTTGCAGCGGCGTGGAACTTTAAGTCCGGGAATAAGCCCATTCGCCGCCTCGGGCGGGGTCGCGACGATCACGGCATCGCCGTCGGCCAATGAGACGGCGCCATCACCTAGTGCGAAGCCCTTCAGGCTATCGCCGTCAAATTGTAATTTAGCGACCCGATGACGAAACCGGATTTCGCCGCCGGCGGACCTGATGAATTCGAGCGCCGGGTCTATCAGGCTTTCGCTTAGTCCGCGTTTCGGAATGCAGGGACGGCAGGCCGCCTCGCCCCGGCCCAGTGTCTGCTTCAGGACCGGGCTCAACAGGCTCGCCGCGGCTTCTTGCGGGTCGGTATTCAATACGGCGATCGCCAGCGGTTCCAGAAACAGCTTATAAAACCGGCTATCGTCATGGAAACGTTCGGCGACTGTGGCCGAACGCGGCGCCCACAGCAGGTTAATGGCCGCCAGGTGCTGAAATACCGTACAGCCCGGCACGCGGCGTCTTTTATCGAGCAGCCACAACGGCAACCGCCCGCCGCCGGGACGGATCGACCACCGGTGTCCGGTCTTCAGGTCCGCAAACGCGAAGGCCGCCCGACGGGGTTGCCACAAAGAGCCGGAAGCGCCGATGTCATCCAGATAGGCCATCGCCTGAACATTGCCCGACAGCATCAGGTGATTGCCGTTGTCGATCCGCCGACCCAGCGCCGGCGAAAGGAAAGACCGGCATCGACCGCCGGCATAACCGGCCATTTCATATACGGTGACCGAACGTCCGGCTTTGGTAAGTCTGACGGCGGCGGCCAGGCCGGCCAGGCCGCCACCGATGATATGGACTACCGGCGAAGTCACAGCGACAGCCAGCCATAGCGCAGCAATATCAGCAATTTTTCCGGTCCGGACAGGCCGACCGGCTTTTCCAGATCGTCCCATCCCCGTTTTTGCAGCCGGTCCAGAATACGGCGATAGGTATGCATCATCAGCACCGCCGGGCGCATGCGGGAGCGATCGTATCGACCAAGCAGCTGGTCGGCGTCCTGATAATGCCGCCGGGCCGTCGCCGCCAGTTCGCGGCAGGCGGCGGGAAATTCCGGATGGCCGATGGCCACGGCGGGAATATCGCTGTCGATGCCATGACGGTGCAACAGGCTCAGCGGAACATACAGCCGGTCGCAAGCGGCGTCTTCGGCTACATCACGTAGAATGTTTGTCAGTTGCAGGGCCTGGCCCAAAGCCGCTGCAATGTCGTTTCCCGCTTTCGCATCGACCCCGAATATCCGGTTCGCCAACCGCCCGACGGAGCAGGCTACGGCGTCGCAATAAGCCGCCAGGTCCGCTTCATCGATAATGCGCACCGATGACCGGGCATCCCGTTCCATGCCCTCTATCACGGCCAGAAAATCATCCTGTCCCAGGCCGTAAACCCGGACCGGTCGACACAGCGCCATGGCTACCGGTTGGCTCGGCGTCCCCTTAAAAAGGCGATCCAACTCTTGCCGCCAGAACTTCAGACGCGACATTTTTTCGGACTCCCCGTCCGGACCGTCGGCGATATCGTCGACGGTCCGGCAAAAGGCGTATACGGCATACATGGCCATGCGTTTTTGCCGGGGCAGAACCCGCATCGCCCAATAAAAGGACGAACGGGATTTTTTGACCAGGTCCCGGGCGGTCCTTTCGGCGGCTGAGTTGCTTGTCATTGAAACCTTGCCGAAATTCCGGTGACCATGCCGCGCACTGCACTGAAAATCCGTTCCGGTGGATCAAGGGTAACATGCTTGACCAAAGGATCGGTTTTCGCAAGCTTGCTGTTCAGCGCAACGGCCAGCGCGATGATAACGGCGGCTTCCAGGGCTAACCTGGTGGATTTCAGGGACCCGCTAAGGGTCCGGGCATCGGCAAGCAGATCATCGACCCCGGTCAGGGTCCGGTCCAGAACCCGCCGCAAGGCACGGGAACAGTGGCCGGCGGCGAGATCATCGGCGCCGGCGCCGGCTTCCGACAGCCAGTCCCCCGGCAGGTAAATTCGCCCAAGAGTACGATAATCGTCGGCGCAATCCTGCACATGATTAAGAATCTGCAAGGCCATGCAGAGCGCATCCGACGGTCCGTAGGCGGATTTTGGGCCGCCGTGCAAATCGATCATATAGCGCCCAACCGGGGCGGCGGATAACCTGCAATAAGCGATCAAATCGGCCCAGTCAGGGTAGCGGTCCTTATGCGCGTCCTGCCTGAAGGCGGCAAGCAGGTCCATGCAATGGCGAATGGTGATTCCGGTCGCCGTCAGGCTATCGCGCATGGCGGTCGCCGCCGGGCAAGCGCCAGGGGGGTGCTTGTCGCCCCGCAGGATGTCTTCGAAACGCTCCAACTGGCGAATTTTCTGGTCCGCCGTCAGGTTCGCAGAATCGGCTATATTGTCGGCGGTGCGGGCGAAATCGTAAAATATAAAAACGTGTGGCCTTAGCCTTGCCGGCAACAACCACGAGGCGACCGGGAAATTTTCCGACCCCGCATGCTTGCCAGTCGGCGTCTCCAATTCAGGTGCTTTTGCCGACCCGTTTGCGCAGTACGGCCAACAGTCCTTCGATTTTTCCGCCATTTTGCCGAATTACGGAAGCGAATTCCGACCGCTGGGTTTGCCCCATGCTGACGCCTTCGACAATCACATCGACAATTTTCAGGGTGTTATTGCGGCTGCGGACCCGCCAATCCACATGCAGGGGCGGTTGCGACTGTTCCCGCACGATGCTGGAATAAACCGTAACATCGCTTTTACCGGACGTCGTGGTCCTGTCAATTTTCAGTACTTCACCGGAATAGGATGAAAATCTGCCGACATAGGTAACGATCAGCAATTTTTCGAATAAATCCAGATATTCCGACCGCTCCGCCTTGGTCGCCTTTTTCCAATGTCGACCGAGCACCCAGCGGGCAATGGTTTTTACGGCAAAATTTTCGTTCAGCAACTGGCGAAACCGCTGTGAACGCTGTTTTTCCGTACTACCCGGCAATGTCAGTGCGCTGATTGCGTCACCGGCCAGACCACCGATAAATATTTTCGCTTGCCGTTCCACTTCCTGCGCCCGAGCCGGCGAGGATAAGGTGCAGAACCCGGCAACTACCAACAGGCAGACCGGCAGCACCGCCAAAATAAACTTGCGTCGAGCCAACATTGCCTAAATCCACCCTCGTAAAAAACCGGATGCCGCAAAACCGTCTATGGCATTCGGCCCATAAACGGCCAACAGCCGTATTCGGCTATCGGACATTCTCACGATAAATGGTTAACAATCATTTCAAGAATTAAAAAACTGCGTCCCCCGGCGACAATATGCCGCCGGGGGACCCATAATTCCGGAAATACGCCGATTTATTTTTGCGTTTTCAGGTATTCGATGACGTTCTGGCGATCGGCTTCTTTCTTAAGCTTGATAACCATCGGGGTCCTTTTGCCGATAAATTTCTTCGGATTCAACAGCCATTTATCCAGGTTTTCCGCAGTCCAGACCACGTCGGAGCCTTTCAGGGCTTTGTATCTCTTGAAATCGGTGGAACCGGCTTTTCTGCCATACACGCCAAACAGATTCGGCCCGGCTTTGTGCTTGGCGCCTTTCTTGATGGAGTGGCAAGCCTTGCACTTGTTGAAAGTCTTCGCGCCCTTGGCCGCGTCACCGGCGGCCTGGGCGGTGCCAACACCAAGGCCCAGGGTAAGGGCTGCGGCAATCGCAAATCCCGTTGCAAATTTCATTTTTGTCTCCTTTACGGTTTACAATTTGCGCACTCGGAGCTTCGAACCAAAGAACAGCCACCCCACGCAACCAGAAAATTCATTATTCGAGTGTCGATTTATATATTCATATCGTGTTTGGCAAGGTTTATCCATGATATATCACGAATTATTCAATTGGGAATTAGTCACCGCCGGTCAATATTATCGCATACCCCTTACCTTCGCGGCACGGGGTACACCGTGCCTGTCGGAGCGTGCGCGCCGAGGAAACCCCCATGGTATCTTATCTATCACAGATAGTTTTTAGTTTGGCCGCCTGACTGTACGACATGAACAAACCAAGATTTTTCCTTTTCGGACTATTTCTGCTTGCGGCATTGATGCATACGCCCTTGCCGGGTCAGGCGCGGGAGGCCGGCCAACCCGGCGTCACCGATGCGAGAATCGCGGTGCTGGCGTTTCGCGGCGCCAAACAGGCGCTGGACCGCTGGTCGGCGACCGCCAGATATCTGGAGCGGGTAATTCCCGGTTATTCCTTTGAAATGGTGCCGCTGTCGCTGGAAGAAATGAAGAAGGTAGTCGCCGACGGCAAGGTCGATTTTGTCCTGACCAACACCGGCAACTACGTCGAACTTGAGGCAAATTTCGGCATTTCCCGGATTGCGACGCTGCGATCACCGCTCAACGTCAGGGCCGGTAATGTCTTCGGCGCCGTAATTTTCAGCCGCGCCGACCGGAAGGATATCAAAAACCTGAAAGACCTTAAGGGTAAATCGTTCATGGCCGTCGAGGAAAAAGGTTTCGGCGGCTTCGAGATGGCCTGGCGGGAACTGAAAAGCCAGGGGATCGATCCCTTCGAAGATTTTTCCAGACTGGAATTCAGTGGCTACCCCCAGGACCGGGTGGCCTATGCCGTCCTGAACGGCAAAGTCGACGCCGCCACCTTCCGCACCAATACGCTTGAGAATATGGCCAGCGAAGGCCTGATCGAAATTGATGATTTCCGCATCCTCAATCCCCGGCGGCAGCCGGGATTTCCGTTTCTACTGAGCACCCGGCTTTATCCTGAATGGCCGTTTGCGCGGTTAAAGAACACCTCCCAAAGCCTGGCCCAAAAAGTAACTATTGGCCTGCTCAGCATGGCCACGGACGACCCGGCGGCAATTGCCGGAAATTATGGCGGCTGGACGGTGCCACTGGACTATCAGCCGGTCCACGAACTGTTTCGCGAGCTTCGTATAGGACCATATAGGGATATTGGCCTGATTACCTTTGCCGACCTGTTTGGCCAGCACGGAGGCTTGCTTGTGCTGGCCGTGGTGTTTCTGGTAATTCTGGTCATCTGGGCCTCGTGGACAAATGTGCTGGTGACCAGACGGACGAGAGAATTATCCACCTCGAACGCCGAGCTGGAAATGCAGATCGGGGTCCGCCGGAAAGCCGAGGAAGAAGCCATCCTGCGGCGCGCCGAACTAGCCCATATTCACCGCCTTAACACCATGGGAGAAATGGCTTCCGGGTTCGCTCACGAGTTGAATCAGCCGCTATCTGCAATCGCCAATTTCGCCCGCGGCAGCATCCGCAGAATCACCAAGGGCGGCGCCGACAATCAGGAGATTCTCTCGGCCCTGGAACAGATGGCGGCGCAATCGACGAGGGCCGGCGAAATTATCAAGAGAATCAGGACTTTTGTCCGGAAAGAAGAACCGAAGCGTGTGCGCGATGATATCAACCGGGTCATTCGCGAGACCCTGAAATTTATTCGATCCGACGCCGACCGCCAGCAAACCCGGATCGAACTGGAACTGGCCAGCGTATTACCGAAGGTGGAAATAGATGTCGTACAGGTCGAGCAGGTCATTTTAAACCTTGTGCGCAATGCCATCGAAGCCATGAGCGCCGCCACCGACAGCCCCCGTACCCTGACCATTCGTACCCTGCAAACCATGAAAGGAGAAATTGAAATATCGGTCATCGACACCGGACCGGGAATTCCGGCGAACGACCTGGAAAACATGCTTGACCCCTTCGTTACCACCAAGGAAAACGGGCTGGGACTGGGGCTTTCGATCAGCCGTTCCATCGTCGAATCCCATGGCGGCAGATTGCGCGCCGGAAATTTTTATGACGCCGGCGCCGTGGTAAGCTTTACTCTTCCTGTAGTTGAGATTCAGGACACATAAAATGGATCAGTCTGAACCCCTGGTATTTGTCGTGGACGATGATGACGCCGTCCGGGAATCGATAAGCTGGTTGATTTCCTCGGTCGATCTGAATGTACGGGCCTATTCTTCGGCCAGCGACTTCCTTGGTCAATGCCGTCCGGGTCAGGTCGGTTGCCTGATTACCGATATCCGCATGCCCGAAACAAGCGGCCTTGAATTACAGGACGAACTGAACAGACGGGGGTGCGATATTCCGGTTATCGTCATCACCGGGCATGGCGATGTTCAGACCGCCGTCCGGGCGATGAAGGCCGGGGCCTTCGACTTCGTCGAGAAACCGTTCAATGACCAGGTCCTGCTGGATCTGGTCAACAAGGCCGTGGCAAGCAGCATTGAATCCCTGCACGAACAGATCGAACAAGCCGAAATCAAGACCAGAATCGACTCTCTCACACCGCGGGAAAAGCAGGTGCTGGAAATGATTTCCGTGGGTGATTCCAACAAGGGAATCGCCCACATGCTGGAAATCAGCGAAAAAACGGTCGAGGCGCACCGCGCCAAGGTTATGGGAAAAATGAACGCCAAGTCATTGGCGCAACTGGTAAAAATGGTACTAAGCCTGGACCGGGCATAGGGGAATTCCCTAACCATATAAAGAACAACCCTAATAGATTTACCGCCATGCCGGTCTTTATTATCACCTCCATAAATCAAATTGGGAGGGATTATCTAAAATGAATTTCAAAATATCCGCCTTGGCTGGCGTACTACTTGGATCAACCTTGCTGATGACTGTCTCGGCGTCCGCCGCCGTGAACGAAAACAAGGATTACCGAACATTTTATCAGGACGGGCACGTACAATACGGACAGATCGGTGATTCCTACAAGGCCGGCCTGGTGCTGTATCTGGCCGGTAACCAGTTCATGGTCGTCGACGAACTTATCAAGGACTTCATGAGCAAGAACCCCGGCATCAAGAGCACCTATGTCGAGACCATCCCACCGGGACAAATTCTCAAGGGCCAGATCCTCAAGCAGGGTAAAATCAACGGCCAGAATACCGCCATGAACCCCGATGTTTTCGCCAGCGTCAACCTGGGCCATTTGAAGAAGCTCAAGGCCAAGGGCATTATGGACAGCTTCAAGATATACACCCACAACAAGTTGGCGCTGATGATTGCCGCCGGTAATCCGAAAAATATCAAGGGAGCGCGGGACCTTGGCCGTGACGATCTTGTGCTGTCGCTGCCAAATCCACTGACCGAGGGTATCTTCAAGTTCTACGGGTCGGCCATGCTGAAAGATCTGAACTTGTATGAAAAAACCACCGGTAACGCCAAGTGCAAAAGTTGCTGGGCGATCAAGGGCAAGACCTGGTTTACCCAACGCCATCACCGCGAAACGCCCGACCGCATCGAAAAGGGACAGGCCGATATCGGTATTGTCTGGACCACGGAGATCATCGAAGCGAAGAAAAGAGGCCGCAAAATTGACGGTGTGGCGATTGCGGCCCCACTTAACAAGGGCGATGTCGTCGGTTATGCTATCGGCGTGCTGAAAACCGGACGAAATCAGGATGCCGGTAATAAATATCTCGACTATCTGGCCACGGATGCGGCGCAGAATATCTACGCCAAATACGGTTTCGTAAAAGCGACGGCGGCGGAAGTCGCACTGAAACCGTTGCCGTAATCCACCTATAATTGCCAGACTCGGGCAAGACCCTTGTTAGCCTAACGACCAACAAACAACAGGAGAATTCACATTATGATTAGCAACACATTCAAGAAACTGTTTGCCGCCCTTACCGTTTTCGGCCTGATCGCGGCAATGACGCCGACCACGGCCCTGGCCCAGCAGAAGGTTCATAAAATCGTTTTACAGGTAAGCGATAACGACCCCAAAAAGATGAATATCGCGCTTAACAACGCCGCCAACGTCGATGCCTATTACAAGGCCAAGGGCGAAGAGGTAATTGTCCAGATCGTCGCCTACGGTCCCGGCCTGAACATGCTGGTCAAGGGCAAGTCGCCGGTCCAGGCGCGGATCAAGTCTTTCGGCCAGAACTTCGATAACATCAGCTTCAAGGCATGCGGCAACACGCTGAAAAAATTCAAGAAAAAAGCTGGCGGCAAGGACGTTCTGCTGGTCCCCGAGGCGACCCTGGTGCCCGCCGGCGTGGTCCAGATTTCCGAGCTACAGGAACAGGGCTGGACTTACGTCAGGCCGTAATTTGTCCTTGTCATGTCACCCGTTAACGCGGCGCCCTGAAAACGGGCGCCGCTTTTTTTATGGTTTTTTCGAACGCCGGATGATCGGGCACAGGGTCATCGTCATGATCAATTCCATGGCCAGGCCCAGCTTGCCCCCCTGAATAACGATGGAATTCCGCCGGGACATCCATGAGCCGTGGATTTCAGACATCAGGTAGGGAAAATCGATCTCAAACTTTTCGGGGTCCTTGAACCGGATTACGACGACACATTCATCCAGGTTCGGCACATCCATGGCGACGAACGGATCGGACGTATCGACCACCGGCACCGTCTGAAAGTTGATATCGGTACGCTCGAATTGCGGTATCAGATAGTGCACGTAATCGTGCATGCGCCTCAGGACGGTGTCGATCACCGCTTCTTCCGAATAGCCCCGCTGGCTGGTGTCGCGGTGAATTTTCTGTATCCATTCCAGGTTGATTACCGGAACGATGCCAATTTTCAGATCAACCAGGGGTGCCAGATCGACCTGATCCGTGGCGACACAACCATGCAAGCCTTCATACATCAGCAGATCGGTGTCAGCCGGCAGGTCTTCCCAGGGAGTAAATTCGCCTGGCTTCAGGCCGGCGTCGCCGTACCTGGCCACATCTTCCATGGAATGCAGGTAATTGCGCTTCTTTCCGCAGCCGTTATCGCCGTAAGACCGGAACAGGTCCTCCAGATCCTTGAACAGGTTGGCTTCCGGCCCAAAATGGCTAAAATTATTATTGCCCTGGCTGGCCGCCCTGGTGATTTCGGCGATCATATCAAAGCGGTTAAAACGGTGGAAGCTTTCCCCATCCACCCGCGCGACATTGATTTCCTGGCGGCGGAACACATGTTCGAAGGCGTCCCGGACCATAGGCGTCCCGGCGCCAGAGGGGCGCACGACGGCGAGTATGGGATGCCTTAGTGACATTCAGTCGCCGTTCACTTGCCGGCCATCAGCTGGCGCAGTATCGGCGCCAGGATCAGTTCCATGGCCAGCCCCATCTTGCCGCCGGGAACAACGATGGAATTCCGTCTGGACATCCATGAATCATGGATCATCTGCAACAAATAGGGGAATTCCACGCCGAAGTCTTCGGGATTGCGGAACCTGATAACCACCAGGCTTTCATCCGGTGTAGGGATATCCCTGGCGATAATCGGGTCCGATGTATCGACGATCGGCACCCGCTGGAAGTTGATATCCGAGCTTTTGAATTGCGGAATGATGTAGTGAATATAATCATGCATGCGCCTGAGAATGGTGTCCATGACCGCCTCTTCGGAATATCCGCGCTGGCTGGTGTCGCGATGTATTTTCTGAATCCATTCCAGATTAATTACCGGTACGACACCGATTTTCAGATCGACATACCGGGCGACGTTAACGTCGCCGGATACCACGCCGCCATGCAACCCTTCGTAAAACAGCAAATCAGTCCCCTCCGGGATATCTTCCCAGGGGGTAAACTCACCGGCGCCGAGGCCTTCATAGGATGCGGCCTCCTCTTCGTTATGAAGATATAACCGCCGCTTGCCGGTGCCGGTTTCGCCGTAGGTCTTGAACAGTTTTGCAATTTCCGAAAACAGGTTGGCATCGGCACCGAAATGGCTGAAATCAAAATTACCTTCTTTCGCCGCCTCGGCCATCGCGACTTTCATTTCGGCCCTGTTGTAGCGATGAAAACTGTCACCCTCGATTACCGCGGCATTGATATCCTCGCGGCGAAAAACATGCTCAAAAGCATCCTTGACAGTGCTGGTTCCGGCCCCGGACGAACCGGTAACTGCAATAATCGGATGTTTTCTGGACACTCGATACCCCCTTCGATAGTGATCGCATTAAAGCCAGCCGGAAGCGCCTCATACGCGCCGTAATTGCATGAATAACATAGCAGAGTCATTAATATTGTAAAATGCTAATATTAGCTATCGTTACATTTTTACTGCCAATCCAGGTGAAAACACCGATGTTTTAGCGGAAAAAGCCGGGTTTTATATAATTTATATCACCCCAGAACAGAGAAACTGCTTTCGCTGTTCACTTCCCTGTTGCGGGAGAAAAAACCAATACTCAGCGGCCTGTCAAGGCGCTCCAGATGGAAAATTACCGGATCGTTATCGTGATCCCGCCCCCCCTCGCAGGCTTCGATCAGATCGCCCATCATGGCGCCGACAACGGGCGCGTTCTTGAACTGGTTGCCGCTGGTCCCGATAGCCATGTAGAAACCATCAAGATCTGAACGGTCATAAATCGGGATCCAGTCGGGCGTAACGTCATAGCACGAAACCACGCCGGCCACCCGCCCCGGAATACCCAGACTCGGCATTCTTTGGGCCATGCGCATTACCTGATATTGCATCTGATCGGTAGGATCCTCCGAAAAATTATCCGGATCGACCCAGTGTTCCGGATCACAGGCCGGATTTTCGCCGCCAATGATCATCCGGTTACCGATTTCCGGCCTAGCATAGCAACCGACATCGTTATCGGAATAGACGACGCCATCATGTTCGAAATCGAAGCCTTGCGGCGCATCGACCTGGGCCACCTCCTCGCGCAGGGCACGGGTGGTCAAGGCCATTTGGCCGGCCACCCCGGCCATTTCATTGACTTTGCCGGAATGCGGCCCGGCCACATTGACCACTACCGGGGCGTCAAACCGTTCGCCGTCTTCCGTGGTCACGCCGGCGACCCTTTCGTTTTCGCATCGGATCTCGGCTACTCTCGTCCTGAAACGAAATTCCGCCCCGTGGTGTTCTGCCGCCCGCTGCACGTTATGGGTGCAAAGCTGTGGATCGTTCATGTAGCCGGCCAGGGGAAAGAAAATTGCGCCGCCGATTTCACCGCCGGTTGGCCGGGCGAAGTCCGGATGGTCGGGTAATTTTGGCGGCGCGTATTTTCTAAGATCAAAAAACGGGAATTTGTCTACAATATCGGCGCCGCTCCAATCCTGCCACGGGATATCCAGGGTCTTCATATGTTCGATCATATGAACCATGCCCTTGTTGCCCGGCGTCTTCATGACCAGACATCCGGTCCGGTTAAACCTGGCCAGACCAAGTTCGTCTTCGACGCCCAGATAGCCCGCCCAATCCAGCCAGCGGTGATAGCTTTCATAGGCCAGCGCCGTACTGTCCAGATTGGAATAATGGGTGCGGATAATGGCGCAGGAATAGCTGGTCGAACCGTACCCGGCGGCCGGAAGCATATCCACGTTCAGGGTTTTTCTGCCCCGTTTCGATAAATCGAAGGCGATGCTGGCGCCGATAATCCCGGCCCCGATGATAATCGCATCGTATTTATTTCCCATGAAACAGGTCTCGCCAGAATCGCCGCTATCCGGCGAATGCGACCAGGCGGGTATCTTTCAAAACGTCGGCAAAAGCGGCGCAGCTCATCGGCCTTCCGAAGTAATAGCCCTGAATGGCATCACATTCCTGCCCTTCCATGAAAGCCAGTTGGTCCTGGGTCTCGACCCCTTCCGCCGTTACCTTAAGGCCAAGCCCGTGCGCCATGGCGATAATCGCCTTGGTCAGGGCGCCGTTTTCAACATCTTCGGCGACATTGTAGACGAACGCCTTGTCAATCTTGAGCGTATTGAAGGGATAGCGCTTGAGGATACTGAGCGATGAATAGCCTGTCCCGAAATCATCAATCGAAAGGCGGACTCCCATGGCGCTAAGGGTTTGCATGATCGCCAGGGTTTCCGGACCGTCGTCGACCAGCAGATTTTCGGTTATTTCCAGTTCAAGGCAGGACGGATCCAATCCGGTTTCGGCCAGCACCTCGGTCACGTCGCAAACCATATTGGGCCCCAGAAATTGGCGCGGCGAGGCGTTGACCGCTACTTTCAGTGGAGCATTGAACAGTGCGTTCCAATCCCGCGCCTGCCAGCAGGCCTCTCTCAGCACCCATTTACCAATTGAAACGATAAGGCCGGTTTCTTCGGCAATGGGGATGAACTGATCGGGATAGACCAGGCCAAGTTCCGGGCTCTCCCAACGCAGCAGAGTCTCGAAACCGATAATTTTCTTGTCCAGCGAATCGACCACCGGCTGATATTCCAGGAAAAACTCGTCATTATCGAGCGCATGCCTAAGGCAGTTTTCCATGGTCAGATGGTCTTCGAACCCATGATCGACAATTCCGACGGAATAAAACCTGAAGTTATCTCCGCCATCGTCCTTGGCCCGGTACATCGCCGCATCGGCGCAGCGCAGCAGTTGTTCCGGTTCGGTCTCGTCGGACGGATAAACGGCCATGCCGATACTGGTCGTTACGACTATTTCCCGTTTACCAAGGATAAACGGCTGCTCGAACGCCAGCAGTATCTTGCGGGCCACTACTTCCGACATGACGCCGGTATCGAGATCCGGCAGGATGACCAGGAATTCGTCGCCGCCCAGTCTCGCCACGGTGTCACATTCGCGAACGCAGGAATGGATGCGCTGGCTCACCTCGCACAGTAGTTTGTCGCCGACGGCATGACCGAAGGTATCATTGACCTTCTTGAATTTATCCAGGTCCAGAAACAGCAAGGCCACCGATTTTTTGCCGCGATTAGCCCGCACGAAAGCCTGGGACAAGCGGTCCATGGCCAGCCCGCGGTTCGGTAATCCGGTCAGAAAATCATAATTGGCCTGACGCAAAAGTACTTTTTCGTAGTGCTTCCGTTCGGTAATATCGACAACCACGTTCAGCGACTGGAACAAGCCTTCATGTTCGCCTGCTTCGGTGATGGTGGAAATCACCACATCGATAATGTCGCCGTCCTTCTTATGAATCTGGCATTCTACGTCGCGACTGAGGCCACCGCCCGTGAAAGCCTGGGGTTCCGACGCAACGAATAATTCCCGGGAGCCCACCGGCATGAAATCAATCGCCTGCCGGCCAATGAATTCATCTTCCGAATAGCCCAAATTATTAAGCAGATGATCGCTGACGCTGGTAACCACGCCGGTCGCGTCCGTGGAATAGGCCATTACCGGACTTTTCCGGTAAAGCGTGCGATATCGTTCCTCGCTCTGGTGCAACAGGCGTTCGGTTTTACGGCGCTGGGTGATATCTTCGGCGGTGCCGCGAACTCCCGTGAATTTACCCGATTGCAAATCGAATACGGGGACTCCGCTCATCAGGAAAAAGCGCCGCTCGCCGTCACTGTCTTCGATAACGTAATGTTTGTCGCGGAACGGCTTGTTCCAGTCCAGCGCGGCGGGTTCGCCGTCTTTTGAAACAAACTGGCCAAGATCATGAAATGTCCGGTCTTTCAGGGAAAACGGATGGAAACCCAAGACATCCATCACCCGCAGCGAGATAAAATTCAGCCGGAACTGATGATCGGTTTCCCATATCCAGTCGGAAACCAGTCTTGCGATATCCTTGAAGCGGCGTTTTTCGACAGCGTATATAGCCAGTTCCCGTTCATCGGAAGCCGGATATCTTTCCCTAGTCGCAATATAGCCATCAATTTTATCGACAAAACCATTAATGTTTTTATCGGGCTTCATCTACGGCTTTTGCCTCCCCTAGCTTCAACTCCCTGATAGCCGCCAGGTATTCTGAATCATTTTGCCACATACTCAATACCATCTCTGCGGATGGTTGTGTCATGGCTTTATATAATTCTGCAATCTTGCGGCTTTCCTTTTTCAGCACCTTGTCCGTTTGCGGCCAAACCTTGCGGGTCAGGACGAAAATTTTCATGAAGGTGTCGAGATCAGTATCCAATGCTTTGAATACAATAGCCAGCCCCTCGCCCCTCCGCTCGTAAAGTATACGCTGAGCCAGCCTGGAACTCAACTTGGCCCAATTGCGAAAAAGTTCGATGAACAAGGGCACGGCGCCTTCTTCCAGAACGGTCAGCATAAGGTCCGGCCCCTCGAGGCCCACCTGTTCCATTTCTTTAACCAGCCCCTCCGACGGCCTGATCAATTTGGCGCCGCCGGGCAGCGCCCGAATACGCTGGCGCACGACGTCACCCATATGGCGGTCCAGGTCCTGGGCGCTGATTTCAAACCGCTGTAAAATGTAATCCCGGAGCGCCGCCGACACCAACAGCAGCAGCTTCTTCGCCTGCTCGGCGCCAAGTTCCTCACGGCGCAGGATAGGCCCCTGGAAGCTATCGATGCGCATCGCCTGTTCGACCAGATAATTCATCGTGCCTTCGGCAATTTTGGCGTTGGCGTTTTCCAGCAGCGACCTGATGACATCTTCATCGCCGGTCTCGACCAGGGCATCGGAAACCTTCTCGCTCAAACCATCGCGGATGGAAACGGCCAGTTGGTGTTCCTGGGTGCGCTGACGAATAATTTCGATCAGGTCCACGTCTTCGAGAACCCGGCTTTTTATCAGCACCGGATAGGCTACTTCGATTTCATCGTTGGCCAGAAAGGTTACCAGGTCCCTGGGCACGTCTTCGGCATCGGCGATGACTTCGGCCAAATGCTTGCGCACGGACAGTTCCACATCGCGCACCAGCCGGTGCAGGATGTCGAACATCATCGCCCGCTCGATGTCGGTCAATTCACCTTCATCAAGGAACAGGTCGGTAACCGTTTCCGCCAGGGCGGACCGGCCCTCCCGGCTCTTTTCATGCGCCAGTTTGAAGAGCTGTTCGCTGTTCAGCAAATCAATCTCCAACTCAGTGCCGGCAAACCGAATCATTTACCATTCCCAGACCAAACCTATTGCAGCTTGGCTTAATATTTAGCTAACCGTGAGCCGATGAATCAATCTAGCTAGAAAAGCTCTATAGTTCAATGAGATAGAACACGAATACATGAATATGGAAAGATTGGTATGTATAGAGTCTAATTGCACCAGATATAGTGCAAATAAACTCTCAAGGAGTCACCCGTTGTAGGGTATTTTTTTAATTTCACAAGAATCTGTTCTGACCCCGTATTCATGCCACGGGTAATACCAAAGAGCATTAATACTTATGGTTATACCAAGGAACACAGATAAAGACCCATTGAGAGAATCTCAATGGGTCTTTATCTGTGTTCCTTGGTATTAATCAAATTCCCTGTTTTCTTTCGGCATTTCGTCGGGATGGAACCACCCCGGCAGTTCCGACACATTGCCCAGCCAAGCTTTAATGTGCGGCCAACGGCCCTGGTCCAGGCCGGTATCTTCCAGCCAGTAGAGATATGCGCACACGGAAAGATCGGCGATCGACGGGGTATTTTCCACCAAAAATGTTTTGGCGGAAAGTTCCTGATCCAGCCGGTCCAGATCGCTGACCGCCCGGTCGCGGAAATAGGCCAGGACATCATCCGGCGTATTGTTGGAAAATTTTGTCCTGAAACGCAGGCCCGATACCGAATGCCCGATATTGTGGGTTTCCCAGAACAGCCATTCCATAACTTCCTGACGATGGTGATATTCACCAAAATTGAAGCGGACCGTACGGTTGCTCAGGTAACACAGGATAGAATTGGACTGGCACATCGCCGTACCGTCATCGATAAGCACCGGCAACTCGCCGAAACGGCTGTTCATTCCGAATTGTTCAGAACGCTGATCGCGGGGGACCGACAAATCCTCGTGACGGTACTGAAACGGCGTACCAGACAGGCTTAAAAACAGCGCCGCTTTGTAGCAATTACCAGAGCGGTAATCACCAATTAGTGTATACAAACTCATTTATCGGTAACCCGCCTAATCCCCTGTATTTTGCGTCACTATATGAAATACAACCCGTACAGGCAACACCGAAAAATAGTATAGTTTTAGTAACGATTCACTTGGTCCCATAAAGCCTGTCACCGGCATCACCCAGGCCGGGAACAATATAGGCGTTTTTGTTCAAATGACTGTCGAGCGATGCCGTATAAACCTGAATATCGGGATGGGCTTTGGCGAAAACCCGCATACCTTCCGGCGCCGTGACCAAAGCCATGAAGGTGATGTTAGCGCCCTTGACGCCATGCCTTTTGACTATATCTACGGCGTATGCCGCCGAATTTCCGGTCGCCAGCATGGGGTCCACGACGATGAACCGCCGACCGGCGGAACTCGGCAGCTTGACCAGATATTCCACCGGTTTTTTAGTCTTTTCATCGCGGTACAAGCCGATGTTGCCGACCCTGGCCGAAGGCATAAGTTCCAGCAAACCATCCGCCATGCCGGTACCGGCCCGCAGAATCGGCACGATAGCCACTTTTTTCCCTCTTATCACATCGGCTTCGAATTTTTTCAGCGGAGTCTCGATTTCCTTCTTCATCAAGGGCAAATCACGGGTTATTTCGTAGCCCATAAGCAGGGCAATTTCCTTCAGCAGGTCGCGAAAATCCCGGGTCGAGGTGTTCTTGTCCCGCATCAGGCTCAGCTTGTGCCGGATCAGCGGATGGTCGAGCACATGCAGGGTCGGAAATTCATCGGCAGTGGTTTCGGCTGAATTGGGCATCGCTAAATCCTTAAAAGGTGAAATCAATGGAACGGGTTCGGCCATCCAGGTTTAATCGCGCATTCACCGGGGGCGTCGTCGCGATCACCCGGCCCCGCCGGATCACGAACAGACGCGCCGGGCGCAGGCGGATGGCTTCGAACGGGCTGGCCGCCTGCAAGATTACCATATCGGCGTTGGCGCCCACTTCAAGGCCATAATCCCGAAGCCCCAGCACCCTTGCGCCGGCGACCGTCACCGCATCGAACATCTTGCGAATATCATCCATCCCGGTCATCTGCGCGGCATGGACCGCCATGTGAGCGACATCCAGCATGTCGTGGCTGCCCAGGCTGTACCATGGGTCCATAACGCAATCATGACCCAGGGCCAACGGCACCCCGGCCTCGCCCAGTTCGCGGATACGGGTCAGCCCGCGCCGCTTGGGATAGCTATCGTGCCTCCCCTGAATAGTGATGTTAATCAATGGATTAGCTATAGCGGCTACACCTGATTCTGCGATCAGCGGGATCAGTTTGCTGACATAGTAATTATCCATGGAATGCATCGACGTCAAATGCGACCCGGCGACCCGGCCGCCCATGCCCAGGCGCAGGCATTCCCGGGCCAGGGTTTCGATGTGACGGGAATTGGGATCATCGGTTTCGTCGCAATGCATATCGACCATCAGCCCGCGCCCGGCGGCGATCTCCATTAACCGGCGCACGCTCTCGGCGCCGTCTTCCGTGGTCCGCTCGAAATGCGGAATACCACCGACCACATCGAGCCCCATATCGAGCGCCTGATTCAGCAATCCGGCGGCATTGGGGTCGCGCAGGTAACCGTCCTGGGGAAACGCCACCAGTTGCAGATCAATGTATGGCTTGACCCGCTCCCGGACATCGAGCAATGCCTCGACCGCCAGCAGCCGGGGGTCGCAGATATCGACATGACTGCGGATCGCCAGCGTGCCCCGGGCGACCGCCCAGTCGCAAAACCGGAGCGCCCGGTCACGCACCGCCTCGACCGTCAGGTCCGGCTTCAATTCACCCCACAGGGCGATTCCTTCGAGCAGAGTGCCGCTCTGGTTAACCCTGGGCTGGCCGAAACTCAGGGTCGCATCCATGTGAAAATGGCTATCGACAAAGGGTGGAGTAACCAGATTTCCACCGGCCTCGACCTCTTCTTTCGCCGAGCCTTCGATTTTCGCCGCCATTTCGGCGATGCGGCCATTCCGGCAGGCGATGTCGAGCCTTTCGCCATCCGGGGTAGTCGCATTTCTGACAATCAGATCAAGCATCGCTCAGGTCCTTTCGCCGCGACGGAACGGCGCCAGCAGGGCCTTCGGATAGAGCGCCCTGCGCGAGACCACGATCATCGCCAGGATCGACAGTACGTAAGGCGCCATCAGGAAAAACTGATATGGTATATTGACCCCCGGAAGTTGTTGCACCCGCACCTGCCAGGCGTCGATGCCGGCGAACAGCAAGGCGCCGAACAGCGCCTTGCCGGGCTTCCAGGAAGCAAATATGACCAGCGCCACGCAAATCCAGCCGCGACCGTTAATCATCCCGAAGAAGAAGGCGTCGAACGCCGACATGGTCAAAAAGGCGCCGCCGACGGCCATCAGGGCACTGCCGAAAATGACCGCGCCGGAACGCAGGGCCAACACGTCAATGCCCTGGGCCTCCGCCGCCAGCGGGTTTTCGCCGACCATCCGCACCGCCAGTCCCAGCGGAGTCCGGTACAGCACGTACCAAACCACTATTACCACGACGAAAGCGCCGTAGGTCATCGGTGTCTGGCTGAACAGCGCCGGCCCCAGAAACGGCAGGTCCGACAGGACCGGAATCGACAGAATATCGAAGGCCTCAATCTTCGGCGGCGTGGTGGCGCCCGGCAACAGCATGCGAAAGACAAAATATGACAAGGACGACCCCAGCATGGTGATGCCGATCCCCGCGACATGCTGCGACACTCCCAGATAAACCGCAAAAATACTGTGCAGCAGCCCGAACATGGCGCCGATAAAGGCGGCGAACAATACCCCCGAGGTCAAATCGCCACCCATATACACCCACATCCAGCCGCTCATCGCCCCCATGGTCATGATGCCTTCGATGCCCAGGTTCAATACCCCCGCCCGTTCACAGATCAACTCGCCCAGGGTGCCGAAAATCAACGGCGTCGCTATCCGCAGGGTAGCCGCCCAGAAACCGGCGGTAAGCAGGATTTCGAACACGTCCATTATCGCAGCCTCAGCCGATACCGGGTCAGCATGACACCGACCAGAACCGAAAGTACACTGGTGGCGACGATGACATCGGCAATATAGGTCGGCACGTTGATCGCCCGGCTCATGGAATCGGCGCCGACATATATTCCGGCCAGAAACATCGCCGAGGCGATTACCGCCAGGGGATGCAGGGCCGCCAGCATGGCCACCGCGATCCCGGCGTAGCCGAACCCCGGCGATAAATCGAGAGTCAGGTAACCCTTGGTGCCGGCCACTTCGCCGACCCCGGCCAGGCCGGCCAGGCCGCCGCTCAGCAGCGCCGTCAGCACGATCGTACGATTGACGCCGATGCCCGAAAACGCCGCCGCCGCGGCGTTGAACCCGACGGCGCGAATTTCATAGCCCCAGACGGTGAAACGCATGATTGCCCAGGCCAGAACGGCGGCGGCCAGCGCGAATACAAACCCCAGATGCAGACGGCTCTTCGAGACGATCACCGGCAAAACGCCCTCGTCGATGATTGACGCCGACTGCGGCCAGCCCATCGACATGGGATCCTTCAGCGGCCCTTCAAGCAGATAATTGACGACCAGCAGGACGATGAAGTTGAGCAGCAAGGTAGTCACCACTTCATCGACCTTCAGCCGGTTTTTCAGGATCGCCGGAATCAGCAGCAGCAATCCGCCGGCCAGGGCGCCGGCGACCATCAGGAACGGAATCATCAGCCAGGCCGGCAGGGTGATCATTCCCGAACCGAGCCAGGTCGCGCTCAGCGCGCCGACGTAAAACTGCCCCTCGCCGCCGATATTCCACAGCTTGGCGCGAAAGGCGATGGCAGCCGCCAGCCCGGTCAGAATCATCGGCGTTGCCCGGGTCATGGTTTCGGTCAGCGCGAACCGCGAACCAGCCGCCCCCTTGAATAACAGCCAGTAAGCATTCAACACCGGCTCACCGGCCCATAAAACCAGTCCGGCGCAGATTATCAGCGCCGCCACAACCGCCAAAACCGGGGCCGACATGGCCATCCACAGCGGTGTCGACTGGCGCGGTTCCAATCGCATCAGGCGGCCTCCGTCTGGCCGCTCATGATCAGCCCGATTTCCCGCGCCGTCACTTTACCGGTCTGCATGGGTTGGCTTAATCGACCGTGATAAATAACCACTATCCGGTCCGACAAGGCCAGCAGTTCATCGAGATCTTCCGAAATAAGCAGAATTGCGGCGCCGCGCGTGCGCGCCTCCAGAAGCTTGCCGTGAACATAGGCTATGGCCCCGACATCAAGACCGCGCACCGGCTGGTTGGCCAGGATTATCGCCGGCTCGGCATCCAGCACACGGGCCAGAATTAATTTTTGCACGTTGCCTCCCGACAGCAATCGGGTTTCCTCGTCCGCACCCTGGCAGCGGATATCATATTTTTCTATCAGCCGATTCGATTTTTCGGAAATCGCCGTCGCGTCGAACAGGCCGAAGCGCGACTGCGGCGGGTCGCGGCGGCATTCGGAAATAAAGTTTTCCCGCACCGTCATTTCGCCGATTACGCCTAATTCATTGCGATCTTCCGGTATGCGGCCGACCCCGCCATGCACCATTCCCGCCGGGGTCGGATTATCCAAGACCTCGCCAAACAGCCTGACGGCGCCCCGGTCGGGTCGGGCCAATCCGCTAATCAGCGCCGCCAGCGCCCGCTGACCGTTTCCCGAGACCCCGGCCAGACCGAGAATTTCATGCTTGCGCAGGACCAGATTGACCCGGTCGAGCGCCCCCAGTCCCTGATCGGGGTTTACACTGACATCGGCCAGTTCGAATACCGTGTCGCCGTGATGCATGGGTTCTCCCCTGGGATCGTGCACGGTGCGCCCGACCATGGCCTCGGCCAGACTGGCCCGGTCGGCGCTGGCGGTATCCGTTTCGGCGACCACCTTGCCACGACGCAGAACGGCAATGCGATCACTGACCCTTAGTATTTCATGCAGCTTGTGGGAAATGAAAATAATCGACATACCCTTATCGACCAGGCTGCGCAGGGTATCGAACAGATTGTCTGATTCCTGCGGTGTCAGGACCGCCGTCGGCTCATCCAGAATCAATATCCGGGCCTCGCGGTACAGCGCCTTGAGTATTTCCACCCGTTGCCGCTCGCCGACGCTAAGATTGGCGACCCGGGCATCCGGGTCAACAATCAGGCCGAAGTCCCGGGACAGGGCGGCCAGCTTTCGCCGGGCCGATTTAAGGTCCTGCCGCCACGACCACAGCGACTCGACGCCAAGCGTGACGTTCTCGATAACGGTCAGGTTGTCGGCCAGGCTGAAATGCTGATGAACCATGCCGACGCCGGCTTGCAAGGCGGCCTCGGGCTGACCCGGCGGCAACCGCCGGCCGAATGCCTCGACATACCCTTCATCGGCGGTGTAATGGCCGAACAGGATATTCATCAAAGTGGTCTTGCCGGCGCCATTCTCGCCCAGCAACGCCAACACTTCGCCTTCACCAAGAGACAGCGAAATGGCGTCATTGGCGATCAGTTCGCCGAAGCGCTTGGTGATGCCTGCCAGTTTGAGAATTTGTTTCATCGGTAAATAACGGGGCGGGGTTGGAGACAATTGCTCCAACCCCGCCCGATGCGTCCCGTGTCGCCCGGTCAGAAGGTGGACTTGGGTTGTTGGTCATCTATTTTTACGACAAACTTTCCGGCCTTGATGTCGGCGGCAAGCCTGGCCACCCGGTCCTTGATAGCCGGTTTGATCTTGTCCTCGAACTCGTAGTAGGGAGCCAGCGATGCGCCGCCTTTCGCCATCATCGTCCAGTCCTTGTAGTTTTCGGCCTTGAAGGTTCCCGCCTTGACCCCCTTGATGGCGTAATTGATAGCCGATTCCATATGCCACAGGGCCGAGGTGACGACGACACCCTTGCCGTTTTCCTCTTTATTCATGTCGTTTACGTTACCGAACGCCAGGATGCCTTTTTCCCGCGCCGCATCGACTACACCGGCACGTTCCGCATACAACACATCGACGCCGGCCTCGACCTGGGCGAAGGCCGCTTCCTTGGCCTTCGGCGGATCATACCAGGAACCGATGAAGTTGACCTTGAATTCAACATCGGGATTGACCGAACGGGCGCCCGCCATGAAGGCGTTGAACAGGCGGTTGACCTCGCCGATGGGATAGCCGCCGACCATGCCGATCTTGTTGGTCTTGGTCATGCTTCCGGCGATTATCCCCATCAAATAGCAGGGTTCATGGATGTAGTTGTCAAACACCGAAAAATTCTTGCCGTAAGGCTTGAACGGATCGCCCATCAGGAAGGCCACTTTGGGATAGTCGTCGGCCACCTTGCGGGCTTCCTTGCTGATCCCGAAGGCCTCGCCGACAATCAGGTCAACGCCGCTCTCGGCGTATTCGCGCAACACCCGGACGTAATCCGTATTGGCCACTTTTTCGGAAAACACATATTCAATTTCGCCGGCCTTGGCCGCCGCGTCGAGCGCCTGATGCAGGCGGGCATCCCATTTTTGCTGAATCGGCTGGGTATAAATGCCGGCAACCTTGATTTTCGCCGCCAGCGCATCCGCGCCGCCCAACAAAATAACAGCCATCAGGGCGAGCACGACCGACGCCCCCTTGAATAAACTTTTCATCATCCGGAAATCTCCACCCTATCGTTAGCAGGCTATTTTTTCACCCGTTCCATCCGGGACGGTAGCAAAACGGCCCCCGCAGGGCCACGCTAATTTGTCCGCGCGGTCAACTTTTACCCGGAAACTATCCACAGGCGGAGCCTCTTATCAATGCTCCTTGGTATTACGGGACTACTGTCCACGAGCCATCGGCATTACGGCAGGCCTTGCCGGTCGCCGTTTCGCTCTTGCCATCGACATTCACCTTGGATTCAAATTTCCGGCAGTCCCTGCCGCCTTCGCTGTAGGTGCTTATGGGGGTAGCGCTGCCCGAATTCCCGGAATCCGGGTTTCGCCAACTCGATGCCTGTCCGGTCTTGTTGTTTTCCAGCGCCAACTGGGCCGTTTGCTGGGCCATTTTCCGGTCATTTTGATCCAGCACCTTGCCAATCTCGCTGCCGGCATAGGCGCCGGCCATGCCACCGATGGCGGCGGCCAACCATTGCCCCTTGCCGCTGCCGAATTGCGAACCGGCGAGGACGCCGACGCCGGCGCCGATGATCGTACCTAGTGTTTGTTTATTGCCCTGTCCTTCGGCGCACCCCGTCAACGCGGCGGCGGCAACCAGGACTGTCGCGATCATTTTTTTGCTCATCTGGATAGTATCCTCGGATCAGATTTATTTAAAAAAACACCAAATCAATTTCGATAATGGACTATAATTATACACCAATGCCATGACCAATCGAACAGATATCAACCTGAAGACCCTTAGGAAAAAACTGCGGGACAACCGTCGCCGGATTTTGGACGACACCCGGACCAGCGAGGAATTCCGTCAACCGGTACAACTTGACCAGACCAGCGTCGGTCGCCTGTCAAGGATGGATGCCCTGCAGGATCAGGCCATGGCGCTGGAAACCGACCGTCGGCGACAAGTCGAACTACAACACATAGAAAACGCCCTGAAACGGATGGCGGACGGCTGCTACGGATATTGCCTGTCCTGCGATGAGGACATTCCGGAAAAAAGGCTGCAAATAGACCCGACCGCCAGCGTCTGTATCGACTGCGCCAGTTAGTAATTATTCGGAATCCGGCCTGTCCGGTTTTTCCACATGTTCACGGGTTTTCTGGAAACGGACCCGTGGCCAGTCTTCCCCGGCCCGGTCCAGATGCCAGGCGTTGCGGGCCAGAAATACCGGTTCGCCGTCATGATCCTCGGCCATCGCGGCCTCGTTGGTGGCAATGAATTTCTTCAGCTCCAGGCCGTCATCGGCCGCGACCCAGCGAGCGGTAAACAGGCTGGTCGATTCGAAACGGACCGGCACGTTGTATTCGGTGCGAATGCGGTCGGCCATTACCTCGAATTGCAGCGGCCCGACGGCGCCGACGATCCAGTCCGATCCGATCATCGGTTTGAATACGCTGGCCGCCCCTTCTTCCGCCAGTTGTTGCAGGGCGCGGCCCAGATGTTTGGCCCGCATGGGATCTTCCGGGCGCACGGACTTAAGATATTCCGGCGCGAAACACGGGATGCCGGTAAAATGCAGGTCTTCGCCCTCGCTAAGTCCATCGCCGATACGCAGGGCGCCATGATTGGGGATGCCGACGATATCGCCGGGCCAGGCTTCTTCCGCCAGTTCCCGGTCCTGGGCCAGAAACAGGACCGGATTATGGATGTTCATGGTTTTGCCGGAACGCACATGCTTGAGCTTGGCGCCTCTTTTGAAATGCCCGGAACAGACCCGGATAAAGGCGATGCGATCACGGTGTTTCGGATCCATATTGGCCTGAATTTTAAAGACAAAGGCGCTAACCTTGCTTTCCCCCGGAACGATCATCCGGTCCGTGGTCGGCTGTTGCCGTGGCGATGGCGCCATGTCTGATAATCCCAGCAGCAATTCACGTACTCCGAAATTGTTGATGGCGCTGCCGAAATAAACCGGCGTCAAATGACCATCCAGATAGGATTGCAGTTCGAACGGCGGCGTCAGGCCGCGCACCATTTCAACCTCTTCGCGCAGCTTGGCGACCGCCGCAGCCGGCAGCAGGTCATCCAGTTTGGGGTCGTCCAGTCCCCGGCAAACCAGCCCTTCGGCCGGCAAGGCCCCCTTCGCCCCTTTTTCCAGCAGGACCAGACGGTCGGCAAACAGGTCGTAACAGCCAAGGAAATCCCGGCCCATGCCGATGGGCCAACTGGCCGGCGTCACGTCAAGGGCCAGGGCCTGTTCTATCTCGTCCAGAATATCGAAAGGGTCACGGCTTTCCCGGTCCAGCTTGTTGATGAACGTTATGATCGGCATGTCGCGCAGCCGGCATACTTCGAACAATTTCCGGGTCTGCGTTTCGATGCCCTTGGCGGCATCCAGCACCATCACGGCGCTATCGACGGCGGTCAGCGTCCGGTACGTGTCCTCGCTGAAGTCCTGGTGTCCGGGGGTATCGAGCAGGTTGAACGTCTTGTCATCGAATTCGAACGTCATAACCGATGAAGCCACCGAAATGCCGCGTTCCCGTTCGACCTTCATCCAGTCGGAACGGGCCCGCCGCTGATCGCCCCTGACCTTGACGGCGCCGGCAAGCTGGATGGCGCCGCCGAACAGCAGCAGTTTTTCAGTCAGCGTCGTCTTGCCGGCGTCCGGGTGGGATATGATCGCAAACGTGCGCCGCCGCTTTGCCTGGCTTTCGATATTTTCCATATGTTTATACGGGGATTACATTCGAATTGACGGAACACGGGATGTAGCGCTTTTAGCAGGAAACGACCAGAATTATTTTCCAGTCGCCGGCCCCGCATTTTGCGGACTTTAAAAAAATTACCCTGGCTTGTAAGCTTGTTGTAAGATTATTGTGCTAGTCAACTGCTGGCTGTAACCAACATGACAGTTTCATGAAGGATTGGTGACAGCCTTAAATGTTCAGGTTGAATAAAAGCGAGGACGGACCATGCCGGGGCCAATACAACTAGCCGACCATCAAACAACGGAACGCGCCCCATTCGACCGTCGGGGCGCTCATGGTCGCCGGGCGGTCGAACGGCGCAACAGCGACGATCAGCGCCGGGAAACGGACCGGCGAAACAAGATCATCACCATGAATATTCTTGACCGGCGCGTCAGCCCGGACCGGCGTTCCGCCACCAAGCGCCGGTTTTTGGACCTGCGGGTCGCCATGCGCCGGGGATTGCCCGACCGCCGCCATTAGCTTGCCGGGTTATACCAAGGATCACTGATTCAGGCTGCGCCGGCAAATTCAAAACCGGCGTCATCGACGGCCTTGGCGACCACGGAGTCATCGTTCAGCCCTTCGACGGTGATCTGGTTGGCGTCCACATCGACGCTGATTTCCGATTGCGGGGCGGCCGCCTTGATGGCGTTGGTAACCGAATTGGCGCAACCCTGGCAGGTCATGCCGTTTACCTTATATGTCTTGCTCATTCTCGTAGCTCCTATAAATAACAAATATCCCTGATCCATTAGACCCCTTCCCGCGACTGGAAGGTCAAGAGGCGCCAAACCTTTTGACGATCGCCGAAATGGGAACCAGCCGAAAGCCCTTCGACCGAAGGCCACCCAGCCATACTTTCAGGGCTTCGATGGTAGCCTGACGGGGGTGGCCTATGGCCACCGCGAAACCGTTGCGGCGGGCCAGTTTTTCGACCTCCCTGAGGCGCGCGTTAATCTCGTCCAATGTACCGATATTATCGATAAATATATTGCGCTCGGCCACGGGCACCCCCAGTCGCCGCGCCAATTTGGCCCCGACCGTGCGCCCCGTCGTACGGGAATCCAGAAACAACAGGCCGCGGCGCTTGACCGCCTCGATCACCAGTCGCATGGCGCGGCTGTCGGCGGTAAATTTCGAGCCCATATGATTGTTGATACCGACATAGCCGCTGAACCTGCCTAACCCCCAGTCCAGACGGCGTTCAAGTTCGTTGTCATCAAGCCCGGTAAGCAGGACATTCGGCCCCGGATCGACCGTCCTGGAAATCGGTTCCATGGCCACATGCAGCATCAGTTCATGGCCGCCCAAACGCGCCCGATCGGTTTGACCGGCCAGATTGCCGGCGTAGGTCATGAACGAAAGGGTAAGCGGCGCTTGCAGCTTTATGACCCGGGCGGAGCGTATTTTATCGACCCCCATATCATCGATGACCATGGCGATCATCGGCCCCTTGCCCGCCGGAATTTCGACCGCGTAGCGGCGCCAGGGCGGCAGTGC
>VAPM010019321.1_pt1 | contig 28279 bp, 29 predicted proteins | sample 3395091 | NCBI WGS metagenome assembly VAPM01 (sample SAMN08290445, study PRJNA428436) | hydrothermal vent metagenome | isolation source: Deep-sea hydrothermal vent chimney 3 | place: Pacific Ocean: Juan De Fuca Ridge
CGAATAGGCGAACAACTTCCGGTAAGTTAGAAGCAATTGCCGCATTAAGTTTTTCAGAATCAAGTTTTAACTTACCATTACGCTCAGTATCAATACCGATTGCAGCCAATGAAATGAAGTTTTCATTTACATTATCAAAAGTCACGCTGAGATTACGACGCAACTGCTCAACAATATTTCGAATTGCTGGCTCACCGGATAATGGTCCGGCTATTTGTGTTTCAGAATCAAAGCCTGTTAACTCATCAACTGTTGTCATTAATTCATTATACGATGTTACAAAACCAGTAATAAATTCAGCAGCAGCCTTATCATTTAATTCTAGTCTGACATTGATACTATTTTCTGTGAGCGAGTGCACATCAAACGTCACTCCTCGTATTACATTATTAATTGTATTTGAATCTTTACGTACTTCAATACCATCGATATTTATAATGGAATCTTGTGCTATTTGTGTTTCATGAAGGTTTTTTCCTACACCGAAATTAGCACTAGCATCATAAGCCAGGGTGGATAAACCGCTGAGATTCGAATCAGTGTTATCATTATCAGAAATTGTAATTCTCAAATTATTATTTGTGCCTGTTGATAGTGATGAAAAAATTAGTCTCGCACCACTACCATTATTAATAACAATAGATTTCACCCCTATATCTGCTTTATTAATAGCCTCACTTATTCCGCGCAGATTATTATTCTCAGGTTCAATTGTTACCGTGCTGACATTTGCTTCAGGATTTAACACAAATTCATTAGTACCTTGGGTGTAATGTCCAAACTGAAAAGTAAGTGCGCCACTACCAACTGCAATAGTGTCTGATTTAAATTGTGTAGAAGTTAATTTATGAGATTTTGCTAGTTGCAAAACATCGACATTAAATTCAGTTGGAATTGCTTGGTTATTTGATGTTATCGACAATGAGTTTTCTTCTGTATCACTACTAATTACATCAATAACACGTAGTTGTTCACCACTTCTAAGGTTATCTAATGATGTTTTAAATTCTGTTAAAACACCTCTAAACGTAGCCATCGAAGTGATGCCTTCTTGTAAGTCCGCTTCCCTGCGGTCAAGACGTGTCCGTACAGGGTCACCTTCTGCAGCAACTAATTGTTCAACAAGACTTGCAACATCAAGTCCTGATCCAACACCCGCAGATGAAATGGTCGCCATTTAATTACCTCAAGATTCTTGTGCATTGCTGCACCTGCAAAATCAATTTACTTAGTAATAACATACAATTGTCAATGCAATTGCGGTGCCACTAAGCTTTAGATTCAAACAGAAAACCAGATGCATCATCTTCTAATGCATCCGTTAAATGTTGCGATAGGGCCAGTAATTCCTCACTGGGAATCTGTCGTATCACTTCATTTGTCTCAGAATCTCGAACGGTAACAATCACACGGCCTGTTGAATCATCTACACTGAACAGCAGATCTCTTCTCAGACTTTGGGATTGTGTTTCCAATTGATGTACCACTCTGTCAACGGTTTCTTTAGACACCTCTACTTGCGTAGAGACCGATTCTACAGCACCTTCTTGCTGTAATGTCGAAGTCGAAACTCCAATACTGGTAGTTTTACTACCAGTATTGGTTTTAAGAGTTTGGCTCATCATTGTCGACACATTCGCTAATGTGTGTGTAGCCATAATATTCGTACCTCATTAATCCAGTAAAATAATAGTTTTTCAACTATGAAATTATCTTACTATTGGAGTAAGCTCAATACGTTTTGTGGCTGCACATTAGCTTGCGCTAACATTGCTGTACCTGCTTGTTGCAGTATTTGAGCCCGTGTTAATTCAGCTGTTTCCATTGCGAAGTCAGTATCACGAATACGAGATCGAGCAGCAGACAGATTTTCAGCATTTGTTGCTAAGTTAGCAATGGTAGATTCAAATCGACTTTGAATAGCACCAAACTGCGCACGTTGTCCGTTTACTGTGTTTAACCCAGCATCAACTATTGCTAAAGTTCTATTAGCACCATCAACAGTAGAGATATCCATTTCAGATATTGACATCAAAAATGCTGCTTCAGAAGCCATCGATATTGATTGATTAGATTGCCCGGTTACACCAAAGGATTTATCCGAATCAAAAGTTAATTGCCCTGTTGTTACAACTGTAGTGTTAGCACTTAAAGACGATGTACCAACATTAACTGCGGATAGGTTATTTGCATTAGCTGTTAATGAAATATTTCCACCAGTCAAATGTGTTAAAGTAACACCTGAACCATCATTATTAACTTTAGCAGTTACACCCGTTTTAGATGATATATCGTTAAATGCTGTCACTACAGCAGACAAACCATCATTACCAGAGGTATCCGTAATGGTAAAAGCAATTTCTTCTTGTATGCCACCATTGCCTTCTACAGTAAATGCGAAACCACCAGAAGCCGTGAATGACATATCAATATCTGTTTTTGCAAACGATGATATACCGGTATTACTGGTTTGCGCATTAACTAATTCCGATACTTCTTGTGCACTAATATTAGGGTCAAGTGCAATTGCAGACGAACCTAAATGTCCATTAAGATTAATGGTTTCACCCGTTATACGGCTAACACCTGCTGTTGAGTTTGCTGCACCTTCAATTCGGTAATTACCAAATTGTTCGGTACGAAAATTGCTAGTAGTAGCTTGAATCGTTTGATTTGCATTTGCACCAACTTGGAAGATGGCCGCACCAAACGTACCATCTAAGATTTTTTGTCCGTTAAATTCGGTATTAACAGCAATTCGTTCTAGCTCTTGTACTAATTGACCTACTTCAGCTTGAAGCGCTTGACGATCAGACGCCGAGTTAGTGGCATTGGCAGACTGCACTGACAATTCACGAATTCGTTGTAGGATGTTACCACTTTCAGACAAAGCACCTTCAGCAGTTTGAGCAAGTGAAATACCATCATTAGAGTTTCTAACCGCTTGATTCAAACCACGAATTTGTGCAGTGAAACGTTCTGAAATAGCCAAACCGGCAGCATCGTCTTTCGCACTGTTAATACGCAGACCAGATGATAGTCTTTGTAGTGAGGTTTGTAAGGCATCTTGAGATCGATTTAAGTGACGTTGTGAATTCAACGACATAATATTGGTGTTGATAATCTGAGGCATGACGCTCTCCTTTCTAACACTAAGACTTGTAAATCACGTTATGCTTATCACATAGTAGTGTGCACTAATACAAGTATAGTGGTTTAACTTTAGCGGATATATTTGCCGTATAGGGCAAACATTTACCGCTCCCACCAACACTAGCGTCCGGTGTTAAATATCCTTTAGGGGAGATGTTAAAATTAATTCTAAAAAAATGGCTCAAGATTTACCGACATTGGTCGTGAGTATAATGCTAAGTTAATAAATTATAGCCGATTTTATCTGAATCGATTAAAGAACACGATATTTAGCAATACCCTAATTAAAATAGCAAAAAATTACAGCTATATATAATCAAACATCGACAGGTTTTGAACCTTGGAATAAGCCTTTTGAGATGCCTCCAAACCAGTTAAACGTAAATTTAAACGCGTGACTGCCTCAGTATAATCTAAATCTTTTATTTCTGATTGGATTTTTTTTAAATGTAATAAATGGCTGGAATTAATATCATGTTGATTATCTAATGCTCGAAGTCGCGATCCGGTATTAGAGCGAACTTTTAAAATATTATCTAAAGCTTGATCCAGTGATACTAAACTTTGATTAATGTCATTAGACAAACTCGCTTTTGATTCTGGGGTGTTTCTAGCTGTTGTTAAAGCATTTTCTAAACCACGTAATGTTGAAAATAAGTCTTGATTTTGACTTGGCATAAATACAAATCGATCTCCAGACTCTGGTTCTCCTTTAAAGGATGTATGAATTCCCATAAATTCTATTTCACCATCTTCTCTGTATTTAGAATTATGATCCGGTGCAATTAGTACATTACCATTGAGATCAGTTATTTGATACAGCATATCATGGCTATTAGTATCTTGTTTAAACTCTAAAACAAAAAAACTAGGCTTATAATTATTATCGACAGAACCTGGATTAGCAACAGCAGTTCCTTTATTTATATCACTTGAGTTAATACTAAATTTCCCGTTACCATTGCGGATAGACCTAAACACATTGGTTCCTGTGTCACCCGATGCAATTTGCCGATTAGGACCAATTTGCAGCATCCGGCGATTATCATCACCATTATATTGAAAATTTCCACTGGCGATATCAGTGAACGGCTGAAACTTCACTTTAGAACCTGAAAAAAGAAAATCATTATTACTATCAACCGAATTAGCTAAACCCAATAGTTCCTGATTTAGTTGCATAATTTCTTCCGCAATAAACGCCCTAGTATCATTAGTCTGAATGGCATTATTGGCCTGCAATGTTAATTCCCTAGCACGTTGAATGGCAACCACAACATTTTCTAAAACTCCTTCTTGTACCTCCAATCGATTGCGGCTGGAATTAATGGAGCCCTGAAACTGATCAAAATTATCAACTAATTGTTGTAAATCCACAATACGAGCGGCCGCAACCGGATCATCTGCTGCAGATGAAATTCGCTCACCAGTGGCCACTTGTAGCTGCGTATCACTTAGCTTTTTTTGTTGATCAAGCATTGCATTAACAGCAACATGATGAATTTGATTAGACGATATCCTCATGTAAAACTTTCACCTCACCTTTAACGTCTAAGTACTGACATGATGTCTTGAAATGTTTGATCTGCAGCAGCAATGACTTGAGCATTAGCTTTAAATTGAGTTTGCAAACGTAATAATTTTGCAGCTTCTTCATCCATATTCACTCCAGACACTGATTCTTTAGCTTCGATAGATTGGTTTAACAATACTTGCTGTGCTTGAGCATTAATATCCAATTCATGGGTTCTTGTTCCAACTCTACTAACAAGCTCACCATAGGCCTGATTAAAATTAGCACGGCCTTCAATTAAATTATTTGCTCGATGTAAATTTGCTAATGATAAAATATTTGAATTATCACCCATCGCATCTTCATTAAATTCAATATAAAAAGTATCGCCCGCAACTAACTCGCCTTTTAGTTTTGCAGTTACAGCTAGTTGTTTGCCCGCTAATATCGGACTAAGAATTAAATTCTGTCCAGCATTGTAGCTAATTGGTGCTGATAATATTCGTGATGCACTAGCCCCGGATTCAGGGTTTGGACTATTATCGATAATTTGTAATTGATGATTGTCGAGTATTTTAATCATAATATTACTAGCACCGTTATTTGATTCAACGGCTTCATCAATATTAAAGGCGATAAGTGATGCCGAGGCTTGTCCTGATTGCGCTATTTTAATGCTACCATCATTATTTAAATTAACGGTTTTTTCATTTTCAGCTGATAAGTTATTCACATCAATAAAATTTAACTCAAGCTCACCATCACCTAAATTAGAAATTTCACTACGTGCTCTAACTGGCGATGCAGCGGCTATTTCTGATGAATTGTCAATTAACACTTTAATATTTTTTGCTGCCAAATGAGTTGGTCTAATTAAAAAACTATCACCACTGGCAATAGTGCTGCCTGATTTTAAATTCAAAGAGAATCCATCAATGGAAATATTTTCTGGAAACTCAGAAAACTTTCTTAAAGTTGCTTGATCGTTCAACCGAATCAGAAGATATTCATTACCAGTATATTCCAAACGATAATCACTTGAGGTAATCTTAGTAATATCACTTACTTTAGCAGATAATTGATAGTCCCCCTTATTTCGAGTGCCAGATATAACTTCCGGCATATTATTATTTAAACCAGTAAAAAATTTTTTACCAAATTTACTGTTTAAATCTAAACCTGACTGGTGTTGTTCATTAAAAGTTGTGGCTAATGCTAATGAAATTCGACCTAATTCATTTTGAGAACTATTAATGATATCCGCTTGAAAGTCTAATAAACCGCCAAGCTCGCCACCACTAATAAATTTAGTGATATCCGTTTCTGTACCTTCACCAACAAAAACTACATCAACTTTTGAAGAATCAAATTCATTAACAACAGCATCCAATTTAGCAGGAGACAACCCCAACACTAGTGTTTGACCATTTCCGATAAATACATTTATTGCGCCATCATCTTGCTCTTTTGTTGTAACATTAATTAATTTTGATAAATCTTTAAGCACTACATCGCGTTGATCCAATAAATCATTGGCAGGTTGCCCACTGCTTTGCTGTGCTAAGGTTATACTTTGATTTAGTTTCGCTAGTGATTTTGCTAAAAAATTAATATCAGTAATAATATTATTTGTTTGTTTATTGGTTGCTAATCGTAAATCTTGCAATCGAGTATCCAAATCATGAAACCGATTAGTAAGAGTGTTAGCTTGAGTAATCATAACTTGTCTAGCTGTAGTTGAAGAGGGTTCATTGGCAACCCCCGTAACAGCATCAAAAAACTCTTGTAATACTAGTCCCATCCCAGCTTTTGGATCTGAAAATAACTCATCAACCTGAGTTGTTAATTGATGCCCTACTTTAAATGAATTTGTTAGCGAAGTATTGTCTCGAACACTGGTTGTCAAAAACTCATTATGCACACGGCGAATAGACGATACCTGAACGCCACTACCCACTGAACCAAAAGCAAATTGCTGTGGCTCACGGGTGGTTTTCAATACGCGTTGTCGTGAAAACCCTTCATTATTCGCGTTTGCAATGTTATGACTAGTCGTTGCCATCTCCCGTTGAGTGGTAAGAGTACCTGAAAGACCAATACCTAATGAATCATTACCAGCCATCAGTTATTAACCTCTAGTTTTACACTTAAAGGCTCTGAACTTATTTCACGTGACATAATATCCAACACTTTACTGGCATAACGAGGATCGGTTGCATATCCTGAATTAGCTAACGTATTAATATAGGCCAATGGATTATCAGACACTTTTAAAGCTTGCTCATAACGTGGATTCGACTTTATATAATTAACATAGTCATTAAAACTTTCATCCATCGAAGTATATGCTCGAAAATTTGCATGCTCGCGTCGGGCAATACCATCTTTAAATTCCACAGTAAATTTTGATACTGTTGGTCCTTGCCAATTTTTAGTAGCTTTGATATTAAACAAATTAAAACCACTACGACCATCCTGATGGCGCTGTACTGCCTGCCCCCATCCAGTTTCCAATGCTGCTTGAGCGATTAAAATATCGGCATTAGTGCCGAGTTTTGAGGCAGCTTTTTCAGCATAGGGACGAACAGTTTCAATAAAACGTTGTTGTTTTGTTTGAGCTACTTCAGGTTCTAATTTAATGTTATTACTTTCAGAAAGTTGTTTTTCGGTGATTGTGCCACTAAGCTGTTTTACTAAAATATCAGCTAACCCATTCGAATTGTCTTTTGACAAACTTAGAGACAGCTGATTATCAAACATTTCCTGATACATTTGAGACTGATCGCTATCAAATAATGAATTACCCATGCTAGCATCACGCATACTTTTTAACATCATCTGCATAAAAATAGCTTCAAATTGCTCTGCAACTTGTCGTAAAGCAGAATCAGGATTTTCACGCGCAAGACGGCGCATATCAGAAAACCCTGACATATCATTATAAATATTTGCTTTATTCTCTATCGACATAATTTATATTACTATTAATTCAGCCCGTAACGCCCCCGCTTCTTTTAGTGCTTCTAATATTGAAACCAAATCTCCGGGAGAAACACCCACTTCATTTATTGCTCTAACGATATCATTCAAAGATACCCCGGGCTCAAATAAAAACATGCGGTTTTGTTTTTGTTCGGTAGACACAGTACTTTGAGGTACAACAACGGTATCACCCGCACCAAATGCATTGGGTTGTGATGCTACTGCATTTTCTGAAATTGTTAATGTTAAACTACCGTGAGAAATAGCCGCGGGTAACACTCTAACATGCTCACCAATAACTACTGTGCCAGAACGTGAATTAACAATAACACGAGCGGCAGCTTTACCAGGTTTAACCTCGAGATTTTCTAACATGGCTATAAAAGATACCCGTTGATTACGTTCCTGAGGTGCATTAACGTGAATCGATGATGCATCAATTGAACGTGCAGTATCAGGCCCCATCACTTCATTAATAACTCTAGTTATTCGAATTGACGTTGTAAAATCTGCACTATTTAAATTCAGCACTAAATCAGTTTCTTTTCCAAATGGTGTTTCAATCGTATTTTCTATTGTTGCACCATTAGGGATACGACCAACACTAGGAACATTAACCGTGATACTCGAACCATCACCGCCATCAACACCAAAACCATTCACAATCACGTTACCTTGAGCAATTGCATAAATTTTATCATCTACCCCCTTTAGCGGTGATAAAATTAATGTACCACCACGGAGACTTTTAGAGTCACCAATTGATGATACCGTAATATCCACTTTTTGACCTTTTTTTGCAAAAGGCGGTAACTCTGCATGAATAATAACAGCCGCAACATTTTTTATTGAAACTCGAGATTTACCCGGTATAGTAACCCCTAAACGCGAAATTAAACTTTTAATGCTTTGTTCTGTAAATGGTGCCGAGTTTGTTGAATCACCGGTGCCATTTAAACCAATAACCAATCCATAACCCAATAATTGGTTGGCGCGAACCCCTGCAACGTTTGTTATATCTTTTAACCTTTCTGCTTTTAATGTTCCTATCTGTAACAATAATAAGAAAACCAATCCTATTACAAATATATTCTTAAATTTTTTAATAGTTAACATTTGATACCTTATTATTTAATTTAGATGATACTAGATTAAAATGGCCAAGCTGTACTCTGAAAAAACTTACTTAACCAACCCATACTATTTGCATCATTAATAACACCTTGGCCACCATACGATATTTGGGCATTTGCAATTCGGGTAGATAACACGGTGTTATCTGCTTCAATATCCTCTGGTCGAACAATACCCATCACTCGCAGATATTCATTCCCCTGATTTAACATTATTAATTTTTCACCACGAATTAATAAATTTTTATTAGCAAATACTCTGACAACGGTTACTGTTAATTCACCTGTCATATTATTACTTTGTGCTGACTGTCCTTGAGACGAAAACCTGCGATCTGAATCGACAGTATTTTCCAATATATTTTTATCATTAACTTTAACATCAGAGCCTGTGATTATTGGAGCTGTTTCATTTATAATCGCACCTTTTGTTGTTTCTGTTCTAGCCGATTTATTAGCATTGGTATTTTCCCGCAATGTAATTGTCAAAATATCCCCAACATTACGCGCACGCATATTGTCAAAAAAACCAACACGCATACCGTTTTGAAATATAGCGCCATCAGTTGGTGTATTAAACCGTGTAACTTTTGGAGAAAGAGGCGAATACGCAGGATTTCTTAATGCAATCGGTTTTGCACATGCAGATACGGCTATAAGCATACCAATCAAAATTACGACTTTAATTTTGTTGAAAACTGTATTATTAAATAGCCTCATAATATCCCATTATTTTTATAAATTATTATTAACGTATTGCAACATTTCATCTGCGGTCGAAATTGCTTTGGAGTTCATTTCATAAGCACGCTGTGTTTCAATCATGCTTACTAATTCTTCCACAATATTAACATTAGATCCTTCCAATGAGCCTTGAGCAATCGAACCCAGACCACTTTGAGTTGGATTATTTATTTGAGCAGTGCCACTCGCTGTTGTTTCAACAAACAAGTTATCACCAACGGGTTGTAGCCCAGCAGGATTAATAAAATCAGCTAATTGAATAACACCGGCAATTGATGATGCATTACCCGGCAACGATACCGACACAGTACCATCCGTACCAATAGTGACAGATTGTGCATCACCGGCTATAGTGATAGACGGTTCTAAATGATACCCGGATGACGTAACAACCTGCCCATCCTGATTGACAGAGAATGTGCCATCGCGGGTATAAGCAGTTGTACCATCGGGTTTTAATATTTGAAAATAACCTCGACCAAGCACGGCTAAATCCAACTGATTACCGGTTTGACTAATGTTTCCCTGAGTATTTTGTTTTTGTGTGGCAACAGCTCGTACACCGGTGCCAATCATTAACCCCGTTGGTAAAATAGTATCTTCACTACTTTGTCCACCGGCTTGACGAATATTCTGATACAATAAATCTTCAAACAACATTCTGTCCCGTTTAAAACCAGTGGTCGAGACATTTGCTAAGTTATTAGAAATAACTGCTAATTTATTTTGCTGTGCTTCTAAGCCAGTTTTTGCTACCCAAAGAGCTTGAGTCATGTCTATTACTCCAGATTATTACTTGTAAAAGTTGCAGTTATTGTGCCAATACTAATTCAACTTCAATAATTGTGCGGTTCGTTCGTCATTTTTTTCAGCTTTATTCATTAATTTAATTTGCATTTCAAATTGACGTTGCAATTCGATCATATTTACCATCGCCTCAATGGCATTTACATTACTATTCTCCAATGCTCCTGATACGACGCTAACACTTGCATCATTGGTAAACTCGGCTTCATCTTTAAATCGTACTAATCCATCTTTACCTTTTATAATATCTTTGTTCTCCGGATTAACTAATTTTAAACGGTCTAAAACTATAACCGCTGTTGCAGCTTCACCAATAGGAACAACACTTACTGTACCATTACCATTTATTTCTACTTTCTGTGCCTGAGGTATTGAAATAGGGCCTGATTCCCCCATAACTAAAAGATTTCGATTATTAATTAATAAACCTTCTGGGCTTATTTTAAAATTACCATTTCGTGAAAGTGCTTCCTGACCATCTTCTGTTTGAACAACGAACCAGCCCTTACCATTAATTGCAACATCAAGATTGCGGCCAGTAGTTGCAATTGAACCATGAGTAAAATCCGTTGATGTACCATCAATAATAGAATTCACTCTCGAGGCATGTCCAGGACCGTATAATTGACGACTTTCCGCATCGACCATGTCAGCTCTAAAACCAATTGTATTAACATTAGCAAGATTATTAGTATTAATTGCTTGCGCCTGCATATTTTGCTTAGCACCTGACATTGCAACATATAACATACGGTCCATTTATTTAGCCTTTTACGTTAACGAATATTAATGACCGATTGCGTTACCGCATCAGCCGTTGTTATCACTTGGGCGTTTGCTTGAAAATTTCGCTGCGCCGATATCATGTTAATTAACTGCTCCGTTAAATCCACATTCGAACCTTCGAGAGCCCCAGATTGAATTAAACCTAATTTTCCGGATCCCGGTGTACCCAACAATGGAATACCAGATTCAAAGCTTTCAGCCCAAGTTGAATCCCCTAATTGTCGCAAACCTTGTGAATTTGGAAAATCAGCGAGTTGTACTTGACCTAACGTTCGAGTTTGACCATTAGTATAACGAGCACGAACAATACCCGTTTCATCAATATCCAAACTGGTTAATCGCCCCGTAGTGTAACCATCTTGAGTTAAAGCATTAACATTAAATTTGGAGCCAAACTGTGTTGTTGGTGTTCCTGCTAAAAAGTCCAATGTCATTACGATTGGATCCGAACCTGAATTAGTTGCAAATTCAGGATACTCAATTTGTCCAGGAGGAACTGGAATACCGTCAATCATGGTTAAGGCACCAGAACCATTAAAATTCATCACATTAGCTTCATATGGTGGAGCTTCTGCACCTTTAATATTTTTCCCATCAATAAAACTATGCACTTGCCATTGATTGGATATACCTGTTTTTACAAAATACACTGTCGATTGATGAGCCGTACCCAAAGAATCATAAACCGTTAATGATGTTGAATGATTAAATGAACCTGCATCATTAGGATCAAATGGTTCAAACAATGGTTTAGCTTCAGCACTGTCTAAATTCACTCCCACCGTCACTAAACCGGTAGAACGAGGTTCAATATTGGAATTGTCCAACGACAAGGGCCCTGTTTCACCTGTTGGATTACCATTTTCATCTGCTGTAGTACCGAGTAATTTTAAATTATCGCTATTAACCATAAAACCTTCTCGATCAATTTCAATAGCACCTGCTCGAGAATAAACTCGTTCACCGCCTTTATCCATCATAAAAAAACCACCGCCATTAATGGCCATATCAAGATTATTATCAGTAAAATCAATATTACCCTGACTAAACTGTTGTGTAATTCCCGAAATGCGAACACCAGAACCAATTGTATTTGATGACGACCCTATGTCTGATGCAGCATAAACGTCAGCAAATTGTGCACGTGACTTTTTAAAGCCACTAGTACTCGCATTAGCTACATTGTTACCTATCATTTTTAACTCTTTACCTGCGGATTGTATTCCACTTAACGCTGCTCTAAACGGCATATCTCTCTCCTCTAACGCTATCGACTTACAAAATTTGTTTTACATCAGGTAGCTTCATCATTCCTGAATTTGTTAGGTTTAACACAATAGGCTCACCCGGTTTTCCTAAGGATACACTTTCAACTGCATCTGAAACTAACGTTTCAGCAGCTTGAGATTTTCCATCAGCCATAAATGCTGCCTGTAATGTGTATTTACCAGGAACGGCTTGCTCTGTAAGCATTTTTATTTCACCATCAGAGTCTTTTACCTGTTTTGAAATAACTCCATTCCAGTTTATATTAACCGTACCAGCTTTGTGTTGACCAAGATTTAAGGTATGCACTAATTCACCCGAGCTATTCAAAATATTAACGCGTAAATCATTACTTGATTGAGGCAAATTAACTGCTGCCTTAATGCTTTCACCTTCACGTAATTCAACATTATTCCCGGGAACTAAAACCGAACGCCCCACTAAGCTAGAAGCTTGCAATGCTTGATTGGATTGCAATGAACTAGCCAATGTCGCAAATGAATTTTTAATATCTTTCATACCACTTACTTGACTAAACTGCGCCATTTGAGTAATAAATTCACCGTTCTCCATTGGTTTCATTGGATCTTGGTGATTCATTTGTGCCGTCATTAATTTCATGAAATCTTCCTGACCAAGACGAGGCTTTTCATGAGCGTCATGGGTTTTGCTTAACCCTAGCGACTCTGGCGTTGGTAGTGTTGATTTATCTATCGTGTTCATGATTAAAACCTATGTAGTTTTGTAATTTAATTATTTTATTGTCCTATCGACAATGTTCTCATCATCATTTGTTTTGCAGTATTTAAAACCTCAACATTAGTTTGATAGGCTCTTGAAGCAGAAATCATATTTGCCATTTCATCAATAACATTAACATTAGGTCTAAATATATATCCGTCTTTATTCGCCATAGCATGGTTAGGGTTATATTCACTGCGTAATGGTTCATCGCTTTCAACAATACCTAAAACTTGAACACCATTATGTTTGTCATTAAAATCACGCATCATTTGAGCAAATATAGGTTGACGGGATCGATAAGTGGTTTCTTGGCTACTGCTCACCGAATCAGCATTCGCTAAATTACTGGCGGTGGTATTCAACCGGATATTTTGCGCATTCATTGCAGATCCTGCGATATCAAATATTGAGTATAATGACATTGTTATTCCCCTTTAATTGCTGACAATAAAGATTTAAATTTACCACTTATAAATTGTATGCTGGTTTGATAACGCATGGCATTTTCTAAAAACTCTGATTTCTCTATTTGACCTTCAACCGTGTTTCCATCAAGTGAGGCTTGCTGCGGTTGGCGGTATTTCAATTGACCACCATAAACAAACCCAAGTGCTTGCATGTGTCGTTTATTGCTAGTAACTAATGGTGTATTACCCGATGCTATATTTTTATAACTATTAAGCATTTGCTTAAAATCCAAATCACGTGCCTTATAGTTTGGAGTATCAGCATTAGCCAAATTAGCAGCTAATATACGTGAACGTGCTCCAAAAATTTTTATTGATTGCTCGTGCGTTCCTAAAATTGCATTCCAACTTGGCATAATTTTTTCTCTTCATGGTTTGTTACTGGAATTAGTTGCAACAGCTATGCCAACTCAACTATTTTTTAAATATCAATAAGATAGGGTGATTTTTAGTGAACGAAGCATTGCCATACGGCAATTTAATTCCAAATGGCAAGAACTATGGGATTATTTTTTAGAAAAACTATAAACTTATATACATTAACGACTGGGGCGCCAACCATCTCGGAGTCGATACATAACACCTAGCGGTGTACGCACCATATCAAACGCATCACAATATCCAGTTGGTGATTCTGAACCTCCCAATAACATAAAGCCTTGAGGGTTTAACGTTTTAGCCATTCGAGTTAAAATATCAGTTTTTAGTTCAGAAGAAAAATAAATTAAAACATTTCGGCAAAAAATAATATCAAATTTACCTAATAAAGCATAGTTTGCCGTTAAGTTTAATTCTGTAAATCGAACACGTTGACGAATATCGGCATTTGCCTGCCATTCATCGCCTTGTTCTTTAAAAAATCGCTTACGACGCTCTTCAGTTAATCCTCTCTTCATACTTAATTTATCGTATTTAGCATCTTTAGCAATTTTTAACATGCTTGGTGATATATCTGTTGCCACAATTTCAACATTTGATTTCATCGCGCCAGGATTTTTAGCTAAAAATTCACTGATAGTCATACTAATTGAGTAAGACTCTTGTCCCGATGAACTAGCAGCAGACCAAATTCTAATGGGTTTGGTTCGCCCTTTGGCCAACTCAGGAAACATTATTTGATGTAGCATCTCAAAAGGATATTTATCCCGAAACCACATAGTTTCATTGGTTGTCATGGCATCAACAACCCGTTGCTTTAATTTGTTATTTACATTTTTTTTCAACTCTACTAACATTGAAGCCAAATCAGGAAATGAAAATTCATGCGTTAGTTTATTGAGTCGACTAGTTACTAAATAATGTTTATTTTCTCCCAATACAATACCACAGGCATTTTCTAGAAAATCTCTAAAAATTTCATATTCTTGTTTTGATATTTGTGTCACGAGTTTATTTATACACTTTTGTTTTATACTCTAGTTTACTTATTACACTTAATATCATTAAATGCGATTAAACGACACTAATAACTTCTTAACTTCAGTCGATAACTCTTCAGCATTAAATTTAGGAACGAATTTATCTGCACCAACTTTCTCAACCATTGTCGAATTAAAAACACCACTTAAAGAGGTGTGTAATAAAACCGGTAATTTTTTCATTCGTTCATCACCTTTTATTTCAGTTGTTAATGTATAACCATCCATAACCGGCATTTCGACATCTGAAATAACCATGTCTAAATAATCAAAAATATCACCTTTATCAGCAAGTGCTTTTAGTTGCGTCAAGCCATCATTACCATCTTTTGCCAATAAAACCGCCATCCCCATTTTTTCTAAAGTTCGTTTAATTTGATTGCGAGCCACTGATGAATCATCAATAATCATTATAGTTACAACTCTATCAACATCAATTTTTGAATCATCAGATATCTCTATGGTGACACCGGCTAGTTCAGCGAATATTTTTTCAACATCAATAATTTCAACCATTTCTTCATCAACACGAGTCACTGCTGTCATGTAATTGTCTTTACCCAAACCTTTGGGAGGCGGTAAAATTTCTTTCCAATTCATATTAACGATACGATCAACTGACTTAACCAAAAAGCCCTGAACCACACGATTATATTCCGCAATAATCACAAAACAATCAGACCTGTTTTCCAATGGTTTTAATCCGATAGCGTGTGCTAAATCCATAACCATAATTGTTCGTCCACGCATATTTGCAATACCACACACAATTGGATTTGAATTAGGGATAGCAGTTAATGTCGGACAATGAATAACTTCCTGTACCTTGAATACATTAATTCCATATTTCTGCTGCGCGCCTAATTTAAAAATTAGTAACTCTAATCTATTAGCACCAACAAGCTGTGTTCGTTGATCAACCCCATCTAATACACCGGCCATTTCATACCTCTAAAAATCGTCGTTATGAATATCAAAATTGTTATCGGCTCAACAGCACATTATCTTGAGAAACAACCAAGCGGCATGTTGCTTGCAAAGATATTAGCTAACGATGATTTGAAGTAAAAATGAGAAATCTTAAAATAATTGTTTAACTACCTTAGTAGCTTAAATGTATTTATTTCAATAACTTACATTCGTTAAATTACGGGCATTTAAAATAGTCAAACTAGTGGCTCTTTTTAATAAATATTTTAAAATAAATTATAGGTTGTAAGCGTATGATTTCATTGAATAAAATAAATAAAAATAGGGTTCCGGCAATTTTCTTCCGCCTTAATATTTTAATTTTCAGTTTGAGTATTGCCATTCCAGCGAACCTAACAGCCAAAGATGGGCCACAATCCATGTTGGAATTGCGTGAAATTGCATTAAATTTTATTAAAAATCAATCTCAAAAAAATGATAATACGCGCATTAAATTTGCTCGATGGGATCAACGTTTAAAATTAGCTAAATGCGATAAAAATAAAATCACAGCATTTTACCCAGGAAGACAGCAACGACTCGGTAATGTTAGCATTGGATTGCGCTGCAATAAGCAACAATCTTGGACAATTTACCTTCGTGTACATATCACGACACAACAAAATATAGTACATTCGAAACGCCATATTAGTCGTGGTACAATAATTACCAAAGACGATTTAGTTATTGAAAACATTGAAGTATCTAATTCAAATACACCTTATTTTCATCTAAAAAAGAACATCATTGGTAAAGTCGCCAAGCGCAGCATTACTGTTGGTAAAGTTATAACTGCAACAACATTAAAACCAGCCATTATCATTAAACGTGGTCAGGAGGTTGTAATCATTGCAAAAATCTCAGGGATAATTATACGAACCAAAGGTAAGGCATTATCAGATGGCTCAAAAGGCCAAATTATCAAAGTAAAAAACAGCCGAAGCAAACGAGAATTGCAAGCAACTGTCATTGCACCAAATACAGTAAAAGTAAATATGTGATATGCGTCAATAAACTAACACAATAGCTAAAGTTATTTGGTAATTGGCCGCTATCATGAATGTAATTTTATAGAGGTTAAATTATTGTTATGGAAATTTCAGGCCCAAATTCTCAAAAAACAGAAGCTAAAAGTGATAAATCAGTATCCAATGTAGCAAAACCTGCAACTGCTGGTGCCACGGCTAAATCAAGTGCAACGTCAGGAAATCAATCAGGGCAAGCTGATACAGTCAGTTTAACAGATACTGCTGCACGTTTAAAAGAACTGGAAATGGGCTTAGCTAACCAACCTGTAGTGGATACACAACGCGTACAGTCTGTACAAAGTGCAATAAACGACGGTACTTTCGAAGTAGACCCAGATAGTGTCGCTGAAAAAATGATTGACTTTGAAACCGGCTTAGATGAAACAAGTTAATTATGAATAATCATCTTATAGAAAACAAACTGACTGATATATTATCCAAATTATCTGAACTGCAAATACTGCTATGCCAAGAAAAAGATTTACTTTCGAGTAGTGAATTTGAAAAGGTTTCAGCTATTGCCGACCAAAAGAAAAAAATTATTACCGCAATAGAAGTAGATGATGTTGAGTTTAAAGCGTTATTAACAGTACAAAACTATACTAACAGTAGTCAATCTATCCTTGAAATTATTCAAAAAAACAACCCTAGTTGCACTAGTTTATGGCTTGAAATTGAAAATTTATTACGAATATGCAAAGATAAAAACTCAATAAATGGTATCATATTGTCAAACAACCACCGCCAAATTAAAGACAGCATCGCCATTTTACAAGGTCAGTCAAACGATATACTCATCTATGGTGCTGCTGGTGAATCTATTTTAACAAAATCAAATATCAACTCACACTTATCGGTTTAATTAAAAAATTTTCTATAAATTATAAGCCTTGTATTCCTTAAATCCCTAATACACGATATCATCACACTTTAGTTGCCCCTGTAGCTCAGCTGAATAGAGTGGCCCCCTCCTAAGGGGCAGGTCACAGGTTTGAATCCTGTCGGGGGCACCACTTTCTATTAATTAGTCTCAACTCAATCAACCACCTCCAACACACAACACACTAAATATACTTAAAGCAAACAAAGTATTTTCAATAAAAAGCACCTCATAGATAAAGAAAAAACCCACTTAACCGATGTTAATAGCATAGATATTATTACTTTATGGGGTATACATGCGTAAGATTCTCATCATTGAAGAATCCTCAACATTGCGTCACATTCTGTTAAAAATGTTAGCAGACAGTGAATTTGAAGTTGATATTGAGGTAAAATTTGGTGATGGACTGAAATGTTTAGAATCAAACAATGGAAAAGCGTATTCGGCAGTAATTATTGGTTGGCCAAATATAACACTGGCCAGTGCAGATGACTTATTGTCATTATTATGTGATAAAGAATACGAACACATCGCCTTATTGGCGCTATCTCACGAAACCGAAGCAGCAAAAATAGCGTGGGCATCAAGTCGGCCAAAAACAGGATTTCTACTTTGGAGCAACTACGGTGAAATTATCCAATCAGTTAGAAATTTACTGTCGAACCACACATTAACCGTACCTGTTATTGTTAATAGCGAAATAGAACCAATAAAAATTTTATTAGTTGATGATTCACCAACTGCGCGCGTCAAATTTCGTCGTTTATTGGTTAAAAGTGGTTATCATACTGATGCAGTTTCATCCCCTGAAGAAGCACTTAAAAAAGTAAAATCCACTCAATATGATATCGCCATTATTGATTATTTTATGCCTGTGATGACTGGCGATGAATTATGCCAACGATTACAAAATGACATTACAACCGCAACTATTGTATGTGCAATTTTGACCAGCGCTTATGCTGACAATGTTATCACAGCTTCCTTACAAGCCGGTGCTGTTGAATGCATGTTTAAAAATGAATCTGATAATTTATTTTTGGCACGAGTAGCCGCTCTAAGCAGAAATGTTCAAAATACCAAGCAAATTAATCAAGAACACAAACGTCTTAATGGAATACTTTCATCGGTTGGCGATGGTGTCTTTGGGATTAATAATAACAATGAAATTAACTTCATTAATCCAACAGCGTTAAATATTTTAGGTTATGCTGACGGTGAACAGTTAATAGGTAAAAAACCACAAGATATTTTTCATACTAATATTGCTCAACTTGGTGGTGAAAAACTATCGCCAAAAGAACTTTATAAAAAAATTATAAAGCAATTACAAAAAGTAGCATTAGAAACGTATTTTATCCGTTTCGATGGCAACCCAACACAAGTTGAACTAACCATATTCCCTTTACAAATAGAGGGAAAAACCGAGGGTGCGGTTGTTGCTTTTAGGGATATTTCAGAAAGAAAATTACTCGAAGAAGAGTTAATGTGGCAAGTAAATCATGATCCATTAACAAAAATGTTTAATCGAAAATATTTTGAAGATGCGTTAGAAGAAGAAGTACGACGTTTAAAACGCAGTAACGATGAAAGTGCTTTATTATATATCGATCTTGATCGGTTTAAATACATCAATGACACAGCAGGTCACGCCACAGGCGATCAATTATTAATTGAGCTTGGCCACATGATGAACCAACGATTAAGGAAGTCAGATTTATTAGCAAGAATCGGCGGTGATGAATTTGCGGTGATAATGCGAGACATTGATAAAAACTTTATTTCTGAAGCAGTTGAAAAATTTCAAAATCTTTTATCAGGCTATGAATTTTCATACTTGGGTAGAGAATATAAAATACATGCTAGTATTGGTGTAGCCATGATTAATAAAGATAGCGCCTCCCCCGGCGAAGTTTTATCAAACTCTGATATAGCTTGTTACGTGGCTAAAACTAACGGTCGGGATCAAGTTCATATATATGATGCAGTGCAAGATGAAAAAGCTGCAATGGATCTTGATTTAGGTTGGTCCACTCGACTACAAAATGCCATGACCAATGACAATTTTGAACTGTATTTTCAACCTATTCTATCACTATCAGATATCCACTTGAAAGAATTGCCCGAAGAAAGCGGTGAATTGTGGAATATATTAATGACGAGCAAGGCAATACAATCACCTTTTTATGAAGTCTTAATTCGGCTTCCTGATAATAATCAAGGTGTGATTTCTCCGGGTGCATTTTTACCAACAGCAGAACGTTTTAATTTAATGCCAAATATTGATCGGTGGGTTATAAATGATGCTTTAAGACAATTAGCAATATTAATTAAAACACATCCTGAAGCCCGTGTTTCAATTAATTTATCTGGCCAGACTTTTGATAATGAAGGAATCGTTGCAGATATTCAAAATAGCATTAAACAATACAATTTAAACCCTAATTCAATTGTTTTTGAAATTACCGAAAGTAGCGCCATTTACAATATTGAAAGCGCACAACGACTTATAAAAGAATTAACATGGTATGGTTGCAAATTTGCACTCGATGATTTTGGAAGTGGTTATTGCTCATTTTCTCACTTAAAAAACTTGCCGGTAGATTACATAAAAATAGATGGTATATTTATCCAAGAATTGTTACATGACTCTATGGACCTAGCGATTATTAAATCAATAACAGAAATTTCACACGCCCTAGGGAAAAAAACCGTCGCAGAATTTGTTGAAAATGCGGAAGTATTACAAAAATTAAAAGAATGCGGTGTAGATTATGTTCAAGGTTATTATATCGCTCCGCCTAAGTCCCTTGGACTAATAGAATAAGATTTATACAAAAAAACAACCTTATTTTACTTTAAATTATCCATCTCATTCATCATTTATTTTTTACTTAACGGAGTAAATTATCGTAACGATATCATTTCATCCTTAATCGTAACGCGCAATTTATCGATTTTATGTGTAATTTTATTATTACTTGATTTCTGCTCTTTCAATAACATCCAGTTATTTTTCCACGTAAGTCTTAGTGCATTTGCATCAATTAAAGCATTTTCAGAAACTAACTGACTCATATCTTGAATATAACTAACATAAGCCCAACCATGGATAGGATTACCATATGCAACATTTTTATCATAATGAGAATAATCAATTAACAATTGCAATTGATTTAATTCTTTTAAAACTTCAAATCCGGCACTGCGTATATTGCGGTTCATTTCAGTTAATTCATTACGATAAGTATTATAACTTAATGCCGATAATGCTATAACTAAACTTATTATTGATAATGAATTTTTTCGAACTTGATTTAAAAATTGCATAATCATATTATAGTCTATGATTCAACCATTAACTCTCGAACTTTATCATTAGTATAAATTTCATTTAATGGTAATGAATTACCGTTTTGTGTCACCATTCGGGCATGAAACCGTTGTAATTCGCGAGGTTCATCCACACCACACGAATGAGCAATAACACCAACCTCTTTCACCATATTGTTTACATAGTTTTTAACTCTGACTGCTTTCAATATTGCATTTAACCCTGATTGTAATTTTTTATCATGTGTCGTAATTCCTGTCGGGCAGGTATTTTTATTGCATTGTAATGCTTGAATACATCCAAGTGAAAATAGAAAACCCCGAGCAGATGTAATAAAATCAGCTCCAGTGCAAAGCGCCCATGCCACATCAGCGGGTGTCAACATTTTACCCGAAGCAATAATTTTAATTCTATCATGTAATTTATGATATTTTATGATATCAACAACCAAAGGCAAACTTTCGCGTAATGGCAAGCCCATGTAGTCTATTAAACTCATTGGTGCTGCGCCTGTTCCACCATCAGCACTATCAATAGTAATAAAATCCGGAGCAGAATCTATCCCTCGTTTTTTAATCGCTAGGCATAAATCATTAACCCAACCATAAGCACCAATCACAGCTTTAATTCCCGTAGGCTTGCCAGTAGTGTCCCGTACAAAATTAATCATATCCAATAATTCAGTTTCGTTATTTATATCAGTATGACGATTAGGACTTATTGAATCTTCACCAGCGTTTATACCCCTAATTTTAGCGATTTCCGCTGTTACTTTTGAGCCCGGTAACATTCCACCTTTACCTGGTTTTGCTCCTTGGCTTAATTTAATCTCAAACATTTTAACTTGCTGATGCTTGGCAACTGCTTTTAACTTTTCTGCGCTCAGTAAACCATGCTCATTGCTCACACCAAATTTTGCAGTTCCAATTTGAAATACAATATCGGCACCACCTTCCAAGTGATAAGGTGATAAACCACCTTCCCCTGTATTCATCCAACACCCTGCCATTCGGGCACCATTAGATAAAGCCAAAACAGCCGGTTTTGAAATAGCGCCATAACTCATTCCAGAGACATTAAATAATGATTTAGTTGTATAAGGTTGGCTACAAGAAATACCTATCGTAACTTCGGTAACATCGGCTGAGTCTTTATCAAGAGTCGGATATGGGCAATTAGAAAATAAAATAGTACCGGGGGAACGAAGATCACGTGTAGAACCAAAAGCCGTGGTATTACAAACATTTTTTGCCGCTCGATAAACCCAAGCACGTTCAGCTCGATTAAATGGCAACTCTTCCCTATCCATTGCGAAAAAATATTGTCTCAGAAAAACCCCCATTTCCTCAAACCAGTACCGAAATCGGCCAATAACAGGATAGTTGTGCCGAATAGCATGCTTTGTTTGTATTGTGTCAACAATATAAACGACTATAACTAATAAAAGCAGTACCCCTATAAAAAACACAAATAAATAAGTTAACCCTTGTATAATTTCCATCATAAAGCTGGTATTCGGCATAACTTTTCCTTTTGCAAAAGTTGAAGAAAATTGCTCGATATCATTTAAACAGTAAAATAATAGTAAACTTGAAATAGCAAGCTTCGCATTAATTTGTTAACTGGACGTAATGCATGCTCACAACTACTAGGTTCTGATAGGTAATTTTCAGTTTTGTTCCATAATTTTTTCAATCAAAGCCCAAATAACACACCGTTCCAACAAACAATGAAAGTAGTAAACAGACATTGCAGCTATTCACTTGAGCTTTATTAAATATAATCGATTATAGCGAAAATTAAACGATTTTTTCGCTATGCCAACAATATCCTTAACCAATTTAAAAGGATATGGTAGTATGATTCTTTAGAATTTGAGCAATAAAACATCACCTTTTGATCACTATTCTCAACTTACTTTATATAATTGTGCTGTGAAGGCAGCGGTTAAAAAGTAAATTTATATTCGTTAATACTGACTTGTAACATTAATCCCCCGTCGATGTACAGTCCACTAATTATGGATGATTACAATGCAAATTCACAATACCATCATTATTTTACTGCTTAGTATTTTTTTAGTTGGATTTTCTCAACCATCATCTCAAAGCTTGTACGAAAAAATTCGATATTTAGAGTTAAATGATGATGTTTACTGTCACGCTCAAAATTTATACTTTGAAACCAGCGGTGAACCCTATAAAGGGAAAGTCGCCGTTATATTTGTCGTCTCTAATCGTGTTAAAGATCAGCGTTGGCCAAATGACGTTTGTGAGGTTATTTGGCAAAAAAAATGGAAACATAAAAAAAGACGGTATATATCACAATTTTCTTGGACAACAGATGGAAAATCCGATACTCCCCGAAATTTAAAAGAATGGTATCAGTGCTTGCTGATTGCTCAAGCTTGGAGAAATAATAAACTCAAAAATAATATAGGCAATGCAACCCACTACCACTCAGTCACAGTTAAACCTTGGTGGCGAAAAAAATATCAACACGTCGCATCAATAGGCCGTCACATATTTTATGAATAAATTAACGAACTCTTTGAATAAATTTAAGAACATCATTTATAGAGTATTTAGGCAATGGAACGGCCATCTCAACTTTCTTTTGAAATCGAAAATCGTGTTTTATAAACTCGACAACTTTAAACTTTCCAAATATTTCAATATCGGCAGCCATTGGTAACTTACGTTTACCTTTAGCAATTAGCCCTGCAACTGACGAAACACTTGATAGTAAATTTTTATACGTTATATCGATCGGTAGTTTAATCATTGAATTCCCTTTAGGAATAAGACTTAACTTTGCCTTTAAACCTTTTATAAAGCTTTTATCATTCACAAATAATTCATAATTAACAAAAAATGAATCAATCGCTATGTCATTTGGATTATAAACTTTAAATAATAAATCAATTTTTACTTTTTTTTCATTAACCGAAATAATTTGATACTGATGAAATTTAATCTCAGGTTTTTTAACTGTAGTGTATTTTTCAACTTGTATCGAACTACATGACATTAAAATTAAACTACTTATACACACAAAAACCAACTTATAATTAACCATTTTTCACTCTTATTAATTTGAATTCATTTAACTATAGTTAAGTCTAACCGTAATTACTGTTTACAATCCACATATTCAACGTATTTATACCCACTTACATTGTTGATAATTAACAATAATTTAATAAAGCTACGCCATCGGTTAATTATTTCTTGACATTCACAGGAATTTTCTTTAGTTTCTGTAATAACAGAAACTAAAGAAATGGCAGAAATAATGAAAATGACAGCAATTATGGAAAAATTTATCTTGCACTGGGGGGAGATGGGAACTCGCTGGGGGGTAAATCGAACCGTAGCCCAAATTCACGCATTATTATATTTATCAAATAGCCCCCTAAATGCTGAAAGCATTAGCGAAACACTGAGAGTTGCTCGTTCAAATGTTAGTACCAGTATAAAAGAACTGCAATCATGGGGATTGGTTAAAATCGTCCATGTCATGGGCGATCGTCGAGATCATTTCGAATCATTAAAAGATCTTTGGGAAATTACTCGCGTTATTACTAACGAACGTAAAAAACGTGAAATTGATCCAACCATAACCCTGCTACGCCAATGCGTACTTGAATGCGATACTGATAAAAATACCGATATTGCAATCAAAACTCGTATTGAAGATACATTGCACTTTATGGAAATGTTGGATGACTGGTATGAACAAATGAAAGATGTACCCAGCACGACTATTACCAAATTAATGAAAGTCGGTGCAAAGGTCACTGGGTTTTTAAAGTCGTCAAAAAAATAACCGTTGATAATCAATAAGGGGAAATATTTATGACTGAATTAATCATTTTTGCTATTCAACTTTTCATAACACTAACCATGAGCATCTTCATTGTTTTTTTATTAACACCCTATTTAAAACAGGTATTACTTGATACTTGTGGCATAAATCATAGCGCAGATTTTTGGGTGCGTTTCACTCAACTTATGATGATAATTGCACCACTGGTTATCGTCATCTTTTTTTCGGTGGCAGATTCAAATCAACTGCAGCTAACAAACCCTGCCTACATATTAAAACAAACTATCTTACAGACATTAACAGGTAATTTTATAGGATTAATTTTGGTAGGAAAGATAATTTATCGTGCAAGCAACACAACGATGGAAAAAACCAAAACGGATACTACAACATCTAAATTAATATCCGACATTAACCAGGTTTAATGTGAACATACTGATTACAGGAGCAAATGGTTTTATTGGCCATCATTTGGTAAGTGCCCTAGCACATCAAGGGCATCAGATTATAGCCGGGTTTCATCATCAAGTAACTTTTCCACATAATTCAACTCATGTAAATTCGTTCAAATGTGATTTTAAGCAATTTTCATCGCCAAGTGATTGGTTTGAGAAATTAAAAAATATCGACGTAGTTATTAACACAGTAGGAATTATATCCGAAACACCATCACAACAATTTAAATGTTTACATCAAAATTCGGCTATTGCGTTATTTAAAGCATGTGAAAACGCTAATGTCAAAAAAATAATTCAAATATCGGCTCTTGGAGCCGACAACACGGCCATTAGTCAATTTCATCGTTCAAAAAAAGTTGCTGATGATTTTTTAAAAACATTAAAATTAAACTGGGTGATTATTTTACCATCCATTGTCTATGGCTCAGGAGCAAAGAGTCTAAATTTATTCAAAACCTTAGCGGCACTACCCATTACACCACTATTAGAAAATGGTAATCAAAAAATACAACCAATTCACATTAATGACTTTTGCAAAGCCATAACAAAATTAGTATCCAATGAATCGATAAGTAATATTGAAATGGCTTTCGTAGGCCCTGAAGCAATAAGTATGCGTTCCATTTATGTGTTATTAAAACAATGGTTAACGATAAACTCATGTCGGTTCGTTGAAATACCTTTTATAGTGATGATTCTCACTAGTAAAATTTTCAGCTTATTACATTTTAGTATTATATCAACCGATTCACTAAAAATGTTGCAGCAGGGTAATACTGCTGATGTTGCCCCATTCGTTAACTTATTTGGCTTTACACCACAAAGTTTCTCAGATTATTTACATTATCAACCAGCTCTACAAGCAGATCGATGGCATCTAAAGTTACTAGTATTAAAACCAATTTTGCGACTGAGCATCGCTTTTATATGGATATTTACTGCAATTGTTTCATTATTTATCTATCCCAAAGAAGACAGCTATCATTTATTACAACAATTGATGATACCGGGAAATTACGCTGCACTAATATTATACAGTGCAGCAACAATAGATTTAGTATTAGGTGTTGCGACATTAATAAATTTTCGCTTAAAACTCATCGGTATTATTCAAATACTTATTATTATTGCCTACACAATATTAATTAGTCTATTTTTACCAGAACAATGGCTACATCCTTTTGGTGCAATTAGTAAAAACATTCCATTAATAGTGGCCATAATCATAATGATAGTGCTACACGATAAAAAATGGCGGTGACTAAACATGGATTATTTAGTGATAAAATGGCTTCATATAATGAGTGCAACAATTTTATTTGGTACCGGACTTGGTAGTGTATTTTACAAATACATGGCTGATCGTGGTAACAATCTTGCTGTCATCGCAGCGACTAATAAAAATTTAGTATTAGCCGATTGGCTTTTTACAACACCAACTATATTTATCCAAATAATCACAGGTTTTATAATGACATCAAGTTTTAACATTACTTTTATAGATTATGTGTTTAAAAACATCTGGTTATTAATCTCAATAATATTATTTATACTAACGGCATTTTGTTGGCTTATTGTTGTGTTCTTACAGATTAAAATGCGTAACTTAGCAATGGATGCTGTTAAGAACCATAACGATTTAGCCATAAAATATTATCGTTATAACAAAGCTTGGTTATTATTAGGAATCCCTGCTTTTATTTCGATGATTGCAATATTTTATCTAATGATAACAAAACCAATGTTATTATAATAACATTCGAGGATTCAAAATGATTAAAACAGATCCAATATTTAAACAAATTCTTGGTGATAACTGGGATAATTTAGGAAAAGTCATCCAAGATCATTATTTTTTAAAACCTTATTCAGATGACTATATCTGTGTCACTGGTGAAATGGACGAAATTTATCATTCACACATAGCAAAACTACTTATTCCATTTGGTTTAGTTTTTGGCGCTATTGTCCCTTATAATGACACTAATGTTGCAATTGATGTGCACTATAATTCAAAAAGAAATGATTCTAAACTTTACTGGGATCGTGTTTTTAAATTTAAAAATCATAAAACATTCCATTTTAAATCACATATGGAGCAACAATCCGGAAATCAAGTCATTGAATACGTTCGTTTTGGAATAGGTATGAAGTTAGCCGTTAGCGCCAAAGATGGGGCAATACTATTTCATGATAAAGGCTATGTTTGGAAAGTAATGGGCTTTAAAATTCCAATACCAATTAATTTACTATTTGGGAATGCCTATATCGAAGAAAGACCCATCGATAATGAGTATTTTTCAATGAAAATGATCATCAAGCACCCTTTATTTGGTGTGATGTTTCGCTATAGTGGTAAATTTAAGTTCACTAAAAATAAGTAAAAAAAAACCTGCGATTTCTCGCAGGTTTTTTTCAAACCATAAAACAAAAAGTATATTAAACTTTAATGTTTGAAGCTTGTGGGCCTTTTGGTCCTTCTTCCACATCAAAAGTCACTTGTTGACCTTCGTTAAGTGTGCGAAAACCATCACTAGCGATTGCTGAAAAATGTGCAAATACATCTTTGCTGCCATCGTCTGGAGTGATAAAGCCGAAGCCTTTTGCTTCGTTAAACCATTTTACGGTTCCTGTTGCCATGTTAATACCTCAAAGTAATAAAATTAAAAAAAGTGTTACAAATTATACGAGGAAATTAACAGGAGAAAACTTCTGACAAGAACCAGGATAGTATGTAGCGCTATGCAGTGTAAGCGAATTTTCATC
>VAPM010088701.1_pt1 | contig 28254 bp, 22 predicted proteins | sample 3395091 | NCBI WGS metagenome assembly VAPM01 (sample SAMN08290445, study PRJNA428436) | hydrothermal vent metagenome | isolation source: Deep-sea hydrothermal vent chimney 3 | place: Pacific Ocean: Juan De Fuca Ridge
AATAAGCTATTAATCAAAAACAAAATAGATGCAACTCCGTGCAACTTACCAAATTCGGAACGGTTTAAATTGGTTAAACCCACAGCTTTTAACTCTGCCATCATCGGTTGTAAAACAAATTGACCTATCAAAACAATAACCAACATAACAACAAGCACCCAAAATACCCAATTGCGAGTGACCTCTGCACCTAAACGGCTAAATGTTCCTATCAGCAACAAACCACCACAAACCAGACCAATGTAACTCATGGTGGTAAATAACTGACCGGCAACATTACCAGCAACGGATTTCTCTAACAGGCTAAATAGAGTTGGTGTGACGATATAGCCAACCATCCACATTCCACCCACCCAAAGAGTTAATAGAATTTTTTCTCCAACAAGTAAACTATTGATATTTAGCATATGACCTGGCCAGTAATGGAATAAAGTAGAGGCTTAAACATAGGTATACTTAACAGAAACAATTTCGTACTCAACAATGCCACCAGGAGCCTGAACTTGCGCAACATCGTCCACTCGTTTACCAATAAGTGCACGGGCAATCGGTGAGGTCACAGAAATTAAATTTTGTTTTATATCCGCTTCAATTTCACCAACAATGGTATAGGTCACTTCGCTTTCATCTTCTACAGCGTATAATTCGACGCTTGCGCCAAATACCACTTTATCACCGGCGTTTGCACCTAATGCAGCAACGTCAATAATTTCAGCATTGGATACTTCTGACTCAATTTGTTTAACTCGACCTTCTAAAAAACTTTGTTGTTCACGCGCCGCATGGTATTCAGCATTTTCTTTTAAATCGCCATGCTCACGTGCCGTTGCAATCGCTTCAACAACCCGTGGACGTTGAACCTGTTTTAAATCTTTTAATTCGGCACGTAATATATCGGCACCTTTAGCGGTCATTGGAGGACGACTCATAATTTATTTCCTTCTTTTCAATCTAACGTCTATAAACTTAAGCTAATTCTTTATGTAGCTCTTGTATACTGTAGACATTTGTTTCACCCGTTTGATTCATCGCAGTACAAAATGCGCGCCCACCCGAAATAGTCGTAGTATAAGTTACTTTATGTTGCAGTGCATTACTACGGATGGTTGCCGAATCGGCAATCGCCTGGGTACCTTCAGTGGTATTAACAATTAAACTAATTTCATCATTTTTAATCATGTCGACGATATGTGGTCGACCTTGACCAACTTTATTAACAAGCTGACATTCCATACCCGCCGCTTCTAATATCCTGGCAGTTCCACCGGTTGCAACAAGGCTAAAACCTAAATTAATTAAAGATTGGCCTACTTCGGCAATACTGGATTTATCGTTATCCCGTACGCTTAAGAATGCTTTGCCGGATATTGGTAAAATAACACCCGCACCCAATTGAGCTTTAGCAAAGGCTTCTGCAAAGCTGTAACCCACACCCATTACTTCACCAGTTGACTTCATTTCCGGCCCTAATGCAGGGTCAACACCCGGGAATTTATTAAAAGGAAACACCGCTTCTTTTACAGAATAATATTTTGGAATAATTTCATTTAAAATATTTTGTTGCTTCAATGAGGTACCCGCCATGCAACGCGCAGCAATCTTTGCCAATGGGCGACCAGTTGCTTTCGATACAAAGGGAACCGTTCGAGAGGCGCGCGGGTTCACTTCTAATACATATATATCATCGCCTTTAATCGCGAACTGAGTATTCATTAAGCCCACTACTTTTAAACCATGAGCCATGGCAACAATTTGCTCACGTAATCGATCTTGAATTTCTTCAGACAATGTATAAGGTGGCAAAGAACAGGCCGAATCGCCGGAGTGAATGCCTGCTTGTTCAATGTGTTCCATAATACCACCGATTAAAACATCTTCGCCATCACAAATAGCATCAACATCAACTTCAACAGCGTCATCAAGGAAACGATCTAATAAAACCGGCGAATCATTTGAAACCTCAACCGCTTCATTCATATATCGACGTAACTCTGTTTCGTTATATACAATTTCCATACCGCGACCACCGAGAACATACGAAGGACGTACAACCAATGGGTAGCCAATTTCTTCAGCAAGTCTAACCGCCGTATCTATATCACGTGCGGTTCGGTTATCAGGCTGCTTTAAATTTAGCGATTCAATCAATTGTTGAAAACGTTCGCGGTCTTCAGCTAAATCGATAGAATCCGGAGATGTACCAATAATAGGTGCACCGGCGGCCTCTAAATCACGGGCTAATTTTAATGGCGTTTGACCACCGTATTGAACGATAACGCCTTTGGGTTTTTCAAGATGAATCAATTCCAAAACATCTTCAAGCGTTAACGGCTCAAAATAGAGTCTATCCGATGTATCGTAATCGGTTGAAACAGTTTCCGGGTTACAGTTCACCATAATGGTTTCATAACCGTCATCACGCATCGCAAAGGCTGCATGTACACAGCAGTAATCAAACTCGATACCCTGACCAATTCGATTCGGCCCGCCACCTAGAACCATAATTTTTTCTTTATTCGAAGGTTGCGCTTCACATTCTTCTTCATAGGTTGAATACATATACGCCGTATCGGTTGAAAACTCGGCTGCACAGGTATCCACGCGTTTATAAACGGGGCGTACTTCAAGCTGATGACGGTGTGCACGCAACTCATGTTCGGTGACACTTAACACCTTTGCTAAACGACGGTCAGAAAAACCTTTGCGTTTTAAGTTAAACATTTGCTGTTTAGTAATATCGGTTAATGCCTTATCGCGTAGAGCATTTTCTTCTAAGATAATGTCTTCTATTTGCACTAAAAACCATTTATCAACTTTGGTTATCTCGTAGAGCTCATCAACACTCATGCCAAAACGAAATGCTTCGGCTAAATACCATAAACGTTCAGGGCGAACCGTGCGGCATTCCTTTATTAAAATATCTTTTGCATCGACGGCGCTTAAATCCATAACTTCGTCGAAGCCGTCTTTACCAATTTCCAGGCCGCGAATTGCTTTTTGTAATGACTCTTGCTGGGTACGCCCCATAGCCATCACTTCGCCAACCGATTTCATTTGTGTTGTTAAACGTGAATCGGCTGTGGGGAATTTTTCAAAGGTAAAACGTGGGATTTTTGTCACAACATAATCGATTGTCGGTTCGAACGATGCAGGCGTGGCGCCACCAGTAATATCATTGCGTAATTCATCCAGCGTATAACCCACCGCAAGCTTGGCAGCAATTTTTGCAATCGGAAAACCGGTTGCTTTAGAAGCCAATGCCGATGAACGTGATACCCGTGGATTCATTTCGATAATAATCATTCGACCATTTTCCGGGTTAATCGCAAACTGTACGTTTGAACCACCCGTATCGACACCAATTTCACGTAACACATCAACCGATGCATTACGCATAATTTGATATTCTTTGTCGGTTAAGGTTTGTGCCGGTGCAACGGTAATTGAATCACCGGTGTGTACACCCATCGGGTCAAGATTTTCTATCGAACAAATAATAATAACGTTGTCATTGCAGTCGCGAACCACTTCCATTTCATATTCTTTCCAACCTAAAATAGATTCTTCGACTAATAATTCATTGGTTGGTGAAAGGTCTAAACCACGTTCGCAAATTTCAAGAAATTCTTCTTTGTTATACGCGATGCCACCACCACTACCACCCATGGTAAACGATGGACGAATAACCGTGGGGAAACCGACTTGCGCCTGAACCTGCAAGGCTTCTTCGATGCTATGCGCAACGGCTGCACGTGGCATATCCAGACCAATTTTTTGCATTGCTTTACGGAATTTATCACGGTCTTCGGCTTTATCGATGGCTTCACGATCTGCACCGATCATTTCAATGCCGTGTTTTTCTAAAACGCCTTCTCGATGTAAATCTAAGGCACAATTTAATGCAGTTTGACCGCCCATGGTCGGTAAAATAGCATCAGGCTTTTCTTTTTCTATAATGCTTTCAACTACTTCCCATTGAATCGGTTCGATATAAGTAGCATCGGCAAGTTCCGGGTCGGTCATGATGGTTGCTGGGTTCGAGTTGACCAAGATAACCCGATAACCTTCTTCCTTTAATGCTTTACAGGCTTGCGCACCGGAATAATCAAATTCACAGGCCTGACCAATAACAATGGGCCCTGCACCTATAATTAAAATACTTTTTATGTCGGTTCTTTTTGGCATATTCTCTTAATCTACATTTTTAAATTTAACCACAAAGGGCACGAAGAAAATCAATTAATATTTAAAACTTTGTGTTCTTCGTGGTTAATTTACTTTTTTATTAATTCAATAAACTGATCAAACAATGGCGCAACATCATGTGGCCCTGGGCTTGCTTCTGGGTGCCCCTGAAAACTGAACGCGGGAATATCCGTTCGTTTAACACCTTGTAGCGATTCATCAAAAAGTGAACGATGAGTCACTTCTAAATTATTTGGTAAACAACTTTCATCAACCGCAAAGCCATGATTCTGGCTGGTAATAAAAACTCTTTTAGACGCAACATCCTGAACGGGATGATTAGCACCATGATGGCCAAATTTCATTTTCATTGTTTTTGCGCCACTGGCAAGAGACAGCAATTGATGCCCCAGGCAAATACCAAACATAGGAATATTGGAGCGGGATAATTCCTGAATAGCATTTATTGCATAATCGCATGGCTCAGGGTCACCGGGGCCATTCGATAAAAAAATACCATCTGGTTTTAATGCCAGTACCTCGGCGGCTGATGTTTGTGCCGGAACCACAGTTAATTTGCAACCACGGTCGACCAACATGCGTAAAATGTTACGCTTAACGCCGTAATCAAAAGCAACAACATGATAAGGCAAGTCAGTCGAATCTGCTGGCAGACCATTCTCTAATGTCCAGCTACCCTGCTGCCATAAATAATATTCTTTGGTGGTCACTTCTTTAGCCAGATCCATACCTTTTAGACCAGGGAAGGCCTTAGCTGCGGCCAATGCTTTTACTTCATCTAGCCGTTCACCATCTTTCGCTGCCACAATACAGCCACCCTGAGCACCTTTTTCGCGTAAAATTCGGGTAAGTTTACGGGTATCGATACCGGCAATTGCAACCACATTATTTTTAGCCAGATAGTCGCTCAGGCTATCCTGATTACGCCAGTTACTGGCAAGCAAAGGTACATCTCTAACAATAAGACCGGAAGCAAAAATACTCGAAGATTCTTCATCTTCTGAGTTAGTGCCAACATTGCCAATATGAGGGTAGGTTAAGGTAACGTGTTGTTTGGCATAAGAAGGATCGGTAAGAATTTCCTGATAACCGGTCATGGAGGTATTAAAAACCACTTCGCCAACAGATTCACCAGAAACGCCAATGGACTCACCATGAAAAACGGTGCCATCTTCAAGTACTAAAAGGGCTGATTGCCGCAATGAAACCTCCGCGTAGATGCACAAAACGGGAGTGCCCTCTAAAGTGAAGGTCTCCCGCTTATTTAAGAATTCAGTGTGGCCGAGACGTAGTGCGTCGACCGAAGCGATTGTACTTTAAGATAGCTCCGTTTTCCAGTAGTGCATTGGTTTTTTATGACAAAAGAATGACGAATAAAGAAATCAATTATATTTGGTATTTAATGCCCATATCGATTGCAATCCCTACCTCCGGAATGCCGCCAGCCTGGTCGATTAATGAGGGTAAGTTGTTGTCGCGATCAAGCACATTTCTAATATTGACAAATAGCTGCATTTTTTCTTTTAACGATTTAGTTACATTAAGATCCATTCGCCAATAGTCTTTAAGTTTTACAGCGGTTAATGCTGGTATATCATATGCGTCAAGGTGGACTCGATTATTAACATTCACCGACCAACCATTACTGAACACATACCCCACGCCCAAGTTTAATATGTATTTCGGAAAAGCCTTATAAGCAAGTTTATTCGTTAGATCCCTGCTTTTAACATAAGAGCCACTTGCTTCAATTAACCACTTCTGAAGCTTTTTTGTAAAACCAATCTCGAGACCGTCTGCCTCGCTTTCAGATATATTGGTAAAAGTACCGGCAACATTTACGATTCCGTTGGTTAGCTTATTATGAAATACAGTAAATTCATATTTGGTATTTTTTTCTTGCCTTAAATAAATAAGCTCATAGGTATTGAGTTCTTCTGGGTGAATATTAGGGTCACCATTAATAAAAGCTGTTCCCGCAATTTCAACAGCCGTCGGCGCACGAAAAGAACTACCATACAGTGCCTTTAGAACCGTTTTTTTCTCCAGTCGATAGATTACTCCTAACCGAGGTGTAAACTGCGTGCCAAAATCACTGTAATCATCCAGACGAAAACCATAACGATAAATCCAGCGACTTTCTGAAAGCTGAGTTTTACCATCAACAAAAAAACTGCTAATCGTACGTTTTAACCCCGTAGAAGGCAGTTCAGCATTCACAAAAGTTGTGGTTGCATCAAAAATTGTTCGCCTCTGGCTAATGATATGCTCTTCGCGACGAGCAAATGCAGCGGTAAGTTCAGTGTTGCCGGCTAAGGTTTTATCACGGTAAACTAATTTTGCCTCTTTGCGCATTTCTTGGCCGGAAATGCGTAAATCACGGATGCTGTTTACCGGGCGAAGATTATTTTTACTTTGTTCCCATAGATAGGCTTCCAGACTAATATCGCGTTGCTTTGAAATTTGGTAAGTAACATCGCCTTTAAACATCGAAAAATCTGAATTAGTGCTAGAGGTGTCATTATTGGGTACCGTGCCAAATGAGTTTCCACCATTAAAATTATTTGATTCGTTGTCGTCGTAGTATAAACCAATCCTATATGACCATTTTTCCCGTGGCTTCGAAGCAAATTTAGCGACAAACGTTGTCGACTGGTAATTATACTCCCGCTCGCCAGAACCACCGGCATTATTATATTTGATATCTTGATCCGGTTGAGCGCTAGAAGAAAGTGAAATATTCAAACGCGAATCACTACCCAGTTTGTGACTCCCATTGTAACCGGCCGAATAAAAACCACGACTCCCTATGCGCCCCATAACATTATTGGTATCAACATCAGAATCAAAAGATTTAAGTGCAACAACGCCGTGAAAAGAATCAGCTCCGTACAATGCAGAGCCAGGGCCACGCGTAACCTCGATAGAATCCAACGTATTTAACTGAATATTCGACCTGTCGATATCGGCAGTACCCGAGGCAAAAACATTAATTGGCACACCATCCCAAAGAGTCGATATTCCCCGTGCATCACCAAAGGCGTAACCACGTATTCGAGTAGAACTTTGGCCAAAAAAATTAGGTAAAGAAATGACAGAAGGTAAATTTTGAAATGCATCACTTAAGCGCTGAGCTCCACGTTTTTCCCAGTCCTGTTTCTGGATCACACTTACCGATGCAGCCACATCCAGATAGGTTTCTGGGAAGTAAGATGTTGATGTAATAGGAATATTAAAAAGCTCTTCAAGCGACAATTCAAGCAAGTCCTGAGCACTTGCTAATTGTACATTTTCAGCAACTACCATCTTTGCCTGCCCCATTAACAATAGAGCAAAACTCCAATAAAACAGCCTCTTAGTACTAAATGATAAAGGGAAGCTTTGTAGCATAACGTCCATTTCATCTCCGTATGTAACTGCTTCATTATAATTTTTCCCGTTACAGGAAACCGCTCATAAATACAGAGCTAAGCAGATGTAGTTTAACCCGACATACAAACCTATAAGAATAGTGAAACAATTGGCTTAGGTCAATTTACATGCTATAAATATTGATATATTTCAATTATTTGAGCCCAATATCATAAGATAGGCATTAACACTTAAAACCTGAATGCGAGCCAAAAGATAAAAATGATACATTTTCCCCTAATAACATGACATTTCATTTTCAATATAAAAAAAAATCAATCGTAAGCTACTTTACATTTATAACTAGCTTGCTTTTACTTTTTTTGGTTAACTCAACAAGTGTTGCCCAACACGAGCGCAATGCCGATTTTTTAGGCGTCGCTATTTACCGCCTTGCTGAACACGTTACATGGCCGAAAACAGAAAAAATAAACCAGTACCGTATCCATATTATCGATGATAATCCTGATGTTGAAAACGTACTTAAGCGCATAGCAAAAAAACGACAACTTCACAATCGACCGATGATTATTAGTTACCAGAATACTCCAACCATCCCCTTGAATACCCAGATAGTTTTTGTTGCCCGCCATAACATTATATTTTTCGATAAAGTTTTAACGCAAATTAAAAATTCGGCCACACTTGTTATCTCGTATGGTATTGAGAATCAAGGAAAGGTGATGATAAATTTTATTTCCGATGAAAAAAACCCTACTAAAATTAATTTTGAAATCAACAAGGCAAATATTCTTAATAAAAACATGGAGGTTGATCCTGATATCATTCTATTAGGCGGAACAGAAATTGATGTGGCGCAGTTATACCGTGAAGCACAAACGCAACTATCTAAAAATAAAAAAGAACTACGAGATATCCAGAATAAGGTACGCAAAGTAAATCGGGAAAAAGCACTAATAGAAGACGTGCTTACAGAATTAACTCGTACTGTTAAACAACAGCAACAAAATTACAAAACACTTCAGGATGAAACAAGATTACAAGAGAAGAAAATACAACAACAAATTAAACAACTTAGCGAACGCGAGAAACATTTAAATAAGCAACGTGCTGAAATTAAAAAACGCAGTGCAATTCTTGCAGACCAACAAACCAAAATTGAAACGTTTGCAACAACCATCTCAAATCAAAATACAGTTATAAAAACTCAAAATGAGACACTATCAAAAAGCAATAAACAAATAGAAGTCCAACAGAATTACCTTTTTCTGTTATCCATTTTAATCACCTTGGCAGTGGCTAGCGCGCTCGTGGCCTACTTTTTATACCGAAAATATCGCTATGTTAACCTTAAATTACGCCAGTCTCTGATTAAAATAGAACAATATGCAAACCGTGTTGAAATAGCCAATGAACAGCTAAAATCTTTTTCATATACTGTTTCACACGACTTAAGAGCGCCTTTACGCAGTATTGCCGGTTTTAGCCAGATATTATTTGAGGATTTTTCTGAGCAGATAGATAAAGATGCAAAGGAGTACTTAAATCGCATTGTTAAAAACATCAACAAAATGGATAAGCTGATAACCGATATTTTACAGTTAAGTAAAATTTCTCGGGCAGATCTTACTCCAAAAGATAATATAAATCTGAGCAATTTAATTAATGACGAATTAAAGCAGCTAAACCGAAATATGCCACGCTCATCACTAAAATTGACAATTAAACCAAACCTCGTTTGCCGATGTGATCCGGCACTTATCCAGATTGTTATCAGCAATATTGTCGGCAACGCCTGGAAATACACCCCGATGAGTCAAGATGCTGAGTTTGAATTCGGCTGCGAAGCTATACAAGGTAAAGTAACTTATTATTTTAAAGATAACGGTGTCGGTTTTAACATGAAGTTTTCTGAAAAATTATTTGAACCCTTCCAACGTTTACATTCGGCTAACGAGTTCGAAGGAACCGGAGTTGGACTTGCAACGGTTAAACGCATTATCAATCTACATCATGGGAAAATCTGGGCTGAATCGGAATTAGATAAAGGCTCGACGTTTTATTTCACGTTATTTACTCACTAACCTTGAGCTCGGTATAGCAAAACTCACGTCATTCTTGGGTGATTTTGGCGGGAATGACGCTATTTAGTAGCTCTGGTAACTAAGCGATATAGAATTTATTATCCCAAACTTGGGTTTTACTAGTCACGTAAGCCGAGTACATCCTGCATATCAAACTGGCCTTTATCAAAAGCCATTAGCCAATTAGCTGCCCGTACCGCACCATTCGCAAAGGTCATTCGACTGGAAGCCTTATGCGTTATTTCGACACGTTCGCCAATGTCGGCAAACATAACGGTATGTTCGCCGACAATATCACCGGCGCGAATGGTTTCAAAGCCAATAGTTTTACGATCACGTTCACCCGTTTGGCCTTCGCGGCCATAAACGGCACAGTCTTTTAAATCTCGACCCAGTGCCTCGGCCACCACTTCGCCCATACGCAATGCCGTACCCGATGGTGCATCTACTTTATGACGGTGATGCGCTTCAATCACTTCGATATCGGTATAGTCGCCCATTACTCGAGCAGCAATATCAAGTAATTTAAAACATAAATTAACACCAACGCTCATATTTGGCGCAAAGACAATAGCGATATCTTTAGCAGCATCTGATATTAAGTTTTTTTGTTCGTCGCTAAACCCGGTTGTACCAATCACGATACGCTTCTTTGCTTGTCGGCAAAGCTCTATATTTTTTACGCTAACATCTGGGTGGGTGAAATCAATAAGTACATCGAAGTCATCAATGACAGAATTCAGATCATCAACAATAACAACATTCTGCCGTTCCACGTTAATCAAATCTCCAACGTCCATATCAACATGTGGACTAGCTGGATGATCAATCGCTGCGTTCAATGTCGTGGATAAATTTTGCAGGCTTGCTTCAATCAATACCCGCCCCATTCGACCTGCTGCGCCTGTTATCGCTATTCTCGTCATTTTAATTCTCTTCGATTATTACCGATGGTTCGATTAAGGTTAATGTATTTTTCAGAGTACTAAATTTACTATAAACGATCACAGCTGTCTCGTTAACTTATTTAGTGGGCTCGAATGCAAGGATATGAAATCGTTAGCGTCGACTAACGGACCGTCTGCTTCATGGCAAGGATTGTTCCCGACAATTCTTATTGCCTTTCTGCCATCCTTGGTGGGGTCAGTGAAGCAGTCTAGCGGCCAGGAATGGCGAATAGCGAGTCCGTTAGTCGGCGCTAGTAACTTTATGTCCGAAGGCGCCAACAATAACTTAAAAAACGTAACTACCATTTACATATAAGCAATATTTTTCATCGTTAACGAGACGCTATGATTAATTACATATCTTTAAAAAACTTTTTCACTCCATCAAGCCATGTTGAAGAACGTGGACTATGGTTAATACTGTTGTCATTTAAGGAGCTATCAAGTTGTTTTAAGAGATCTTTCTGCTCATTTGTAAGGTTAACGGGTGTTTCTATCATAATGCGACAAATTAAATCGCCTACCGCTGAGCCACGTACTGATTTTACGCCTTTGCTACGCAGTCTAAACGATTTACCTGTTTGTGTTTCCGCTGGCACTTTAAGGTTGACCCGACCATCCAGTGTTGGCACTTCGATTTCACCACCCATGCTAGCAGTAACAAAACTAATCGGTACTTCACAATATAAATCTACGCCATCGCGTTCGAAAATTTTATGTGGCCGTACATTCATATGTACGTACAAGTCACCTGGTGGGCCACCGTTTTCACCGGCTTCACCTTCACCCGATAAACGAATACGATCGCCCGTATCGACACCGGCCGGAACTTTAACCGACAACGTTTTATGTTTTTCAACCCGACCATGACCGTGACATTTATTACAGGGGTCAGAAATCATTTTGCCATTACCATGACAACGTGGACAGGTTTGCTGCAAAGAAAAGAAACCTTGTTGCATTCGCACCTGGCCATGCCCACCACAGGTCGTACAGGTTGTTGGTTTGGTGCCTTTTTTCGCACCACTGCCGCCACAGGAATCACAGGCAACCTGGGTAGGAACACGTATTTTTACTTCGGTCCCTTTAACCGCGTCTTCTAAATTCAATTCCAGGTTATATCTTAAGTCCGAACCACGAAAAACTTGCTGACCACCACCGCCACCGCGACCACCTGCACCACCAAAAATATCACCGAAGACATCGCCGAAAACGTCACTGAAGTTTCCACTACCAGCAGCACCTGCACCACCCATACCGGCAGAACCATCGACTCCCGCATGGCCAAACTGATCATAGGCAGCACGTTTTTGATCATTGGTTAGAATGTCATGGGCTTCTTTTGCTTCTTTAAATTTATCTTCGGCTTCTTTGCTGTCCGGGTTACGATCCGGGTGAAACTTCATTGCCTTTCGCTTGAAAGCTTTTTTTATTTCCACCTTACTAGCAGATTTTTCAAGTTCCAGAACCGTATAATAATCACGCTTAGACATACATCACAAACCTTTTTCCAAAATTGCCAAAAGGCGTGATTAACTCACGCCTTTTGGTTATTACCTTTAATTATGTAACCAATGATAATTACTTGTTGTCTTTAACTTCCTCAAACTCAGCATCGACAACATCGTCATTAGCTTCTGCACCAGCATTACCAGCCGCATCCGCTCCTGCATCACCACCAGGCGCCGCACCTTCTGCACCTTTTTCTGCATAAAGCCTTTCTGCCATTTTACCTGATGCATCGGTTAATGCTTTTGTTTTCGCTTCAATTTCATCTTTATCTTCACCTTTTAAGGCTTCTTCTAAATCTTTAATTGCCGCTTCAATACTTTCTTTTTCACCATCTTCAAGTTTATCATCGCCAAGCTCTTCCATTGATTTCTTCGTTGCATTAATCATTGTTTCTGCAGTGTTACGAACAGCAACAAGCTCCTGGAATTTCTTATCTTCATCGGCATGCGCTTCGGCATCACGTACCATTGCTTCAACTTCTTCATCCGATAAACCACTTGATGCTTTAATCACAATCGACTGCTCTTTGCCTGTCGCTTTGTCTTTAGCTGATACATTTAAAATACCATTGGCATCAATATCAAACGATACTTCAATTTGAGGTGTACCACGTTGTGCCGGTGGAATATCCTGCAAGTCAAAACGACCTAACGATTTATTGGCATCGGCACGTTCACGTTCACCTTGAACAACATGCACCGTTACCGCGGTTTGATTATCTTCAGCGGTTGAAAACACTTGTTGCGCCTTAGTTGGAATGGTTGTGTTTTTCTCAATGAGTTTGGTCATTACACCACCCATTGTTTCAATACCCAACGATAAAGGTGTTACGTCTAATAACAACACATCTTTAACGTCGCCACCTAATACACCACCTTGAATCGATGCACCAACGGCAACCGCTTCATCTGGGTTCACATCTTTACGAGGTGCCTTGCCAAAGAACGCTTCAACTTCTTCCTGAACCTTCGGCATACGTGACTGACCACCAACTAAAATAACATCGTCAATTTCAGAAGCCGATAAATCTGCATCGCTTAACGCTTTTTTACATGGGTCGATAGTTCGCGCAATTAAATCTTCAACTAATGATTCAAGCTTTGCTCGCGTAATCTTGATATTTAAATGTTTAGGGCCTGCGGCATCGGCTGTAACATACGGTAAGTTAATATCCGTTTGTTGGGTTGAAGAAAGTTCAATTTTTGCTTTCTCTGCTGCTTCTTTTAAACGCTGTAATGCAAGTGGATCGTTACGTAAGTCAATACCTTGTTCTTTTTTGAATTCTTCAACAAGATAGTCGATTAAACGTAAATCAAAATCTTCACCACCTAAAAAGGTGTCACCATTAGTAGAAAGCACTTCAATTTGATGTTCACCATCGATATCGGCAATTTCAATAATTGAAACGTCGAATGTACCACCACCTAAATCGTAGACAGCAACTTTACGGTCGCCTTCCTTTTTGTCGATACCAAAAGCAAGCGCCGCTGCCGTTGGTTCGTTAATAATACGTTTGACATCCAGGCCAGCAATTTTACCGGCATCTTTGGTTGCCTGGCGTTGTGAATCGTTAAAGTAGGCCGGAACGGTTACAACCGCTTCGGTCACTTCTTCGCCAAGATAATCTTCAGCGGTTTTTTTCATTTTCTGTAAAACACGTGCGGCAACTTCAGGTGGAGCCATTTTTTTACCTTCGGCTTCTACCCAGGCGTCACCGTTATCCGCTTCAATAATTTTGTAAGGCACCATGGAAATGTCTTTTTGAACTTCATCATCTTTAAAACGACGACCGATTAAACGTTTAATCGCAAACAATGTATTAGTTGGATTCGTCACGGCCTGACGTTTTGCTGGTTGACCAACAATAACCTCATCGCCAGTGAAAGCAACAATAGAAGGGGTTGTGCGGTCACCCTCGCTATTTTCAATAACTTTTGGGCTACCGCCTTCCATTACAGATACACATGAATTTGTTGTGCCTAAGTCGATACCAATTATTTTACCCATTACCGTTTATCTCCAAAAAAATACTAAAATTATTTAAACATTTGTTGTTAAAACTCAACCTGACTATTTAATAGGGGCTTATTCCCTAACATCAAGTGTTCACTGAACTTTTTCATTAAATTATTGCCGTCTGCAGCTAATCCTTGGCCTTATCTGATACCGGTGCCTTTGATACAACCACCATGGCAGGACGAATAAGCCTTTCCTTGATGGTATAGCCCTTTTGCATCACATCAATAACCGTATTGGGTTCCTTTTCCGGGTGCTCAATCATAGTCATTGCCTGATGAAAATCCGGGTCAAACGTTTCGTCGATTGGATGAACAGGATTAATACCGAACTTTTCAAATGCTGAAACCAGCATTTTAACAGTGAGTTCAGTACCTTCGCGTAGCTTTTCAATATCGACATCTTCCGCACTTGCTGCAATAAGTGCTAACTCTAAACTATCGACAACCGGCAATAATTCGGTAGCAAACTTTTCCATACCGTATTTATGTGCGTTTTCCAGCTCGCGTTCACTGCGACGACGGATATTTTCCATTTCGGCATGCGCCCGTAACACTTTATCTTCACTGCCTTTGGCTTTGGCCTCGGCCTCTTCAAGACGTTTTTTTAAAGCTTCGATACCAGTACTATCGCCATCAGACTCAGTTGATTCTGCTGCTTGCTCTTGCGCTAATTCTTCTTCATTAGCCTCGTCTTGTTCTAACTCTTCATTTTCAACTGTGTTTTCTGTATCACTCATAACAACTCCAAAATTCTGCTCTTAATTTTAAATTCAAACTGTTCCGAGACATCAAACCAAATGGCCAGATTTCTCTAAATTCCGTAGGTTATATGGGGTCTATTATTCAGAGGTCAAGACCGAGCCTAATAATTTTGCCGTCACATCCACAATGGGAATGACCTTGTCATAGGCCATTCGGGTTGGGCCGATAACACCTAACACGCCCACAATTTGCTCTTCTACTTTATAAGGCGAAGTCACCACCGAGCATTCACCAAAAGCGGAATACCCGGACTCTTCACCAATAAATATTTGCATACCGTCAGCCTGAATCGAATTGTCTAACAGATGCAGCATGTCCTGTTTGGTATTGAATGCTTCAAATAACTGACGCAACTTGTCCATATCGCCCATATCGTTGTATTGCATTAAATTGGTTGCACCGGCGAGGATAAAATCTGAATCTTTATTTTTATCAATAACCTGGTCGGCCATTTCCACTGCCGTTTGCATTATATTATGCATATCATCGCGCACATCCTGCATACTTTGAAATAGCTTACCGCGAATGCTCGAGAGCTCATGACCAGCATATTCCTGATTTAACAGGTTAGCGGTTTGTTGCAACTCAATAGCCGAGTATTCGCGCCGGGTATTGATAACCTTATTAATAACCTCGTCGGCATTGACCACCATAATAACCAGTACACTGCTCGAAGATAAAATGAGGAATTCAATATGCTGCAAAATAACTTTGTCGCGCCGAGGTAACATCACCACCCCGGCCATTTTTGTCACCGCCGAAAGCATACCAGAGGCATTTTCAATTAAGCTCTCCGACGAAGCTAAACCGTTTGGCACCTGCAATTCAAGCTGAGATTTAAACTGGTTGATTTGCTCGTTATCCAACGGTTTAACCGTCAGTAAATTATCAACAAATAAACGATAGCCCTGAATCGTTGGAATTCGCCCGGCGGAGGTATGTGGTGAGGTAATCAGCCCTAAATCCTCCAGGTCAGCCATAACATTTCGAACCGTGGCCGGGCTTAACTTAATACCGCTGTCTTTAGCCAACATTCGCGAACCCACCGGCTGGCCATCAACGATGTAGCGCTCGATAAGCGATTTCAGTAAACACTGTGCCCTTTCGGATAGACCGGATTCCGAAAGATCAGACAATTCAGACAATTCAGACATAAAAAATAAACCCTACGGCAAAATTCAAACAAAACGAGCTGGAATGATGGTTAACCAGAAAACTTAGAGGGCTATAGGCTTATAGCCCGGATAGGGAACCTGGATCCAGCACTAAAGACACGCAAAAGATGCCATCCCTGGCTGCTCGCCTGCCGCGTCCATGTGGCAGACGGTCTTTAGTGCTGGATCCCTATTCCCTATCCTCACATTGATGGATTTAAGCACCACTTTTCTTATCCCTTGTTCAGGATATTCATACTGCGCTTATTTTAGCACTCGAATGGCGAGTGTGCTAATTATGAACACTATTAGATTGCCGATAACACAGAAAATTTTCTCATTCACTTCACCGCTGCCCGGTTAACCCTGGAACAATATAGCGACAAAATGTAAACCATACCTACGTATCTGAGTTATATCAACGCCACCGGACATATAACAAAATCAAATCTAGCTTCAGCAAATTCAAATTGTTCTCTAGCCGATAAAGCGGCGCTATGATAACTTTAGTGATATGAAAAACGAATTCTCAAAAATCGGTTTAATTGGCAAATACGGTGACCCTGGTGTCGAGGTAACCTTGCTGAGTCTGTACCATTTCCTGCTAAAAAGAGGCTGCGAAGTCGTTATTGACCAGGATACAGCAAATGCGCTTAGTGAAAAAAACGTCTCCAGTGCCCCACTTGAAGAGATAGGTAAAACATCAGATTTAGTTATCACCGTTGGAGGTGATGGCACTTTGCTGAATGCGGTCAGAAATCTGGTCGAGCATAAGTGTCCTATTTTAGGCATAAATCTTGGCCGGCTCGGCTTTTTAGTTGATGTTTCACCCTTCGAAATGACCCAGCGCATGTCCGAGATCCTCGATGGCAAGTTCGAAGAAGAACACCGCATTATGCTCACAGCCAGAGTTGAACATGCCGATGGTAGTTTCACCGAAACCGACGCGTTTAATGATGTTGTTGTGCATAAATGGGAAATGGCACGAATGATTGAGACTGAAACCTATATTAATGGGCGTTGGCTAAACACCATGCGCTCTGATGGACTGATTGTTTCTAGCCCTACCGGCTCAACGGCTTATGCCTTATCCGGTGGTGGGCCGATTCTTGAACCGGATATGGATGCAATGATTTTAGTACCGATTTGCCCACACAGTATGAGCTATCGCCCCATCGTTATTGACGGTGACAGCGAAATTGAAATTATTGTAAATGAAAGTAACAGCACCAAAACCCAAATCAGTTGTGATGGGCAAATAAACGTACCCATTGAAGCCGGTGATAAAATACATATCTTCAAGAAAAAGGCGATTGTGCGTATTATTCACCCCTGTAAACACGACTACTTCGAAATTTTACGTGCCAAGCTGCACTGGGGCGAGAACCTGTAATTTAAAATTATGCTGACTTATATACACATCTGGAATTTTGCAATTGTTGAAAAGCTCGATATTGAAATCAACAATGGCCTAACAATCGTGACCGGGGAAACTGGTGCGGGCAAGTCTATTCTGCTTGATGCGCTGGGTTTATCCTTAGGTGACCGTGCCGACAGCTCCATTGTGCGCCATGGTTGCGACAAGGCTGAAATTAGCGTGAGCTTTAGCACTGCCGACAGCCCCGATGCCGAAAGCTGGCTGGTCGAACATGAAATGAATAGCGAAAACGAATGCATCATTCGCCGCTCTATTAATACCAATGGCAGCTCGAAAGCTTTTATAAATGGTATTCCCAGCCCGATAAAATTACTCCGTGAACTGGGTGAAAAACTGGTGGACTTACACGGCCAGCATGAACATCAGTCGTTACTTAAAAATGATTTGCAACGTTTGTTACTCGATGATTATGCAAAAAATCAAACCCTGTTAGCAAAAGTTAAACAGGTCTATAAAACATGGCAGCAACTTAATAATGAATACCAGCGACTAACGCAAGCCAGTAAAGATCGTACCGCACAACTTGAGCTATTGCGTTACCAGGTCACCGAACTTGAAATATTAGATTTAAAAGTCGGTGAATTAAAAGAAATTGATGTTGAACATAAACGCCTAGCCAATGCTAACCAGCTACTAAGCAGTAGCGATTCGGTCTTACGGAGTTTAATGGATGATGAAAATCTTAATATTACACATATTCTCAATCATTCAATCTCCGAGCTAGAAACACTGGCAAAACTGGACGATGCTATTAACCCGGCCAACGAACTCCTGAATAATGCCTTAATCAATATTCAGGAAGCGACAAGCGAATTACGCAACTACACATCAACACTGGAAATTGATCCGCAGCGCCTGGAAATTTTAGAACAACGCTTGGCCGATATTCAAAACTTATCGCGTAAACACAATATAAAAAGTGACACGTTACATTTATTACTGCCGAGTTTATCTGAAGAGTTAAACAATTTAGAAAATGCCGATGTACGCCTCGGCAATTTAGAAGCCGAAATTCAACAGGCCGCAAATGATTATCTAAGTGTTGCCGCTGAACTGACAAAAAAACGGCAAACGGCTGCTAAAAAGCTATCCAAACTCGTTAGCAGCAGTATGCAAACACTTGGCATGGAAGGTGGAAGGTTTGAGGTAAGTGTTAACACAGCCGACGATACAAACTATTCTGCACTTGGTTTAGACAATATTGAGTTTTTAGTTAGCGCCAACCCCGGCCAGGGTTTAAAACCACTCACCAAGGTTGCATCCGGAGGTGAGCTATCGCGTATTAGTTTGGCTATTAATGTGATTACCGCAAAAGATACCCGTATACCCACCTTGGTGTTTGATGAAGTCGACGTGGGCATCGGTGGTCGAGTCGCCGAAATTGTCGGGCTTGAACTGCGCGCATTGTCTCAACATAGCCAGGTACTCTGTGTTACCCACTTACCACAAGTTGCAGCGCTGGGGCATTATCATTTACAGGTGAATAAAACATCCCAAAAAAATGTCACTACAACCCAAATTAGCAACCTTTCAAAACAGCAACGTATTGAAGAAATCGCCCGAATGCTCGGTGGTGTTAACATAACCGAACAAACACGCTCACACGCGAGTGAAATGATTGAGCAGGCGAGCCAGCAATCAAGCAAAGAAGTTGAACTGGTTTAACAGATAAGAGTGTTGCACCATTGTAGTGAGCACGCAGCCTATAGCGCCTTTTTATAGTGCGCACAGATAATAAAAGCGTGCATTTTTTTGTAAATCCATCCATTTAGAATGCAAAATACCATTAAATAACAATACCTTAGCTATTTAACCGCGTTATTGGTATGTTTATTGCTTAACCCTACAAAAATTACTACAAAAACTTTAAGAATAATATACCTTTAGGAAATACTCATGGCTGATCTATCGACACTCGGCAGTTTAAAAACTGCTTTTTTTATGCTTATCCTGCTTTTTGCATTCCAAACCACAGCAACCGCTGCCAAAAGCAGTAATAAGAAAGGCGAACCCGTTCAAATATTAAAAGGTTTTGCAGATTTAAGCCGTGAAAGTGCTCAGTGCGTTTCGTGCCATAAAGAAAAAAGCCCGGGCATTTATGATATGTGGGGCGGTTCAGGACACTACCGCGCTAATGTCGGTTGTTATGAGTGCCATAAAGCTAAACCAACCGATAAAGATGCGATTAAACATAAAGACTTTATTATTTCCGTTATTGTCTCGCCTAAAGACTGCAGCAGCTGCCATGAAAAAGAAGTAAAAGAATTTGATAAAAGTCACCATGCTACCGCTGGTAATATTCTAGGCTCACTCGATAATGTACTTGCAGAAGTGGTTGAAGGCGCACCAACACTGCACGGGACTTCACCGGTTGTATCCGCGGGCTGTGCCGGTTGTCACGGCTCGATTGTACGGGTTGAATCAGACGGTTCACTCAATGCCGCAACCTGGCCAAATACCGGCATGGGACGTATTAATCCAGATGGTTCCAAGGGCGCCTGCTCGGCTTGCCATTTACGCCATAGTTTTTCTGCTGAACAAGCTCGACATCCAGACAACTGCGGTCGATGCCATCTCGGCCCGGATCATCCGCAAAAAGAAATTTATGAAGAATCTGTTCACGGCATTGCCTTTAGAGCCAATATCAAAAAAATGAATATGGATTCTAAAAAATGGATCCCCGGTGAAGATTACAGTGCCGCACCCACCTGTGCGACTTGCCATATGTCGGCAACCAAAGACTTACCGGTAAACCATGATATTGGTAGCCGTATTTCATGGAACTTACGTGCCCCGGTTTCTTTTAAAATAGATGCGAAAGACATTAAAAATGGCAAAAAAGTAAAACCCTGGTTACATCGACGTAAAGATATGAAGTCAGTTTGTGTGGCTTGTCATGGCCGTAACATCGTTGATAATTTCTATGAGCGCCTCGATGCCTTTGTTCATTTATTTAATGATAAATTCGCCATTCCAGCGAAACAATTACTCACCGTCATTAAGGCCGAAAAATTAATCGACCCAGTTAAGTTTAACGATAAAATTGAATGGACTTATTTTTACCTCTGGCATCATGAAGGCCGACGTGCTCGCCACGGTGCAGCCATGTTAGCACCAGACTATGTGCACTGGGAAGGTATGTATGAGGTTGCACATCGCTTTTATATGGAACTGGTGCCTGAAGTGAAACACCTTATTCAACAAGCAAAAACAAATGGTAATAAAAGAGGGGCTAAAAAAGTACAGGCCAAACTGGATGCCATTCTGAATTCAGAAATGCATCGTTGGTTTATTGGTAAAAAGCCACCTAAAGCCTGGTCGCCTAAAGATAGCGACAACCACGGCTTTACACCAAAATAAATGCTATTACTCCAACGCCTGGCAAGTCCAGGTGTTGGAGCAGTTTTATTCAAGCTACCCTTTTCACTTTGTATTTTAAAGATAAATCGCCATGATGAAATTTAGCCGTTTTCTACTCGCAGGCCTTTTGTGCATAAGTTCTTCTGTTATTTTTGCGAAAGAATTTAAAGATACTGAATGCCTCGATTGTCATGGTGTGAAAGGTTATGCCATTCCCATTGGTAAAACAGGCACCGGCCCCAAGAGATCGCTCGATGTTAACTACCCGGCAATGCAGGAAAGCCTGCACAGTGAATTAAAATGTACCGATTGTCATACCAATATTGAAAAAGTACCGCATAAGAAGGAAAAACTAGAGACGGTCGACTGCATAAGTTGCCATGTGGAGCTTGAAAAGAAACTAATCAGCTTGAAGACAAAGAAAATCGGTCGGGTAAAAGATAAAGGCAATAAAGAACTCGACGTGGTTGTTAACACCGCTAAATATAAAAAATCGATTCACGCCAATAAGAAAACGAAAAACAATGCAACTTGTTACAGTTGCCATACTGCACACTATGTTTATTTATCATCCGACCCACGCTCACAAAGCTATCGGGAAAACTCACCAGAAATGTGTGGCAGCTGCCATGAAAAATCCCTTAAAGAATATAACCGGTCAGTGCATGTTATCGGTATTAAACGCCCCTGGTTAGGCGACAGCGCCACCTGTACCGATTGCCATACATCGCATGAAGTGATCGAATCTAAAACGCTGGCCGCGCATCGAATAGTCACCAAAAACTGTGGTGGTTGTCATGAAAAGGAAACGGCCAGTTATATGTCGACCACCCATGGGCAACTTGCCTGGTTAGGCGGTAAAGATGTGGCTCGCTGTGTCGACTGCCATGCCGGACACAAAACGCATAAAAAAGATAACCCGGCCTCTATGGTTAGCAAAGAAAGGCGTCTGCAGACCTGCCGTGAATGTCATAAAGATGCTAACCCCAATATAACCCAATACCGCCCTCATGGTAATACTGCCGAGTTTGATAAATACCCATATATGTATATTACCGGCAAAGTGATGATCACCATTGTGGTGCTGGTTTTAATCTTCTTCTACAGCCATTCCATGCTCTGGTTCTACCGTGAATATAAATTACGTGTGGTTAGATGGTACAAGCATGATTCAGTCTCAGTACCAGTACGCATTAAACCCAAGAAAAAATACAGTGAGCAGCATTTCCAACGCTTTCAATGGTACTGGCGGCTTAATCACTGGGTACTGGCTTTATCGGTAATGACTTTAACCCTGACAGGTATGTCGGTGCTGTATGCCGATACCAGCTGGTCGATGGCCATGATGCATGCTCTGGGTGGGCCACAAATATTCGGCATAATACACCGTGGGGTGGGAATCATTTTTATACTGTCTATTTTAATGCACGGCGTTGTGGTGATTAACAAACTGATTGATAAAAAATCATTTGACTGGTTTGGCCCGGACTCATTGCTACCACGAATGAAAGACTGGCACGATATGAAAGCACAGTTTAAATGGTTCTTTAATAAAGGCGAACAACCTAAATTTGATCGTTGGACTTACTGGGAAAAATTTGATTACTGGGCGGTTTACTGGGGTGCGATTGTGATTGGTATTTCCGGTTTAATACTTTGGACCTCGCCAAGCTTAATTAACCACCTACCGGGTTGGGCATTTAATGTTGCTGCGATTGCACACGGTGTTGAAGCCTTCCTGGCGGTGACGACCTTATTTGTGGTGCATTTCTTTAACAACCACTTCCGCCCCTCCAAGTTCCCCTTAGACACAGTTATGTTTAGTGGCAGCTGGGATTTAGAAGAGTTTAAAGAAGAGCGCCCTCTGGAATACAAACGACTGGTTGAAAGCGGCGAACTTGAAAAACATTTAGTTAAACCGCCAACCAAAAATGCCAATATCATGCACCATGTGTTCGGCTTCACCTTGCTCGCTGTTGGCGTTATTTTGTTAATACTGGTTATGATTGGTTTTAATCACCGGGGTTTGATTTAAATAACATGAGCTAGGGTTACGAAAAAATAGCGTCATTCCCATGTGATTTTGGCGGGAATGACCTCAAGCTTCGTTACTCCTAATGCAGGTTAACTATTACACTCACCACAAACACCGTAAATGGTTAATGCGTGATCCGTCATCATAAAACCACTTTTGTCGGCAATCTCATGTTGGCGCTTTTCTATCGTTTCATCATAAAATTCTTCTACCTTGCCACATTTAACACACACAATGTGATCGTGATGTTTGCCTTCATTGAGTTCAAAAACGGAATGACCACCTTCAAAATGATGCCGCGTCACCAGGCCTGCAGATTCAAATTGGGTTAACACACGGTAAATAGTCGCTAAGCCAACCTCATCGCCACTGTCTAACATGGCCTTATAAACATCTTCTGCGCTTAAATGGCGAGTTTTTGTTGACTCTAAAAACTTCAGAATCTTTACGCGAGGCAGAGTAGCTTTCAGACCTGCCTTTTGTAAGTCATTGGATTCATTTATATTATTCATAATAAATTCCATCGGGTAGTGTTTGTTTGTAATATTTAGTATACTTTGTGGCCAGTTGTATTATATGCGAAGTTGAAGTCCAAATGCGAACTATTCTCATTCTAATTTATACCCTAAGCCTTTCAGCCTGTGCTTACAAAATTGATGTACAGCAAGGCAATACTATCGATAATGACAAACTCAGTCAGCTAAAAACCGGCATGAACCGACAACAAGTCCAGTTCCTAATGGGAACCGCCATGCTAGTCGACCCTTTCCACCCGCAACGATGGGAATATGTTTATAGCTTCCGTAAGGGTGGCGAAAAAATGAAACGCAAACGCCTGACTCTTACATTTAAAGATGGTGCGTTAGTCAAAATAGATAAAAGCCAGTTTAAAGAAAAAATATTTAATTAAGCAACTATCGGGATAATAAAACAATCTACCCGTAATCGCTTTCACATTCAATCAACTGGTTTTACGTTCTTTCTTAGCCGCACGCGCACGACGTGATTCTTTCGGGTCTGCAATCAATGTTCGATAAATTTCCACCCGGTCTTTCTCATGCAGGTTATCCGTTAACCTAGCAGCCTTACCAAAAATTCCAACCTTATTTTTTTGCAGATCAATATCGGGAAACTGGTCTATAATTTTTGACAACTTAATTGCTTGCTCTATTGTACACGGCTCTTCCACATCAATAGAAATAATGACCTGTTTTTGTGGTATTGCATAAGCAACTTCTATTATCACGGTGACAACCTTTTGTTAGCTGTTTTCAAACAAGCATTAACCATAAACTTTAGTCGCGCGTTCAGCAAAGGAATCAATCAGGGTATTCGCTATTTGGCTAAATACTGGCCCCATCGTCATGCTAAGAACACTACTGCTGAATTCAAATTCCAGATTCAAACTCACTTTACTTCCATCATCCCCAAGTTGGGTAAACAGCCATTCACCGTGTAATGTCTTAAACGGTCCCTCAACTAACTGCATTTCCATTTTAGTATCCGGGGTCAACTTATTTAAAGTTGTAAATGATTTATTCAGGCTACCATAGGCGATATTTAAACTTGCTTTAATTTCATGCTCTGTTTTTTCTAAAATAACAGACTCACTGCACCAGGGCAAAAAATCTGCATAGGCAGCTATGTCATTCACTAAAGCATACATTTGGCTTGCACTGTAGGGCACTAAAGCATGTTTTGAAACTTTCTTCACTGACTAATCCTGTTCAAATAAGGCTGCAACTTAAATGAAACCAAGTAAGTTAGCAAAAACAAAAATAACCGCTATGGGTGTAATATAACGCGTCATAAAATACCAGATATTAAATGATAATGCCGACTGTTTCATTTCCAGCTCATCCGAAGAAGAATCGGTCGACATAATCCAGACACTAAAAATAGCAATTAACAAACCACCTAACGGCAGCATAATATTCGCGGTTAAATAGTCCAGCACATCAAAGAATGTTTTATTTTTGAATACCCAAAAATTGAATGGATATACTTTTTCCCAAACATTAAAAGAAAGAACGGTTAACATTCCAACCAGCCAGCAAGCCACGCCCATTAAAACAGACGCCTTAAGCCGCTTCATACCCTTGTTTTCGACTAGCCATGCAACAGCAGGTTCAATCAATGAAATACTCGATGACCATGCTGCAAAAACCAGAAGAATAAAAAACAAAGTACCAAACAATGTGCCCCCCGGCATATTACCAAATGCCAAAGGTAAGGTACTAAATATCAAACCTGGGCCCGCACTAGGGTCTAGTTGATTGGCAAACACAATAGGAAATATTGCCATACCGGCCAACAACGCAACCAGAGTATCGGCAGCCGCAATAATAATGGATGTTTTGGCTATGGATGTTTTATTCGGTAGGTAGGAACCGTAAATCATAATCGCACCCATGCCTAAGCTTAGGGTAAAAAAAGCATGTCCCATTGCAATTAGAACGTATTCTAGGGTAAATATCTTTTCGCCTTGATCGGTTAATATAAACTTTCCACCGGCTTCATGCTTATATAATAAATTATCAAAATTTGGTTCAAACAAAAATTGCAGCCCGCGCATAAATTCACCAGTTGTTACCGCATACCCAACCATAATAATAAGCAAAATAAACAAGCCAGGCATCAAAAAACGAACCGCTTTTTCTAAACCACCATTTACCCCTCTTGCAACCACAAACATCGTCATCAACATAAAGACGCTATGCCAAAAAATAAGAGAAAGCGGGCTTTTAACAAAACTACCAAAAGTACTACTCACAAAATCAGCATTCGCTCCAGTAAATGTGCCGGAAGCCATTTTAAAAATATAATCAAGCGCCCAACCGGCAATTACCGAGTAATACGACAAGATTAAAAAACCGGCAACAACCCCCAACCAGCCTAACCATTTCCAATGTGGCGTACTACCTGACTCAATCCCCAGAGTGTACATGGTATTTACCGGGCTTTGACGACCTCGCCGGCCTATCATTACCTCGGCCATCATAATTGGGATACCGATCAAGGCAATACAAATCAGGTACACCAGAACAAAAGCGCCGCCACCATTCTCGCCTGTAATATAAGGAAACTTCCAGATATTACCTAAACCAACTGCCGACCCCGTCGCTGCCAAAATAAAGGCCCAGCGAGAAGTCCACTCACCATGAATTGAAGTGCGCTTGCGAACCATTAAATCCTCCAAAACGATTTTTATACTATTATAAGGCTCATTTTGCGTGAAATAACCTATAAGCTCAATACTTATGCTTTATATAGTCGTATTTCTGGTTATAATTGCGACCTATGGCCGCCAAGAAGAAGAAAAAACAATCCAGCAATACTATTGCCCTGAATAAGAAGTCTCGACATGACTTTTTGCTTGGCGAACACTTTGAAGCCGGCCTCGTACTAGAAGGCTGGGAAGTAAAGTCACTGCGTGAAAATCGGGTTCAAATGCAAGACAGCTACGTGATGCTAATGAAAGGCGAAGCCTTCTTAATCGGCTGCCTGATTACCCCATTAATAACAGCATCAACCCACAAGCGAACCGATCCCACTCGTTTGCGTAAACTGTTACTCAACCGACAGGAATTAGCTAAATTAATTGGTGCCGTAGAGCGCAAGGGCTATACCATCGTGCCAACAGCTATGTACTGGAAAAAGCAGCGCGCCAAGCTTGAAATATCGCTCGCCAAAGGTAAACAGGACCACGACAAACGACAAACTGAAAAGAATCGAGACTGGCAACGCGATAAACGACGTATTATGAAAAATAGTTAACTTAAGCTGAACTCGGGTTTAAAAAAAGCGAAATAATACCAGACAGGAAAAGTCACATAAATAAGTTGATATACTAAACAGTACATAGAAAAGAACCTACGGGATCAGGGAGAAAAATAATGCCACAGCTAATAGGATCAGTCGGTCGCGGCGGCCTTAATCGCAAAGTAGATGTTCGCTTAATTCAAGGCCTGTTAAATAATTATAAAATTCCCCATATATCGATACCACTTATCATTGATGGTGATGCGGGCAATACAACATTTAAGCGTATTGAAACCTTTCAAAGTAAAATATTAAACAAAAAACATCCCAGTGGCCACATAGAGCCTGACGACCAGACATTTAAAAAATTAGATAACAAACCCGGTTCTAAAGCAGCTTCTGCTTTAACGCTAAGCCCGAAAGGAACAAATCTATTACATATAATCGAAGGACTTACCACCACACCCTATGACGATCAAACAGGTGAAGACATTAGCCACTGGGTACAAGGCGCCACCATTGGCTATGGGCATTTAATCAGTCGACGTAACTGGAGCCTGTATAAAGATGGTATGACTAAAACAGATGCAGCTAAATTATTTAAAAAAGATCTAGCTCCATTTGAAGAAAAAATTCACAACTCCGTAACAAGAAAAATAACACAAAACGAATTTGATGCTTTGCTTATTCTAATTTTCAATATTGGTCGTACCGCGTTTGGAAAATCATCTGTCTTAAAATTAGTTAATAATCCTAGCACCAATACATCCTTTGCAAGCCTGCACGAAGCTTGGATGGCTTGGAATAAATCACAAGGAAAACGCAACCAGGGATTAATAAACAGGCGCACAGCCGAATGGAATATTTACAGTAAAAATATTTATAAACGATGGTGAACTTCAGTAAAGATATTAAAAAACGAGCAATACTCACTCTAATTTTACTAGGCAGTATCATTAGCTCAGTGAGCATTGCCATTGACAACCCAGATGCTCCTGAACTTGTTACAATGTTCAAAACCCGCGCCAGTACTTACATGCAAGCGATTAATAATCCCAAAAATAGTAACCGAGATAATTTGCTTGCCTATAATCATTATCACCAATTTCTCGATGCAGAATTAAATACGGCCTATCAACTTTTAAAAACTTATTTAACCAAAACTCAACAACAGGAGCTTAAAGTATCGCAACAAAAGTGGCTGAAATTTCGTGATGCTGAATCTGTTTTTATACAAAATAACTGGAACCACAAGAACTTTGGCAGCTCGTCCACGCTTTCACGGGGTGCATACCAGGGTAAAATTATTGAAGATCGTATCCTGCAATTATTAAATTATTCTCTAAATTATTAAATAAGTAGCCTTTTCGGCCAAGATACCAGCCGATACAGCAAAATTCAGCCTTTCTGAACTAAATTAACTTAAAACAAACTAATAAAGTCTTCGTTTATAGTTTAAAATGAAGCTGTTGTTTACCGGTAGCACAGGCTATTGGTGACATTATCTTTGGGGGCGACCTGGATTCGACGTGGGTCACAAAACCGGAGGTGCATGCCGAGGTGCAAATTCCTCGTTAATCTGTTTGCAAAACTTATAGTTGCCA
>VAPM010566320.1_pt1 | contig 28222 bp, 27 predicted proteins | sample 3395091 | NCBI WGS metagenome assembly VAPM01 (sample SAMN08290445, study PRJNA428436) | hydrothermal vent metagenome | isolation source: Deep-sea hydrothermal vent chimney 3 | place: Pacific Ocean: Juan De Fuca Ridge
GCATTTGGTTTAATGATATTAGAATTATTAGTAGCAGCGCTACAAGCATATATATTTACAGTATTATCGGCATTATATTTTGGTTCTGCTGCCGAGGAACATGAACATTAATTATTAAATATTTATATTATGGAAGGATTGAATTATGTAGGTGCTGGTTTAATTGTAATCGGAGTTGGAATAGGTATTGGTAGAATTGGTGGGTCAGCGATGGATGCTATCGCTCGTCAACCAGAAGCTACCGGTAAAATTCAAACAGCAATGTTGATTGCAGCAGCACTTATTGAAGGTATTGGTTTCGCAGCATTATTTGCAGCTTAATTATAATACTAAAAACCTAAAGCTAGTAGTAACGGTTGGTTACTACTAGCTTTAATTAATGTTTATTAAAGATTAAATTATGGACAAATTATTAAACGAATTCTCTTTTGGATTATTTATATGGCAAACGCTTTTATTTATTGCGCTTATATTTTTGTTGAGAAAATATGCTTGGGGTCCAATATTAAATGCCGTAAACGAGCGTGAAGAAGGTATAAAAAACGCACTAGTTGAAGCAGATAAAGCACGTCAGGAAATGCAAGATATCAATGCTGATAATGAACGTATTTTAAATGAAGCTCGTGCTGAAAGAGATACAATGTTAAAAGAAGCTCGTGATATGAAAACTAACTTGATAGAAGAAGCGAAAGATGAAGCAAAAGCACAAGCAAACAAATTGATGGAGCAAGCTAAAGCTGCTATACAGAATGAAAAATTATCTGCTATTGCCGATATAAAAAGTCAAGTGGCAAATTTATCTATTGATATTGCAGAAAAGGTTGTTAAAGATGAACTTTCTGACAAAAACAAACAACTAAAATTAGTTGAGCAACTATTAGGTGAAGTTAAGTTAAACTAATATGATAGGATCTAGAGCTGCCATACGATATGCAAAAGCTATTTTAAATCTTTCATTAGATTTAAAAAAGACTGATACTATTAATAATGATATGCAATTAATAGCTTCAACTGTTGAAGAAAATACCGAATTGCAATTATTATTAAATAGCCCGGTAATCAAATCTGAGGCAAAAAAATCAGCATTAGTAGCCATATTTGATAAAAAAATTGATGACACCTCTTTGAGTTTAATCAATCTATTAATAGAAAACAAAAGACTACCGTTATTACCTGAGGTAGCAAAACAATACACACTTTTATATGATGAGCATAAAGGAAGTCAAATTGCAGAAGTAACTACTGCTATTCCTTTAACTGATGATTTAGAAGAGAAAGTATTAACAAAAGTTAAAGAAATTACAGGTAAAAAAGTAAGTCTTGAAAATATTATTGACCCAACTATTATTGGTGGGTTTATCCTACGTGTTGGCGATAAACAATTTGATGCCAGTATTTTAGGAAAAATGAATAGTTTACGTAGAACGTTTGAAAACAACACATACGCATCCTAATCTATAAAACTATCATTCCTACGTAGGTAGGAATCTTAAGAATTAAGTTAGAATATTAATAAAGTAAGAATAAATAATTAACAAATGCTGAATCATCCGATAGTTATCGGGACAGCATATTTAATTAAAATTAAATAAATGGCAACAATAAAACCAGCTGAAGTATCAGCAATTTTAAAACAACAATTGGCAAATTTTGATGGCAAAGCATCATTAAATGAAGTTGGAACAGTACTACAAGTAGGTGATGGTATTGCACGTGTATATGGATTGGCCAATGTACAATATGGTGAATTAGTTCAATTTGAAGACGGATTAGAAGGTATCGTTCTAAATCTTGAAGAAGATAATGTTGGGGTTGTATTATTAGGACATTCTACTGAAATTAGAGAAGGATCGACAGTAAAACGTACAGAACGTATTGCTTCTTTAAGAGTTGGCGAAGGAATTTCCGGTAGAGTTGTAAATACTTTAGGTATACCTATTGATGGTAAAGGTCCAATAGAAGGTGAAACTTTTGAAATGCCATTAGAGCGTAAAGCACCAGGTGTAATTTTTAGAGAACCGGTAACAGAACCATTACAAACAGGTATTAAATCTGTTGATGCCATGATTCCAGTTGGTAGAGGTCAACGTGAGTTAATCATTGGTGACCGTCAAACGGGTAAATCAACAGTTGCTATTGATACTATCTTAAATCAAAAAGAATTTTATGATGCCGGTGAGCCCGTATATTGTATCTATGTTGCCATAGGTCAAAAGGCTTCAACAGTTGCTGCGATTGCAAATATGTTAGAAGATCATGGAGCCTTAGCATATACAACTATTGTTGCTGCGAACGCCTCTGACCCTGCTCCTATGCAAGTTTATGCTCCTTTTGCAGGCGCTGCAATTGGTGAATATTTTAGAGATACCGGTCGTCCTGCTTTAATTGTCTATGATGATTTATCTAAACAGGCAGTAGCTTATCGTGAAGTATCTTTATTATTAAGAAGACCTCCGGGACGTGAAGCATATCCCGGTGATGTATTCTATTTACATTCAAGATTATTAGAACGTTCGGCAAAAGTTATAAATGATAACACTATTGCCGCACAAATGAATGATGTACCAGATGCATTAAAAGGAAAAATAAAAGGTGGTGGTTCGTTAACCGCATTGCCAATCATTGAAACACAAGCAGGTGATGTATCTGCCTATATTCCAACCAACGTAATTTCTATTACGGATGGTCAGATTTTCTTAGAATCAGATTTATTTAACTCTGGTGTTCGCCCGGCAATTAACGTAGGTATTTCTGTATCTCGTGTAGGTGGTAATGCTCAGATCAAATCAATGAAAAAAGTAGCAGGTACCTTAAAATTAGATCAAGCCCAATATCGTGAATTAGAAGCCTTTGCCAAGTTTGGTTCTGATTTAGATGCGGCTACTATGAATGTAATTGAAAAAGGTAAACGTAATGTTGAAATATTAAAGCAAGCACAAGGAGATCCGTTTACTGTTGAAGACCAGATTGCAATTATTTATGCAGGTTCAAAAGACTTGTTAAAAACTGTACCTGTAAACAAAGTTAAAGAGTTTGAAAAAGACTATTTAGCATATCTTAATGCAAAGCATAAAGATGTATTAGATACTTTAAAATCAGGTAAATTAACTGATGAAACTACTGATGCTTTAGAAAATGCAGCTAAAGAAATATCGGCGAAGTATAATTAATCTTGTCATTCCTGTCCCGAGTACTCGGGAGCAGGAATCTCATAATTTGAAACTAAAAGGGTAAGATTCCTGCCTTCGCAGGAATGACAAAGAAAGAAAAATGGCAAACTTAAAAGAAATACGTAACAGAATAACATCTATTGGTTCAACCATGCAGATTACCAGTGCAATGAAAATGGTATCTGCAGCTAAGTTGAAAAAAGCACAAGATGCTATTACTGCTATGCGACCTTATGCTAATAAATTAACCGAATTATTGCAAAGTTTGAGTGCCACACTAGATAGTGATGCTGGTGGTATATATGCTAGTGAAAGAGAAGTTTCCAATATTCTTTTAGTAGTAATAACCTCTAACAGAGGTCTTTGTGGAGGGTTCAACTCATCAGTTATTAAAAAGTCAATTGATTTAATTCAAAATATATATGTCGGGAAGCAGGTAGATGTATTAGCTATTGGAAAAAAAGGAAATGACTTATTATCAAAAGAGTATACTGTTATTGATAATAAGAGTGAAGTTTTTGATAATTTAACCTTTGATAATGTTGCTGAAATTGCTAATCATTTGATGGAATTATTTGCAGATGAAAAATATGACAAAATTGAAATTGTCTATAATACATTTAAGAATGCTGCCACTCAAATTATGACTCACGAACAATTTTTACCAATAGTTCCTGCTGCAGATACCGAAAATACAAATGCAGATTATATTTTTGAACCTTCTAAGCTAGAAATTGTACAAGAATTGATTCCTAAGTCATTAAAGACACAATTGTATAAAGCTATTAGAGACTCTTTTGCTGCCGAACATGGTGCACGTATGACAGCTATGCATAAAGCAACTGATAATGCTACAGAATTGCGTGATGATCTATTATTAACATATAATAAAGCACGTCAAGCTGCAATTACCAATGAAATTTTAGAAATTGTTGGAGGTGCGGAGGCCTTAAATAACTAAACATGTCTGTCATTCCTGCAGAAGCAGGAATCCAGAAATGGCAAAGAAAATAAATAAACACCCAAAGTTTCTTAACTTTGGGTGTTTTGTTTTAAAACCATATATGAAAGTACTTTTATTAGATAGCAATCACCCACTCCTTAAAAAAGGATTAGAGAACTTGGGTTTTCATTGTGATGAAGATTTTAGTTCTCCAAAGGAAGATATTGAAGAAAAAATTAAGAAGTATGATGGCATAGTCATAAGAAGTAGATTCTCTATTGATAACACTTTTATCAATAAAGCCTCAAACTTAAAATTTATAGCGCGTGTAGGTGCAGGGTTAGAAAATATAGACATTGCGTATGCCGAAGAAAAAGGTATTCATTTAATCGCCGCTCCTGAAGGCAATAAAAATGCTGTTGGTGAACATACCTTAGGTATGATCTTATCACTCTTTAATAAATTGAATAAAGCAGATAGAGAAGTCCGACAAGGTAAGTGGTTAAGAGAAGACAATAGAGGCATTGAACTCGATGGTAAAATAGTAGGAATTATCGGTTATGGCAATATGGGTAAGGCTTTTGCTAAAAAACTAAAAGGTTTTGACGTTGAAGTAATTTGTTACGATATAAAAGATAATGTAGATGATAAAAACGCTACACAAGTATCATTACAAGAACTAATGCTTAAAACTGATATACTTAGCTTACACACACTCGAAACCCCATTAACCATCAATATGGTCAATACTGAATTTATCAATGCTTTTACAAAATCATTTTGGATAATCAATACTGGAAGAGGGAAAAATATCGTAACAAAAGACTTAGTAAAAGCTCTAAAATCTGGTAAAATTTTAGGTGCTGGGTTGGATGTGTTAGAATATGAAAAATCATCTTTTGAAAATTTATTTAAAAATGTTGTCACATCGAGCACAGTCAAGATACCTGAAGCTTTTCAGTATTTAATTATGTCTGACAACGTATTATTATCTCCTCACGTTGCAGGATGGACAGTAGAAAGCAAGATAAAACTAGCACAAACCATGGTTGATAAAGTAAAAGAAAAATTTTGTTAACTTGCTTAAATGAAAAAGACAATTCTTGTTTTTGCTTTATTAATTGTTGCACTCGTACTTCTTTTTCAAATCAGCAAATATTCAATAATCTTAGGCAAAACATCTATAGAATTTGTTATCGCAATTATTGCAGTAGTTTTCTTTATTGTAGGTATATATATTAATAAAAAAAGTTTACATCAGCCCAAAAAAATAACTTCTGAAATCGACACTCAAATAATAAAAAAACTAGAAATAAGTAAGCGTGAATATGAAGTTTTACATCAAATCTCTTTAGGGCTTTCCAATAAAGAAATTGCAAAAAAATTATTTATATCAGAGAGTACCATAAAAACTCATGTTTCTAGTTTACTGATAAAATTAGACGCTAAACGACGTACACAAGCCATCCAAAAAGCCAAAAAATTACATATTTTAAACTAAAGTATGAGTCAATTGGTACTTTAGTATGAGTAAATATTAAATATACAGTTATAATTTTGTATAAAACTTTTAACTTTATACATTACTTATGAAAAATTCAATCTTAAAATTCGGGGGTTATGGCGCATTAATTGGTGGGCTTATTTTTATTATAAGTCATTACTTACCATGGAATATTGATCTAAGCGATCGTGAAATTTTTGGTTGGATTTCCATTTTCGCTTCCCTTTCTTTTATATTTTTCGGAATAAAACATTTTAGAGATCAAGTAAATAATGGTGTCATTACATTTGGAAAAGCTTTAGTTATAGGTCTTGCTATTTCTGCAATTGCCGGTTTAGCAATTGGAATTTTAGACATCATTTATGCGTCAATTATTAATCCGGACTTTGCAAATGAATATGTAAATCACACTCTAGATGGGCTCAAGGACACCCTCACTACTGAAGAATTTGAAATAAAAAAAGTGAAGTTATTAGAAGAGATGAAATTGTATGATAACCCTGCTTTTGCAGGTTTATTTATGTTCACATTAATATTTAGTGTTGGTATCATCGTTTCTTTAATTTCATCATTAATATTACAACGTAAACAACCTTAAAACAAATATTATGCAATACGAAGCAAAAACTGTTGACGATTATATTAATCAAATTCCAGAAGATAGAAAAGGCCCAATAAGTAAATTACGACAAGTTATTTTAGAGAATATTCCTAAAGGATTTGAAGAAGGTATTAATTATAAAATGATTGGTTATTATGTACCACATTCTAAATATCCTAATGGATATCATTGTGACCCAAAATTACCTTTACCTTTTATGAATGTAGCCTCTCAAAAGAATTTTATTGCTGTGTATCATAGTGGAATTTATGCTGATAAAAAAATAATGGATTGGTTCTTAAAAGAATACCCCAAACATAGCGGTCGTAAGTTAGATATGGGTAAAAGTTGTATTCGTTTCAAGAAAATTGATGATATTCCATATGACCTTATCGGAAAATTAGCTTCGAAAATTACAACAGACGAATGGATTGAAACCTATGAAGCAAATGTGAAAAAGAAATAATACAAATTTCTGATCCATCAGTAAACAAGTACATTAGAATTAATGCATTAAAATCGAGTATGGTAAAAAGCCACCAATTCACAAATTGTTCTCTTTAAATTGCGTAATTTTTTATTTTACTGGTGGGAAAAATTTAATGAGTATACCTTATAGGTTCTCGGAAATGACAAAACTAAACTATTTATGAAAAAAAGAGTTACAGGTATTGGCGGACTTTTCTTTAAAACAGAAGATCCAAAAGCTACAAAAAACTGGTACAAAGAGCATTTGGGCTTCAATACAGACGATTGGGGTTGTACCTTTTGGTGGAAAGATAAAGACGGCAATGATTGCTCAACACAATGGAGTCCGTTTCAAAAAGATACCAACTATTTTGAACCTTCTAAAAAGGATTTTATGTTCAATTATAGAGTTGAAAATCTTACTGAATTATTATCTGCATTAAAAAAAGAAGGTGTTACAGTAATAGATAAAACAGAAGAGTATGAATACGGTAAATTCGGATGGATAATTGACCTGGACGGAAATAAAATTGAACTATGGGAACCTAAAGATGCTGCTTTTTTATAAATCTTAGGCTGAAAGTTTAGATTTAGAGGCCATTTTTAAGGTATTTAAATTTAACATCAATTTTACCATGTCATATATTTCTGGTAATTTTTTATTAAACTCATGAGGCGTTTCGAAAAAATGTTCAACTAAAACTGATAAAAATTCGTATTTGTTTTTAAAACCATACGTTCTTAAATAACCTGAAGCAACAATTTTACGTTGCAACTTTATATCCTTCATTCTTTCTAAAAGAATATTAAAATGCTCTAAAAATAAAATAGCTGTAAAACTTTTTTCTCTTAAAAAACTAAAATGCATAGCATGTGCTAGTTCATGCAATCCCAAGTTCAAATTATTATCTTCAATATTAATTCCTTCTAAAAAATCATCCCAAGAAAAAACAATAGCACCTAATCTAGGATTTGTTTCACCCAAATGACGTTTATTGGTCACTTTTGATAAATAATTTTTAGGATAAATAATAATATTCTTAAATTGAGAAAATAGATAGCTTCTCATCCCGAAAGTAAGCATCACTGCTGTAGAAGCAATTAATAACTCCATCTTTTTAGTAATCACTAAACCTCTTCTTCCTATAAAATTATGCGAATCGATAAACTTTAAGACCCTATGTTCAAAATAGCGTTTATCAATGGTTGATAAGTTATTATAAAAAGTAAAATTATCGCTAATAATAGCCCTTTGCGCCCCGTACATATTATCGGGAAACAACACAAAACGAGTCAACTTTACAGACCCTATCATATGACTTAAAAGTTCTATCACAACGAATTGATTTAAATAGCAATTTTTTAATTATCAATTAATAGACATCAATAATTAGACCATAATTTATATTATGGTTTGCTATAATACAACTTATTCAGTTAAAAATTACAGTTTTAACTAATTATTTCCCTCATAACTAATATAAATCAACTAAATAATTCAGTAAATCTGTAGTTGTAACTATACCAACTAATTTTTCATTATCTACAACAGGTAAGGCATGAAATTCTTTTGAAGCTAATAAGGCTGCCACCTCTTTAATTGTTGAATCAGAGGGTACTTTTTCAGGATTGTTTGCCATAATCTGACTAACACTCAGCATATTATAAATAGCTGTATCTATAGACTCAGCATCACTATAAGAATCAACAAAACTAATACGTAATAGGTCTGTTAAGCTTAACATTCCGATAATTCTATCATCATCTACTACAGGAATATGTCTAATATGATGTTTCTTGAATAACCTCTCAGCATCAAACAAACTATCATCCAATGTTAATGCAATAACATCTCTTGTCATTATTTTCGATATAGGCTCTCTTTTTTTCATCATAATTGCTTTAAAATTACCATGATAAAGTTCAATAAAAGAGTTTATAAAAAATATGATAAAAATCAGTAAGACTAGTAAAATAGCAAAAATTGAATTATCTATTTATGACTTTGCCCTTCCGATAGCTATCGGGATTGAAAATCAAAAACCCACAAAAACAAAAAAGCAAGCTTTATGTTTTTGCTTGCTTTTTGATTTATTCGTGACCTCGGCAGGATTAACTTCGTTGTTCCTTTGTGCTCTCTGTTGAAAATACAAAACTTGTAAAGCTATCGCTTTTCAGTTTTTAATATTTGAGAAATGTTGAAGTGATAACTTTAAATATTTCTCAAATATTAAAAACCTGCAATAAAATTACAGATTTTGTGTTTATAGTGACCCCGACAGGATTCAAACCTGCAACCGCTGGAGCCGAAATCCAGTATTCTATTCAGTTGAACTACGAGGCCATTAAATAGTATTCTATACCAAATTTTTCTTTACAAGTGTAGAAATAGTCTTTCCATCTGCTTGACCTGCTAATTCTTTAGATACGATACCCATAACCTTTCCCATATCTTTCATACCGATAGCGCCAATAGAATCAATAGTCATAACTACAACCTTTTCTATTTCTTCTTCAGATAATGCTTCAGGTAAAAATTGTTCAATAACAGCCACCTGATCTAATTCTGGTTGAGCCAAGTCTTCTCTACCTTGTTCTATAAAAATTGCAGCACTATCTTTACGTTGTTTTACTAATTTCTGTAAAATTTTCAATTCAGATTCTTCTGATAACTCTTCTTTTGCTCCATTTTCAGTTTGTGCTAAAAGTATTGCAGATTTAATCGCTCTTAAAGACTCTAATGCAACTGTATCTTTAGCTCTCATAGCATCTTTAAGCTTTTCCATTACCTGTTTTTGTAAACTCATAATTATTCTATTTTTTAAGGCTCACAAAGATATTAAAAAGAGATTACATATGCTATAAACTTGAGTTCGACCTAAGATTTAATTTACAGAATACTAAGAAGAGGTGAGATCTGAAGTGTAAAATTAAAAGGAATATCTAGATATTTTAATAATTTTACCCGAAAAAGATTGCCTTTTCTTTGAATTTCCAAAGGATTTGATGAATTTTTTCCAATTACTCACTTCTATTTTATTTTTTTAATGGTGTTCGTGAACCTCCTTTGTCGGTTTCTTGCCATATTTTTTCAAATTAACCCGCCTACCCGCCGAAGGCTGGTTAGTCCTTCAAAAAGATACCTGCGAATTCAATAAAAATTCATTCAAACTGTAAACAAATATTAGGTCGAACTCAGGTTATAAGAGTTTTGAAGGTAACTAAAGGCAATAATATGTGAATGTTTTGCGTTTAAAAGCCCTCCCTATGAAATAAGTAGTTTAAAATAAACACCCAGTTGTGTTTAGGAATTTTTTGTGCTTAATTTAAAAGTATTGTATGTTATTAATCAGGAATTGGATAGTTCAATTTGTTTTAAACCGTTTCAAAATCCCAAGGGAAATGATTCGCTATGCTTTTAAACAACATTCAAAAAACAAAGCAATTATTACCAAAAATTCAACACTCACTTTTCAAGAATTGGCCAATAGAGTCTATAGCTTATCTACGGGTTTAAGTGCTATGGAAATTGAAAAAGAAGATTCAGTATTAGTGTTAGTTTCTAATGGTCTCAATCAAATAGAAATAAGTCTGGCTGGTTATGAAACTGGCGTCATATTAACGCCATTAAACATCAATATCACTACTGATAAAATTCTTAATATAGCTAAGCTTATCAATCCTAAGCTTTTAATATATGATGCGAAAATTGCTAATAAAATTGCGCAACTGCTACAACAACACTACCCAAATTTAAAATTACTCGAAATTGACAGTAATTATGACCATTTAATTGCAACATATCCGCCAAATAAAAATAAAAATAAAATATCTCCAACTGATATCGCTACATTAGGTTTTACTTCCGGTACAACAGGTAACCCAAAAGCATTATCTGCTACACATGGCGTATTTGTAAAAAGCTTACAGCTCATTGTGAAAAATGTTAATATTGGCAAAAAAAATAAAAATCCTGATAAATTTCTTGTAGGTATTCCTTTAGTAGGCGCCGGTAGTGGAGTGGTTTTACCTTCTTTACTTTCTGGAGCTGCTCTTGTGATACCAGCATCATATAATGCCGAGGCATTTTTAGAAATGATCCAAAAACATAAAATAACGAGGATGTTCACTACTCCCAGTCTTTTAATTGATATACTAGATCATCCTGAACTTGAAAATTATGATCTAGGCTCGTTAGAAAATATTATTTACGGTACTGAAACATTGGCTGCTGCTAAATTGGAAGAAGCTATTGAAAAGTTTGGGCCAATTCTTCAACAAGGGTATGGTAGTGCTGAAGTATTACCTCCGGTAAGTATGCTACAGCCTAAAGATCATATAGTAAACCATAAAATAGCCAATCGAAATATATTGACTTCTGTTGGAAAAGTAGTCCCACAAGTTTCTGTAAAAATTGTTGACGATAATCATAACGATTTACCTTTTAAGGAAACAGGTCATGTTTTGATAAAAAGCCCTACCCTATTTGACGGTTATTGGAAGCAACCGGAATTAAATACAAAAACATTTATTGATGGATGGTTAAAGACAGGTGACATGGGTTATTTAGAGGTCGATGGTCGTTTACATATTTTAGGTCGCTCAGCTGATGTTATAAAAAAAGGCAATCAAGTTATTTATCCACGATTAATTGAAGAACATGTACATGATCACCCTGCTATAAAAGAATGTAATCTGGTTCAAGTAGATAACGAAGCCGTTTTAGCTATTTCATTACGTCAGGCTTATCGTAAAAATACAAATCATGAAACCATTGCTTTTGAAATCTTGAATATGTTAAAAAATAAAATAAAACCTTATCAGTTACCTGATGATATCGAATTCTTTGAAGAATTACCGAGAAGTTTTTTAGCAAAAGTATTGAGACATGAGGTAAGAGAATTTTTAAAAACGAAAAATAAAATTGCAATATAAATAGTCGCTAAACATGAAACGAAAATAAAAAAAATCTTGAAATTGACTATCCCTGAGGCAAGCCCAATGTCATTAAGTTAAGAGGTATATGAAATCCTTCCGTCTTTAACTTCGTTAAAGCCATACTGAAACGAGTTCAGCACAGGCTCTTCCCTTTTCGGGAGGGAGTTTTCATTCTAAAACAAATTTACACGTTACTATTTTTTAAATCTATACGTTAGCTCCCCTCCTCCCGATAGCTATCGGGATCAAGGAGGGGTGGATTTTTGCCTTAGCAAAAAGACGGGGTGGTTATTTTATTTTTGTTAATCTGTCTCTTATTATAAAAAATAACCTATTCTTGATTCAAAGTTATAGAGTTGTCTGAAAGTCATACCTACAAGGAATTCCTACAAGGCTTTATAAACCTTGCAGGATTAGTTATTTTTAACGCTTTATTAAAAAATAAAGTCTCACTAAAAAACCCAAATTTGAAATACATCAAATTTGGGTTTAAACAAACAAAAACTAAGTAATTAATCAATCCACGTTATCGTGCAAAAACGAATTATTAGAACGTAATTGAATATCATCATTGTCATCTTCACTTAATGATATTCTTGAACTATTTTCTGTAACTTCAGAAGAAGGTTCAATATCTTCTAAATCGACACCCATTCTTTTATAGGCTGGTTGATTTTCTATTTCATCAATATTTTTATTTACTCTATTGACAAATTTGTAATTGAAATCTTTCATTTTTCGTCTTCTTTCATCAGCTGTTCCTTGTACTTCTGCAATAGTTCGGTTTAAAGGAGAATCTTCATCACTTCCTTTAAAACGATCATTATCATCACTTTTATTTTCTATTCTGACATCAAATTTTAATTCTTCATCTTCAACTTCCTTATCTTGAGCTAAAACTTCATTTTGTTTAGGCTCATCATCCATATAATCTTCTAAGCCATGTTTAATTTTACCGTCAACCGTATGTACGGGCTTCACTAAAACCGGGTCTATAACTTCAATATCACTAATACTAGATGCAGATAATTGATGTGTAATTGTAGTTTCTTCAGCCTCTGCCCTCTTTTTAGGAGCTAAAGGCAAATCAAAAGTTAAGGTAATTTGGTTTTCTTCCTCTTCTTCTTCAATAATTTCTTCTTTAGCAACAACTTGTTTGATAACAAACTCATCAATAGTTTCAGTATCTACCTCATCATACACTACATCTATTTCATTAACCGATTCACTATCTGATATCAATTCATTTTCATCTTCTTGATAATTAGGAGTAATAATCTCTGCCTCGGTTTCAATCTCTAATGTATGTCTTACAATTGTTTCTTTTTCAATTTGAGTCTCTTCTGCTTTACTTTGTACATCTTCTAAATCATGAACAATTTTTTTAGCTTCAGTACTGGTAATTTCTAACTGTTGTTCTTGATTAAAACCTGTAGCAATAATTGTTACTGCTATAGCTTCACCTAAACTATCATCTTCACCAACACCCATTATGATATCAACATTGCTCTTAGATTGACTTTGGATATAATCATTGATTTCACCTATTTCATCAATAGTAATTTCTGCGGTACCGGAAACGATCAGTAATAATACATTTCTAGCTCCGGTAATTTTATTATCATTTAATAATGGAGAATCCAATGCTTTTGTAATTGCTTCTTGTGCTCTGTTTTGACCTTCTGCTGTAGCAGAACCCATTATAGCCGTTCCACTATTAGAAAGGACTGTTTTTGCATCTTTTAAATCAATATTTTGTGTATAGTGATGCGTAATTACTTCGGCAATTCCTGTTGCAGCAGTTGATAATACTTCATCCGCTTTTGAGAAACCTGCTTTAAAACCTAAATTACCATAAACTTCGCGTAATTTATTATTATTGATAACCACCAAAGAATCTATATGCTCTCGCATTCTCTCAATTCCTTTTTGTGCCTGAATATTACGCATTTTGCCTTCAAAAGAAAATGGTATTGTTACTATCCCAACAGTAAGCAAATCCATTTCTTTAGCAATTTTAGCAATAACCGGCGCTGCGCCAGTACCTGTACCACCACCCATACCAACAGTTATAAAAACCATTTTTGCTCTTGTACTGAGCATGGCTTTAATATCATCGATGCTTTCCATAGCCGCCTGTTCACCAACATCAGGATTAGCACCTGCACCTAACCCTTCGGTTAAAGAAGCTCCTAATTGAATCTTTGTTGTTACCGGACTACTTTGTAAAGCTTGTGCATCAGTATTACAAACTACAAAATCAACACCTTTTATTCCTCTTTTAAACATGTGGTTAACGGCATTACTGCCACCACCTCCAACACCAATAACTTTGATTACGTTTGATTGATTTTTTGGTAAATCGAATGCAAGATTTTCAAATTCTGTACTCATAACTTTTTTCTTTTTGGGATTCTATATTTTCTACTTTTTAATTTCAATTAATTGTCCGCTCATCGGCGCTCACGCTTCACTATTCTGCGTTATCTAAAAACTCTCTAAACTTATCAGCCCATTTTTCAAAAATTGACTTTCTATCTTCTTTAATTGTACCATCAAAAGTTGTTTCGTCAGAACTACTTCTGCCAGCTGAATGCGTTGATGATGTTTTGGATTTATCTCTTTGATATAAGCCTTTCATTAATAATCCAACCGCAGTTGCATAAGAAGGGCTCAATAAATCTACATCAGAATCGCCAGCCAAATGTTCATTCGGATATCCTATTCTGGTATCCATGCCTGTAATATATTCAACCAATTGTTTGATATGCTTCAATTCTGCACCACCACCGGTCAAAACAATACCGGCAATTAATTTTTTCTTAGTCTCTTCATGACCATAATTCTTGATCTCTAAATATGCTTGTTCAATAATTTCAACAACACGAGCATGAATTATTTTCGATAAGTTCTTTAATGTTATCTCTTTCGGATCTCTACCTCTTAAACCGGGAATAGAAACAATTTCATTCTCTTTATTTTCACCAGGCCAAGCTGAACCAAATTTTGTCTTTAGTAATTCGGCTTGCTTTTCAATAATTGAACATCCTTCTTTGATATCTTCAGTAATTACATTTCCACCAAAAGGTATTACGGCTGTATGACGGATAATACCATCTTTAAAAATGGCTAAATCTGTAGTACCTCCACCTATATCTATCAATGCAACACCTGCTTCTTTTTCCTCTTGACTCAATACAGCTTCTGAAGATGCCAATGGTTCTAAAGTTATATTTGATAATTCCAATCCGGCACTCTTGATACATCTACCAATATTTCTGATAGATGAAACCTGACCAACAACTACATGAAAATTAGCTTCTAACCTGCCCCCATACATTCCTACTGGGGCTTTTATCTCTGCTTGACCGTCAACTTTATAATCTTGAGGTAAAACATGGATAATTTCTTCACCCGGCAACATTACTAATTTATGCACTTGACCTATCAACTTGTCAATATCGTTTTCATCAATAACCTTTTCAGAATTAGGTCTGGTAATATAATCGCTATGGTGTAAGCTTCTGATATGCTGACCTGCAATACCTACAACCACATCTTTAATTTTAAAATCTGAAACGCTCTCAGCCTCTTCTATTGCCTGTTGAATAGATTGAATAGTTTGTGTAATATTATTAACCACACCTCTATGCACGCCTAAACTTTTGGCATTACCTATACCGAGTATTTCAATTTTTCCATACTCATTGGTTTTACCAATCATGGCAACAATCTTGGTGGTACCAATATCTAAACCAACTGCTATGTTATCTTGTTCCATAATTTAGTTTTTTGTGCACACAACTTGATTGCTATACATCAAATTTATTTTTTTATAGGTATCAAGTGTTTTATCATTTAATACTTTGTGGTAAAACACCTTTAATTTTTTAATTTTTTTGTCAATTTGTTGTAAACTTCCTAATTCAATAGTTTGATTTCCTACTCTTGTCTTCAACAGAAACTCTTTTTTTGGAGTTTGGGTTATGCCAACTATCTGTTTTTTTAAAAACTCATCTTCATAAATAAGTTTTGCCAATGTGTACATTTCATCTGAAATTTTATCATCATTAACGCCCTCAACAATTGGAACTCTTGCAGAATAATTTGACGATAAAGGCATTTTATTTCCCTTACTGTCAATATAATACACCTGTCCACTTTGATTGACCCTTGCAATTGGTGTTTTTTGTTTTATAATTGCACCTAATTCACCATTCACCGATAAAAAGACTTCTGCATTTTCTATCATCTTATTAGAAAGCAATGTTTCTTCTAATTCTTTCAAAAATATGTTTTCTTTTGGTTGGTTTATGAGTCCGCTATAATTTTGTATTAACAATTTATTAACCATTTCATAAGTTATAAAAAGGTTGTCTCCATTTTCAAATTTGATGTCAATATTTTCAATTTTTTTGGCATTATTTCTATGGGATGAAAACCCATAAAGAAATACTACAAAAGCTATTAACAAGAGTCCTTTTATAAAACCAACATACCTCTTCATGCTACTTTATTTAATAAATTATTTTTTACTTCATTCACCATTTCCCCAATGTTTCCGGCACCTATCATCACAATAACAGCCGCATTAGAGATATTTATATTTTCAACTAGTTGTCCTTTTGATACTTTCTTTTTATTCTCAATATTTACTTTACTTAATAACCAATCAGAAGTTATTCCTTCAATTGGTTTTTCTCTTGCAGGATATATATCTAAGAGTATTAATTCATCAAATTTTGCTAAACTCTCAGCAAAATCATCTGCAAAATCTCGCGTTCTGCTAAATAAATGCGGCTGAAATACCGCCAATGACCTTTGATGAGGGTATAATTCCTTTATAGCATCTGCAACAGCATTAATTTCTGTAGGATGATGCGCATAATCGTCAATTAAAACCAAGTTATCTGTCTTAATTTTATATGTAAATCTGCGTTGAATACCTTTAAATGTTTTTAAAGCTTTGGCAATGGTCTGGAGTTGAACTCCATACTTATTTGCCATTGCCAAAGCTGCCACAGTATTTAGCACATTGTGTTTTCCTGAAAGATTCAGTTCTATATTTTTTATAATTTCTGATGGGGTATGTACATCAAAAAAATAGGTTCCGTTCTTAATCAATATATTTTTAACATCGTAATCTGCATTTTCTTCAATTCCGTAGGTGATTCCTTTAATCAATAATCCTTTTTTGACAAAAAGAGTGTCAGAAACTTTGTTTGAAAAATCTATAAAGGATTGCTCTAAAGCATCTGCTTCTCCATAAATATCTAAATGGTCAGCGTCCATTGAAGTAATACATGCAATATTGGGAGAAAGCTGTAAAAATGACCGATCGTATTCATCAGCTTCTACAACACTAATTTCATCTCCGCCAAGGATAAGATTAGAATTGTAATTCTCTGAAATCCCACCTAAAAAAGAAGTAGCATTAACCCCTGCTTCTTTTAATATATGCCCTAAAATGGTAGAAGTGGTTGTTTTACCATGTGTGCCGGCAACCGCAAAGCAGAAAGTGTTTTTGGTAATCTCACCCAATATTTCAGAACGCTTATAAATAGTATAGTTATGCTTGATAAAATAATTCAATTCACTATGCTCTTTTGGAACAGCCGGCGTATATACAACCAATGTTTTTTCCTTATCAAAAACTTGTTTAGGTATAGCATCGATTTCATCATTAAAATGGATTGATATCCCTAAGTTTTCTAATGATCTTGTAATTGGAGAAGCTGTTTTATCATATCCGCTAACGTGAAAATTATGAACATGAAAATACCTAGCCAATGCGCTCATACCAATACCGCCGATGCCGATGAAATAAATGCTATGTATATTATTTAAATTCATATTTACCTACTGTCGGTCAAGCTCAGTCAAGACCTCTATAACCTCTCGACTGCGCTCGAGGGGACATTCTACTGTTAAGTTTTATTTATCAGTTTTTCAACTTCGTTTACTATATGTTCTGTTGCTTTTGGCAATGCTAATAACTTGATGTTCTTGCTTAATTCTTTTTGCTTCTCCTCATCATTTAACAGGTTTTCAAATTGTTCTTGAAAATCATTCAATTCATTTTCTCTCATCAATATTGCTGCATTTTTATCAACTACAGCCAGTGCATTTTTAGTTTGATGGTCTTCAGATACATTTGGCGATGGAATAAAAACAACCGGCTTCCCTACGATACATAATTCTGATATTGATCCTGCCCCGGCTCTACTGATAATGATATCTGCCGCTGCATAGGCTAAATCCATTTTATTGATAAACTCAACAACATTGACACCTGATAATGAGTTGAAATGTTTGTACTCATCATAGTATAGTTTACCTGTTTGCCAAATAACCTGTACATCACTATCAACCAGCCTGTTAATTTGGCTTTCTATCAGTTTATTAATAGCTCTGGCGCCTAAACTACCTCCTAAAATCAATACTGTTTTTTGATTGGAATTGAGTTTAAAGAACTGTTGTGCTTCACTTCTCTTATCAGCTATTTCTAACAAATCCTGACGAACAGGATTACCCGTTTTAACAATTTTATCAGCAGGAAAAAAGCGTTCTAAACCATCATAGGCAACACAAATTTTAGTTGCTTTTTTACTTAATAATTTATTTGTAATTCCCGGATAGGAATTCTGCTCTTGCACCAAGGTCGGAATCCCTTTTCTATTTGCCATTTGTAAGGTTGGTCCTGATGCAAAACCACCGGTACCAATCACCACATCAGGCTTGAATTTTCTAATAATTTTCGTTGCATTCCACAAACTACTCATCAATTTAAATGGAAATAACAGATTTTTCAATGTTAACTTTCGTTGGATGCCTGAGATCCATAATCCTTTGATATCATATCCAGCTTGAGGTACTTTTTCCATCTCCATTCTATCTTGTGCTCCTACAAATAAAAAGTTCGCATCTGAATTTCGTTTTTTTAATTCGTTCGCTATGGCTATTGCAGGATAAATGTGACCTCCTGTACCACCACCGCTAATCAATATGTTTAATTTATGTTTAATTGTTTATTATTTAATTGTTTATAATCTCTTTTTCTTTAATGTTTCGGATTCTGTGTTCCGAATTTGGGGTTTTAGATTTTCATTTAGAAATTGCTAATAACCCAATTATGTCATCTATCTTCAGTCTCTTCTCTTTTCTCTCTTTTCTCTTTTTTCAATACTCATCTCTCAATATTATCCTATCGCTTCATGTAAAATATCCAATGGGTTTTCATCTTTCTTTTTCTTAACTATAGCTGCTTCTCTATCTGCACTCACACTTAAAATAATACCAACAGCAAAACAAGTCATCCATATAGCAGTACCTCCTGTACTTATTAATGGTAATGGCTGTCCCGTTACAGGAAACAATCCTACAGCTACTGCCATATTTATCAATGCTTTAAATATGATAGGAACACCAACACCTAATACCAATAAAGTGCCAAAAATGGTTTCTGTTTTGGTAGCGACTATCACTATTCTAAAAAGTAATCCCAGATATAATATGATTAATACAATAGCACCTATTAAACCGAATTCTTCAACAATAATGGCATAAATAAAATCTGATGATGATTGTGGTAAAAAGTTTTTCTGAACACTTTTACCCGGTCCTTTTCCTCGTATTTCACCGGAAGCTATGGCTAGTTTTGCTTTTTCTGCCTGGTAATTTTCTTCTTCATTTGCACTTGAAAAATTTTCAATTCTACTTGCCCAAGTATTTATCCTGCTATTCTTAAATGTATCAGGAAAAGCTTTTGCTGTTAAAATAAACAAGGCAAAAATTAGTATTCCTATACCTACTATAGCACCAATATATTTTAAAGGATAACCTCCTAAAAAAGCTATTATTAATACCATAGAAAAAACGATAGCTGTCGTTGAAAAGTTAGCCGGTAAAATCAATGCTAACACTATTCCAACAGGAATCCATAATTGTAAAATACTTTCTTTAAATAATATTTTCTTTTCTTTATTTTTAGCTAAATATCTTGCTACATACATCATCACAACTACACTTGCTAATGTTGATGTTTGAAATCCTATCCCCACAAAGGGAATATTTATCCATCTACTAGCATTCACGCCACTTATAGTATTTCCTTGAAATAAGGTATAGCCTAATAACACTAAAACCACCGGAATCAATAAGACCGAAAGACCACTAAAATATCTATAAGGTATTTTATGAGTTGCATAAATAATTACAAAACCGAGTAATAACAACATTGCGTGTTTGAGCAAGTACCCTAATGTGGTGCCTTTACCAACAACACCCACCAGATTGGTACTTGCACTATACACAGGGAGAAAGGAAAATATTGCCAACACAGCAATAATTGCCCAAATGGTCTTGTCTCCTTTTATGTTTTGCAACACTTTCATTCTTAATTAGTGACTTTAAACTTGTTAATTACAATAGTTCTATTTTTGATTTTCGATTTTCGATTTTTGATTTTCTTAATTAAGCATATATCTAACAAAACTTAAACAGATTGCCACACTCCACTCTGTTCTGCTCGCAAAGACGTCTTATTTCGTATTTCGTAAATCCTAATTTGTAAATCACTATTTTTGATTGACGATTGATGATTTATTATTCATTTTATCGTAATTCTAAACTCGTAATTCTTAAATTTTTAAAATCATATTTCATAACTCTGAACTTACAGTAGTCTAACCGCTTCTTTAAATTGTCTTCCTCTATCTTCATAATTTTCGAACAGATCAAAACTTGCACAAGCAGGAGATAACAATACTGTATCACCTTTTTCAGAAACTTTATATGCTACTTTTACTGCTTCTTCTGCACCAGCAGTTTCGCAGATAAAGTCTACTACATTTCCAAAAGTTTCGATGATCTTGGTATTGTCTAAACCCAAACAAATAATAGCTTTTACTTTTTCTCTTACCAATGGTAACAAATCGGTATAGTCATTACCTTTATCTGTACCACCAACAATCCATACTGTTGGATTGTTCATACTTTCCAACGCATAGAAAGTTGCATTTACATTGGTAGCTTTTGAGTCGTTTATATATTGAACTCCGTTAATTTTGAATACGGGTTCTAAACGGTGTTCAACACTTTCAAAGTCTTCGAGGCTTTCTCTAAGTGTTTCATCTCTTATACCCAATAATTTCGCTACTAATCCTGATGCCATCGCGTTTTTAATGTTGTGATTTCCTTGTAATACTAATGTTGTTATACTCATTGTAAATGTGTTGTTTGAATCGGTTGTTATTATTATGTTATTATCTTTTATATATGCTCCTTTATCTAATGTTCTCTTCAGTGAAAAAGGCAACAGTGTTGCATTCGTATTATTATTTTTTAACCAGTTTATTATTGCTTCATCATCTGCATCATAGATCAAATAATCTGATGCTGTTTGGTTCATTGTTATTCTAAATTTCGAATTGATATAATTCTCATATTTATATTCATATCTATCTAAATGGTCTGGCGAAATATTTGTTATTATTGCTATATATGGAGCAAAATCTACGATTCCATCTAACTGAAAGCTACTCAGCTCTAACACATATTTTTTATACGCATTATCAGCTACTTGCCATGCAAAACTATGACCAACATTACCCGCAACACCTACATCTAAACCTGCGTTTTTTAGGATATGATGCGTTAATAATGTGGTGGTAGTTTTACCGTTACTACCCGTAATTCCTATAATAGTTGCATCGGTAAACTGTGCTGCAAATTCTATTTCTGAAATCACAGGAATACCCTTTTTAAGTAAGTCTTGGATCAGTTTTACCTTGTCAGGGATTCCCGGGCTTTTCATTACCACATCAGCATCGAAAATGTTACTCTCTGTATGTTCTCCTTCTTCAAAAAGAATGTCATTATGTAAAAGAACTTCTCTATATTTTTTTATTATTGTTCCACTATCTGAAACAAAAACCTTGAAATCTTTTTTTTTTGCAAGGATTGCTGTTCCTACTCCGCTTTCACCACCGCCTAGCACCACCAGCCTCTTGATTTTCGATTTTTGATTTTCGATTTTTGATTTATTATTCATTTTATCGTAATTCTAAAATCCTAATTCGTAAATCACTATTTGCAATTTTTGATTTTCTTAATTAAACATATATCCAACAAAACTTAAACAGATTGCCACGCTCCACTCTGTTCTGCTCGCAAAGACGTCTTATTTCGTATTTCGTAAATCCAAATTCGTAAATCATTACCTCACTTTTAGCGTTAAAATTGACAACACTGCCAGCATGATTCCTACAATCCAAAATCGGACAACAATTTTACTTTCTTGGTATCCTTTTTTCTGATAATGATGGTGTAAAGGCGACATTAAAAAAATGCGCCTGCCTTCTCCATATTTCTTTTTGGTATATTTAAAATAGACTACTTGTAATGTGACTGATAATACCTCTGCCACGAAAATTCCTGCTAAAATGGGAATCAATAATTCTTTACGGACAGCAATTGCTAATACGGCTATAATTCCACCAATGGTCAAACTACCGGTATCACCCATAAAAACTTGTGCAGGGTAAGTGTTATACCATAAGAATCCTACCAAACCGCCTACAAAAGCACTAATAAAAATGGTCATCTCTCCTGAATTAGGGATGTACATTACATTCAAATAATTAGCAAAAATGATATTACCGGAAACCCATGCGAATACGCCTAAGGCTAAAACTATGATTGCTGAAGATCCTGCTGCCAAACCATCAATGCCATCCGTTAAATTGGCACCGTTAGAAACTGCTGTGATAATAAAAACAACCACCAGTATAAAACCTATCCAAGCATATTTTTCAGAACCATCGCCCATCCAACTTACTAGATCTGAATAATCAAATTCATTGTCCTTAAAAAATGGTACTGTTGTTTTTAATGATTTATGTTCTTCACCAAATAAACCTGAAGTAGTAGTTTGTAACGGATTCTGAACCTGTGTTACTTGTGGATCATTCAGCTGTTCTTTGACAGTTACTTCAGGCGAAAAATACAGCATCAACCCAACGAAAATACCCAAGCTTACTTGTCCTAAAACTTTGAATCTTCCTTTTAGACCGTCTTTATTCTTTCTGAATACTTTAATATAATCATCAATAAAACCAATCAATCCCATCCAAACAGTGGTAACCAATAAAATGATGATATACACATTGTCTAGCTTGGCTAATAACAGCACGGGTAATAGGGTTGCTAAAATAATAATGAGCCCACCCATGGTTGGTGTTCCTGCTTTTTGAACCTGACCTTCCAAGCCTAGATCTCTAACGGTTTCTCCTATTTGAAGGCGTCTTAATTTGTCTATAATTCTTCTACCAAAAACGGTAGAGATCAATAAAGAAATGACAAAAGCTAAAGCAGACCTGAATGATATGTACTGAAACAGGCCAGCTCCTGCTAGCTGATAGTGTTTTTCTAGATATTCAAATAAGTAGTATAACATCTTATCGTTTTATTTTTGTAATTCTTTTAATGTTTCTAAGATGATCTTATAGTCATCAAAATCGGTTCTGACACCGTTAATTTCTTGATACGTTTCATGCCCTTTACCGGCTATCAATAAAATATCTCCTTTTTCTGCCAGCTTACTTGCCGTTTTAATGGCTTGCCTTCTATCAATTATTGATAAGTATTTTTTAAAATTTTGTGGCTCTACACCTGCTTCCATTTCTTCGATAATAGTTTCAGGGTTTTCAGTTCTAGGATTATCAGAGGTAAAAATGGCTTGGTTAGAAAGCTGTGATGCGATATGTGCCATTTTCGGACGTTTCGTTTTATCTCTATCACCACCACAACCTACCACTGTAATGACCTGCTCGTTATGAGTTCTTATAGCATTGATAGTTTCCAATACATTTTTCAAAGCATCTGGTGTATGTGCATAATCAACAATTGCTGTAATACCGCCATCTGAAATTAAATATTGAAAGCGACCACTTACACTTTCTAACTCACTCAATAATCTCAAATTCTCAATTGATTCTATTCCTAACAAATCGGCAGTAGCATAAATTGCCAAAATATTATAGGCATTGAATGTTCCTATTAATTTTGTCCAAACTTCATTATTATTGATATTCAGTAATAATCCGCTCAGTTGATTTTCTATTATTTTAGCTTTATAATCTGCAACTGTTTTTAAGGCATAAGTAAATTGCTTAGCTTCTGTGTTCTGAAGCATTATCTTGCCATTTTTATCATCAATATTTACCAGTGCAAAAGCAGATTTTGGCAACTGATCAAAGAATGTCTTTTTTACATCTCTATACTCCGCAAAAGAATTATGATAGTCTAAATGGTCATGTGATAAATTCGTGAATACTCCACCTGTAAAATGTAATCCTTCGGTTCTTTTTTGATGGATACCGTGTGAACTTACTTCCATAAAGCAAAGCGTAACACCGCGGTCAACCATCAAGCGCAAATAATGATTTATAGTAATGGAGTCCGGCGTAGTATGAGTAGCAGAAAATTCTGTATCATTTACTAAAACTTTCACTGTAGACAGTAAGCCAACCTTATATCCTGCATTATTAAATTGGCTATATAATAAGGTCGCAATGGTTGTTTTTCCGTTGGTACCGGTAATACCAATTAATTGTAATTGTTGTGAAGGATTGTTATAAAAATTATCAGCCATAATAGCTAATGCTTGCTTAGTATCTTTTACTATGATATATGTAATACCTTGCTCAATAGTTGAAGATATTTCTTCACAAATTATTGCTGTTGCTCCTTTTTCTATAACGTCAGCTATATATTGATGCCCGTCTGTGACAACCCCTTTAATGGCTATAAACACATCATTATCAGTAATTTTTCGCGAGTCAAACACAAGAGTATTTACAGCAATATCTGTACTACCATGTACTGATTCTACCGCTACTTTATATAGTATATCTTTTAGCTTCTTCACGAAAGTATTAGTTCAATAATTTTACTTTTATCTAATTTTTCTCCTGCCTTAACGGATTGTGTTTTTACCTTTCCCGTGCCTTTAAACAACACTTTCATCCCTAAATTTTCTAATAGAGCTACGGCATCCATACCACTCATATTTTTAAGATCGGGCATATTTTCAGGCTGTTTTCTTGCTATCTTATAATAGGATTCAAAGTCTCTATTAATGCTTTTAGGATTATCTTTCAAACCATTGACTTTATCCAGCAATGGTGTTGCAGTATAAATTTTATGTGCGATTTTTTTAAAAACCGGACCGGCAACATCAGCTCCGTAGTAACCGATTTCTTTTTTTGGTTTATGGATAATAACTATGCAAGAATATTGTGGATTGTCAGCAGGAAAATATCCGACAAACGATGATATATATTTTGTTTGACCTGTCCAATACTCTGTTTGACAGGTGCCTGTTTTACCTGCCAACTCATAGTTTTTATTATATATATTAGTAGCTGTACCACGCTTCACCACATTTTTCATCATCTCTTTTACCATATTAATCGTTTCTTGCGAACATATTTTAGGATTAATCACCTCTTTTTCAAATTTTTCTATAACTCTATCTTGAGCTCTGATCTCTTTGATAAATCTAGGTTTTACCATTTCGCCATTATTGGCAACTGCATTATAGAAAGTCAAGGTTTGCATCGGAGTGATGGATACTCCATAACCATGTGTCATCCATGCTAAGGAAGTGCCATACCAATTCTTTTTGTCATTTGGATCTGGCAATGTGGGCACACCTTCTCCTTTAATAGGAATATCAAGTTTTTTACCAACTTCCATACGTTGTAATCCGTCAATAAATTTTTGTGGATTATTACCATAATGCTGCTCAATAATTTTAACAATACCTACATTAGATGAAACTTCAAATACCTTAGCGACAGAAATTTTACCATATCCACCTCTATGCGTATCTTTTACCGTTCTGTCATATACTTTATATTTTCCTTCTTCCGTATCAATAATTGTAGCAGTGTCAATTACTTTATCTTCTAATGCCACCATCATGCTCATTAATTTGAAGGTAGAACCCGGTTCATGCGATTCACCAACCGCATAATTCAAGCGTTCGTAATACTTGCCTTCTCTATTTCTGCCTAAGTTTGCAATGGCTTTTATCTCACCTGTTTTAACTTCCATCACTACCACGGTACCGTGATCTGCTTCATATTTTTCGAGTTGCGCTAACAAAGCATGATGTGCAATATCTTGCACATTCAAATCTATAGTTGTAATAATATCTTTACCATCAATGGGTTCAACTTCATTATTATCACTTAATGGTTTCCATTGCCCTTTGGCTATTCTTTGCTTTAAGCGTTTTCCATTTTTACCTTGTAAATATTTATGGAAGTTCCCTTCAATACCAACCCTACCTCTATAATCGTCATAACCAACAGCACGTTCAGCCATTTTACCAATAGGATGCTCTCTAACCGTGCGTTGTTCAGCAATAAACCCGCCTTTATACACGCCTAAATTGAAAATGGGGAATGCTTTTATTTTCAAATATTGATTGTAACTTAAATTTCGAGTAATGAATAAGTATCTATTCTTATTTTTTCTGGCTTTACGGATGTAGTTTTCGTAAAAACCTGCAGACTTCCCTAACATTTTAGATAAGGCTTTACTCAACCCTTTGATATGCTGTTCAAAATTTTCATTTGATACTGTCACTGCATCCATACGAATATCAAATTTTGAAACTGAAGTTGCTAACAAACTACCATCAGCAGTATAAACATTACCTCTGTTCGCTTTTATTTCAAAATTTTTAACTGTTCTTTCTTCAGCTTTTTTACGATAAAAATCGCCTTTAACAAACTGAATGTCAATCAATTTATATGTAATTCCTATCGCAAACAAGAACATAAAACCTGCCAGTAAATACAATCTGTTTAGTATGTTCTTTTTTTCTATTGCCAATTTGCTATTCTTTAACTACAATTTTTTGTGGTGGATTTTCTGCTGAATACAAGCCTTCAACTTCTAATTTTTTAATAATGGATGATTCCATTTTGAGTTTCATCAGATCTGATCGTGTTGCTACAAAAGCATCTCTCAACTCTCTCATTTCTTTATTGAGTATCGCTATTTTCTGAACCTTTTTATCAATACTATGTGAGCTGCCAATCATTATCAATGCTAAACTTGTTAAGAATATGAGCATACCCCAGTTCTTTGAAGCGCCTTCATCTACTAAAAACTTTCCTTTTAAGACATTGTAAATGGTTTCCTTTACTTTAGCCATATATCCGCTTAGAGTTTATAGTTTTGTTGCTATTCTCAACTTTGCACTTCGCGCCCTGTTGTTATTTTTTATCTCTTCTTGAGAAGGTGTTATTAGTTTTCCTTTTTTAAAAGGAACAGATATATTTCCATAAAAATCTTTTTCCGGTTCTCCTTCAAATATTCCGCTACGGATATAGCGCTTTACCAATCTATCTTCTAATGAGTGGTAGGATATAATACTTAGCTTAGCTCCTGTCTCTAACAACTCTTCAGTCTGTAATAAAAATTCTTTTAATACTTCTAATTCTTGATTTACCTCAATCCTAATTGCCTGAAAAATTTGAGCTAATATTTTATGTTCTTTGCTTTTTGGCAAAAAGTGTTGCAATACTTCTTTTAACTCAAAACTTGTTTTAATTGACCGCTTATTGCGACTCTCAACTATTTGTTTTGCCAATGCTCTTGCGTTTCTTAATTCTCCATACAAGAACAATAGGTTACTCAGTTTTTTTTCCGGATATTTATTGATAACCTGATACGCAGATATTTCTGTTTTTTTACTCATTCGCATATCCAACTCTGCATCAAAGCGTGTAGAAAAACCTCTACTTGCTTCATCAAATTGATGAGAAGAAACACCTAGGTCAGCTAAAATTCCATTTACTTTTTTTATGCCATAGAACTTTAAAAAACGTTTTACATATCTGAAATTCTCATGAATCAATACAAAGCGTTCATCATCAATTGTATTTTCCAACGCATCTTCATCTTGGTCAAAAGCAAAGAGTTTTCCGTCAGCACCCAATCTTTTTAAAATTTCTTTGGAATGTCCTCCTCCGCCAAAGGTCACGTCTATATAAATTCCGTTAGGAACAATTTCTAAACCATCAACACTTTCAAAGAGCAAAACCGGATTATGATAACTCATCTATGATGTCATTATCATTACCCATAACATCTTCAGCTAATTGTGCAAAATCAACTGTTGCATCATCAATAGCTTTTTCATAGTTGTCTTTATCCCAGATCTCAACAATATTCACCGCAGAAGACAACACTATTTCTTTAGAGATTCCTGCAAATGAATGCAGGTCTTTTGGTATCAACAATCTACCTGAAGCATCTAACTCAACCATTTTAACACCGGCCGTGAATCGTCTGATAAAATCATTGTTCTTTTTTACAAACCTGTTTAGCTTATTCACTTTTTGCATCAACATATTCCATTCACTCATCGGGTATAACTCTAAGCAAGGTTGAAACACAGCACGTTTTAAAACAAAACCTTCTTCCAACACGGAATTCAGTTGTTTTTTAAGCTGAGAAGGCATCATTAACCTTCCTTTGGTGTCAGCTTTACATTCGTATGTTCCTATTAGGTTTACCAC
>VAPM010436532.1_pt1 | contig 28212 bp, 22 predicted proteins | sample 3395091 | NCBI WGS metagenome assembly VAPM01 (sample SAMN08290445, study PRJNA428436) | hydrothermal vent metagenome | isolation source: Deep-sea hydrothermal vent chimney 3 | place: Pacific Ocean: Juan De Fuca Ridge
AAAAGGAAAAACCATGCGCGTATACTATGACCGCGATTGCGACATTAACCTGATCAAAGACACCAAAGTGGCGATTCTGGGCTATGGCAGCCAGGGCCACGCCCACGCGCTGAACCTGCGCGACAGCGGTGCCAAGAACGTCGTTGTGGCCCTGCGCGAAGGCTCGGCATCCGCCGCCAAGGCCGAAGGTGAAGGCCTCAAGGTCATGGGCATCGCCGAGGCCGCCAAGTGGTGTGATCTGATGATGTTCACCATGCCCGACGAATTGCAGGCCGAGACCTACAAGAAATACGTCCATGACAACATCCGCGACGGTGCCGCCATTGCGTTTGCCCACGGGCTGAACATCCATTTCGGTCTGATCGAACCCAAGGCGGGCCTGGACGTGATCATGATGGCCCCCAAGGGCCCCGGCCACACGGTGCGCGGTGAATACACCAAAGGTGGCGGCGTACCGTGTCTGGTGGCGGTGGACAACGACGCGTCCGGCAAGGCGCTGGAACTGGGCAAGTCATACTGCTCGGCCATCGGCGGCGGGCGTTCCGGCATCATTGAAACCAACTTCCGCGAAGAATGTGAAACCGATCTGTTCGGTGAACAGGCGGTGCTGTGTGGTGGGCTGGTCGAACTGATCCGCATGGGCTTTGAAACCCTGGTAGAAGCCGGTTACGCACCCGAAATGGCCTATTTTGAATGCCTGCACGAAGTGAAGCTGATCGTCGATCTGATCTATGAAGGCGGCATCGCCAACATGAATTATTCGATCAGCAACACGGCGGAATACGGCGAATATGTTTCCGGGCCGCGCATCCTGCCCTACACCGAAACCAAGGCCAAAATGAAGGCGGTTCTGACCGACATCCAAAACGGCAAATTCGTGCGTGACTTCATGCTGGAAAACGCCGTTGGCCAGCCGTCGTTCAAGGCCACACGCCGGATCAACGATGAACACCAGATCGAAAAAGTCGGTGAAACCCTGCGCGACATGATGCCATGGATTTCGGCAGGTAAGATGGTGGATAAAGCCAAAAACTGACCCCCTATGATCAAGGGTCGCCCCGCTAATTGCAGGGCGGCTCTTTTGTTTTCACGGCAGCGGTTCTGTTGGATCAAAATTGCCCTGCCAGTTGGAACAAATCTGAATGCTGTCTGAACCGATTCCGATTGACGCGGTCCGGCTGCCGCGTCAGTCTCGGCCACAATTGAAGGCCACATTCCATGCAACATCTTGATATCACACCGAAAAACTGGCTCATGCTTGGGGCTCTTGGTGTCATTTGGGGTTCATCCTTTATGGCCGTCAGTGTCGCCGTGCGCACCACAGGCCCCCTGACCGTTGCCGCCGGACGGATCGCCATTGGTGCGGTGCTGCTTTTGATATTGCTCAGGCTTCGTGGTATTTCCTTACCGGCCCTTGGCGCTGCGGACGGCAAAAAAGTCTGGGCGGCGGCACTGGGGCTCGGTTCATTTTCCATGGCCTTACCATTTTTCCTGCTCAGCTGGGGGCAGCAATATGTTGCCAGCGGGTTCGCCGGCGTCACCATGGCCACTGTCCCATTGCTGGTATTGCCACTGGCGCATTTTCTGGTACCGGGCGACGGCATGAGCCGCCGGAAATTTATCGGCATGGTCTTGGGATTTATCGGTGTGGCTGTTTTGATCGGCCCGGACGCGTTTACGTCCCTTGGTGGACAGCTTGAACCCGTCGCCCGGCTGGCCTGTTTTACCGCAGCGGCCTGCTATGCTGTCGGCAGCATCATCACCCGGCTGGCCCCTAAAGTTGACCCCATCGCTTTTGCCACCGCCGCCACGGTTTTGGCCGCCATCATCATCGTACCGATCGCGTTGATCGTTGAAGGTGCCCCATTATCTATGGGCCGTACATCATTGATCGCAATCATTTTTCTGGGCGCTATTCCCACGGCAATGGCGAACCTATTGCTGGTGGGCGTCATCCGCAGCGCAGGACCAACATTCATGTCACTGGTGAATTATCAGGTGCCGCTCTGGTCAGTACTGTTTGGCGCAATATTCCTGCAAGAAATATTGCCGACACGCGCATTCGCAGCACTTGCCCTGATCATGCTGGGGCTTGGGATCAGCCAACTGGCCACCATTCAACGCATGGTGCGGGGCGCGAGAAATCAAGCCTGACCGGCGGCCTGTTGAACAGCCGCGACCACCTGCGCCACCGCTGCTTTTAGAATCATTTCGTCTTCACATTCCGCCATAACCCGGATCAGCGGTTCGGTGCCGGATTTTCGGATCAACAGACGGCCATTGGCTTGCAACTGCTGCTCGGCGTCATTGATTGCAGATTTAACAACATCCGCGTTCAAAGGATCTTGCGCTTTGTCAAAGCGCACGTTTTCCAAAAGTTGCGGCACGATTTCAAAACTATTAGCCAACTGAGATGCCCGCTTATTAGTGTCCAACATCGCTGATAAGAAGTGTAACCCCGCAAGTAACCCGTCACCGGTTGTCGCAAAATCTGTCATCACTATATGACCAGATTGTTCACCCCCAAGATTAAAACCACCTGAGCGCATCTTTTCAACCACGTAACGGTCCCCGACTGCTGTACGTTCTAAAGAAATCCCTTGTTCATTTAGATATCGTTCAAGACCAAGATTGGACATTACAGTTGCGACTAAGGTTTTTCCTCGCAATCGATCCTGTTGTAACCAGCGCTTGGCAAACAATGCCATTAGTTGATCGCCATCTGCAACTTGGCCTTTCTCATCGATAATCATTAGCCTGTCTGCATCGCCGTCCAGACAGATACCTACATCAGCACCGTGAGCTACGACTGTTTCTGCAGCAAGTTGCGTATCAGTGGAACCACATTTGTCGTTGATGTTATAACCGTCCGGGGAGACACCAATTGCGATAACTTCTGCCCCCAATTCCCATAGTACTTCGGGTGCAGTTTTGTGGGCTGCGCCATTGGCACAATCGATTACAACTTTGAGGCCGCTAAGACGTTGGCCTGTTGGCAAAGTAGCTTTTACCCGTTCGTTATAGCGAAAACGTCCATCGTCGATGCGTTTGGCGCGTCCGATGTTCTCTGCCTGAACCGGAACAACTCCATCTTGGACCAGCTTTTCTATTTCTGCTTCGGCCTCATCCGACAGCTTGAATCCGTCAGGTCCAAAAAACTTAATACCATTGTCTTGATGAGGGTTATGACTGGCGGATATCATCACCCCAACATCGGCACGAATCGACGTTGTCAACATCCCTACTGCAGGCGTCGGAACAGGTCCCAATAGAAAGACATTCATTCCGGTTGAAGCAAAACCAGCGGTCAGTGCATTTTCGAACATATACCCTGACAACCGGGTATCTTTACCAATGATTACACGATGGTCACCCTTGCCATCGCGGCGAAAATATCGACCAGCCGCAGCCCCAAGACGCATCGCTAATTCCGCGGTCATTGGATAGGTATTTGCCCGCCCACGAACACCGTCTGTCCCAAACAGTTTTTTACTCATCTTGTTTGTCCATCACCTGTAGCTAATTGCCAAAGTGTTAATGCTTGTCGCATTTCTGCGATATCATGAACACGGGTAATCTGCACCCCCTGTGAAATGCCCTGTAACCCTAAAGCGACCGTACCAGCAAGGCGCCGCATTGGGTTAGGTTCTTCAGCCAATTCTCCGATAAAACGTTTACGCGAAACCCCCAATAGGATCGGGCAGCCCAGTGCGTGGAAAAGGCTTATATTCTGTATCAGTCGTAGACAGTGTTTAGTGGTTTTGCCAAACCCAATACCGGGGTCAATAATGATATCCCTGCGGGAAAACCCTTTCGATTCCGCGTATTCAATACGCTCGGAAAGATAGTCATAAACGTCAAGGAGAACATCATCGTAGGTCGGTGACGCTTGCATAGTACTGGGGTCGCCTTGGGCATGCATCAAACATATTGGCGCATTTTTTTGCGAGACAATACTTGCCAGATCCTTGTCATATTTTAATGCAGAAACGTCATTTACAATGTTTGCACCAAAGCGAATTGCTGCGTCTGCTACCGAGGATTTTCGTGTATCAATTGATATTAAAACGTCGGAAAATTCCCTGATACCTTTTATGACTGGCTTGATGCGGTAAATTTCGATTTGATCTGGTACTAGTTCAGCGCCCGGACGGGTACTTTCGCCACCGATATCTAGTATATCCGCTCCGGAATGTTCCAATTTAATGCCATGGGTTACGGCCAATTTATCTTGATCAAACATTCCGCCATCCGAAAAGCTGTCAGGCGTAACATTTATAATTCCCATTAAGCGTGGGTGGTCCAGCGTCAGATTACTTATAGGAAACCTGGAGCAGGTGATTGCATCCAGAACTTTGCTTGGGATTTCGTCGATCTGAATAATTTTGGTGGGCTGTCCCCGCTCAAATACTTCTGCGTGATCAAACCACGACCAACCACCCGCAACCGACAACGCAGCAGACGTTCGGTGCGAACCTAATTGGCAAAGCGGTCTGTAGTATTGCGTCATCGTGATACTATCCGTCGTTTCAGCCCCCTTGAAAAGCGTCAGATCTCAGCTTGATCTAAAGCAACTGATATTACTGTAATGTTAGCGGATGCTATTTCCTTGCTACCTACAATATAGATTCGATCAGCATTTAATAATTGCGCCATCCAATAGGCAAGCCTGACAGGATCATTGGTCGGAGCTTTCCGATCAGTTATGGAGTTCATAACAATATTGGACGGTGACCAAACTGCTAGCCTATTTTTACGCGCCGCCCATTCAATTTCTGCGTGGCTAGATACTACCAAACACCTATTTTCGCGCCCAGCTAACGCCCAAGCGTTTTGCTCAATTGCCAGTAATTCAATTCTTTTCAGAGCCTTGGGCGGTATATTTGTTGGCATTGTTGCACCAGGCGGCTCCAAACAGATTAGCACTGGATTTTCAAGTTTTTGCAATTGGTCAAACCAACCAGTCAAATATTCAGAATTTATCGCTGCGTTAGAAAAATATGCCAAAATATGTTTTTGGGTTGGTAATTGAGCATCGTCTTTTTCTAGAAATTTGCCTGCGCCTCTGGAACGCACAATTTCTACTCCCAGCGCTCCTGGCCCCAAGTCTAGTTTCTGAATGCGAAGAAACACGCGAATTGCCTGAGGCGCGGCTAAAATTCGGCGGGCAATTCGTTCAGCAAGCGTTTCTAAAAGATTTAACCGCTCGACTGCCAACTCTTCAGTTATAGCTTCAACCAGCAAATCGTAAGATAAAATTCGATCAACATCATCGACCAGCTGCTCCACAGGTGGAACTACTTCCACAACCACATCAAAAACGACCCGTTGAGTTTTATCCCGCTCAACCTGAAACGCACCGATTTCAACCTCAACCAAGTAATCACGCAAGGAAATCCGGTCGAATTTCATACTTTCAGAATTAGCCTGATTTTCATGGCTGGCAAATGCATCTATATTTTTTTTAGAACTCATACCGCCACTTTCATATGGTTACGAACCGTCGAGGGATTTCACTCTTTATCATCACCATAATTAAATAGTGAAACATCTGGATACGGGTGCACAAAATCACCGGAAAAAGTGAAAAAAATGCGACCGAGAGAACTTTCACTAAATTTTACGATTCTTGGGCAATTAGCGTAAGCAATTTCTCAATTTTGAGAGTTGATTTAGCTATTCGTCGCGGTTCGTAACGGCGCCCGATAAAAAAGATGCGCACCAATAGCGACTGTACGTTGAAATTTTCGTGCCCACCTGGGTGAAACAGCCCGTGTATGATAATAGGTAGCGCCATTGGTTAGCTCGCGTGTCTTGCCATCCACCATAATACGCGCAATTTTCGCGACCCTGTTCCAGGCCGCTCGATCATTAATTCGTTCACTTCTACCATCACAGGTATACGTAAATTGACACCGGAATTTTTGACCCGTTCCCTGTCGAATTACCCGACACAAGGTCGATGGAAAACTGGCACTGTCTACGCGGTTCATTATGACTTCGGCTACTGCAAATTGCCCTTGGACACTCTCCCCGCGGGCCTCAAAATATAGTGCCTCACTTAAACACTCCCATTGCTTATCTCCATTTGCAATCGGTAACCTTGCCAAAAATTCACTACTATAAGAAAACTGTTGCACGTCAGAACGGCCACCGCGACGTGGTGTTTTTTGCAATCGGTTAAACTGGCTTGAATTTACAGCACCGAATGCGACCCGCTCGTTGCCAAAAAGTTGCGTCAACTCATCATCAATTTCTGCACTCGGTGCATTGGATTGACTAAGAGTAACATCGGCATTCGCAGTTCCGGCAATCGCCAAAAACGCAAACACAATAATTCCCTTACTCAGCCTAAGCTGTGACATTGGCCCCTCCAGTTGGCAGCCCCTTGGGGCAACCAAGGTGCAAACATTGGGGGATTTAGGGCAATTTTTCGGATTGGTCCAGCATTGCAGGCGGTTCTTTGCTTATATCGCTGTCAGTCGTGAATAGGTTCAAAAGGGTAATAATGTGGAGGGTTTTGGTATATTCACTTAGTTACAATCGCTTAATTGTTTCCTAAACAGAAACACGGCTTTTTAGCACCAGATGCGCGGCGGCAAGTCTTGCAACAGGAACACGGTAAGGTGAACAAGAAACGTAATCAAAACCAGCGTTCCTACAAAATGCGATCGATTCGGGATTACCACCATGTTCACCGCACATTGATAAAACAATATCCGGATTAGCCTCTCTTCCCCTTTGCGCTCCGATCCGCAACAATTCTCCGACGCCATCAGTATCCAAGCTATGAAATGGGTCTTCGGCGAAGACACCCTGTTTTACATAGTCTCCCATAAAACGACCTGCGTCATCTCGGGACAGTCCATAAGTCATCTGGGTAAGATCATTGGTACCAAATGAAAGGAAGGCGCTGTATTGCGCAATATCATGCGCTCTAAGTGCAGCACGGGGAGTTTCAACCATGACGCCCAGTCGAAAATCGAACTTTACTCCGGTTTCAATACGTACCAACGCCGCCAACGCGTCGATCCGCGATTTGACCAGTTCAACTTCTTTCTTTGCTGAGACAAGCGGTATCATAATTTCCGGAATTACTGGTGCCCCCGCGCGGCTTACTTCGGCGGTCGCTTCAAAAATCGCTCTGACCTGCATATCATAAATTTCAGGTACAGTAATTCCCAATCTGACGCCGCGCATCCCCAACATTGGGTTGAATTCTGCTAGTTCTTCCACTCGACTTACAACATCTGAAAGGGGTAACCCTAAAGCTTCTGCCAGATCACGCATGCCACTGCGACCACGTGGAAGAAACTCATGCAAAGGGGGGTCAAACAACCGAATACAAACCGGCAATCCTTGCATGATATTAAACAGCTCTGTAAAATCTGCCCTTTGCATTGGTAATAATCGCTCAAGCGCTGCTGCGCGATCATCAGTATCATCTGCAAATATCATTTCTCGCATGACTGTTAGACGATCATTTTCAAAGAACATATGTTCAGTGCGACAAAGCCCAATACCATGCGCATCGAAATTTCGTGCTACCAGTGCATCAGCTGGTGTATCTGCGTTGGCCCGTATCTCTATATCGCAAACATCACTGGCCCAACCTAATAACGTTTGAAACGCATCGCCCAAGCCAGGCTCAAGCATATTTGCGGCACCAACTAACGCCTCACCGGAGGTACCATCAATTGTTATTATATCGCCTTCACAAAATGTTCTACCATCCTCGGTTCTAAGTGATTTTTCTTTGCTATTCAGCGTCATACCGCCTGCACCAACAATACAGGGAAGACCAAGACCACGTGCGATTACCGCTGCATGGCTAGTGACACCTCCACGTTCAGTTAAAACAGCATTGGCGGAGTGCATACCACGGATATCTTCGGGTGTGGTTTCGCGTCGTACAAGGATACACGGCTCTCCTCGCGCTTCCGAGGCCTGTGCAGCTGATGATGTAAATACTATCTTACCTGCTGCGGCGCCAGGACTCGCTGCGATCCCATGTAAGAATGTGTCAGGTTTACCAATAGGATCCACCTGGGGATGAAGCAATTCAGATAGTGAGTGCGGTTCAATACGTAAAACAGCCTCGGATCGACTAATAACACCTATTTGGGCAAGATTTACCGCAATAGCCACACCAGCACGCGGAGATCGGTGAACGCGAACTGCGTCCAACACATGAAGCAAACCATTTTCGACCGTAAATTCGATTTGCATTTCTTCGCGCAATTTATTGCGGCAAATATCACCGTAATCAATCAAGAATTGAAACAGATCCGGGCATTTGCTTTCAAGCGAAACGCCGCGTTTGTCTTCAGTCAGATATATTGCACCGGTAGTGGCCCGTAACGCGTCTCGGCCCTGGCTTTGGCCAAGAAACCGACCCGTAATTTGAGCCGCTCCAGTTTTGGGATCAACAAACTGAATGACTCCGGCACCGCTTTCTCCCGGGCCCACTCCAAGAACCATTTGTTGAACGACCAATCCTAGCCCTGCATCAACTGGTGCGCCTTTTGCCTGTCGTAATATTCGCGCAGTAGTACTTTCCCATGTACGAGCCATCGAGCGTAGCACCTCAGCTAGCTGCACAGCCGGATCCTGAGGAAAGTACTCTTCAGTCTCGGCCTCATATGCTTCGAGGGCTGCGCTAAGGGCATCGTTGCCTAGACCATTGTCAATATCAAACATCTCTGGGTCCAGGCGCGCTACATTGATGGCAAATGACTGCACAAATCGAAGATAAAGTGCATTTGCCGCTTCTTCCCCATGACTATTTACCAATTCTCGATGCACAATATCGTTCATACCGATATTCAGCATTGCTCCTGGGCCACCCCAATCTGGGTCTTGCGAGGAAGGCCGAACCGACACCAATGGGTGATCCCCAAATGTTTTTAGAACTGCCGCAATATCTGGCATGTCACCTGCTGCAATACGATGTACGGTATCAAACGAAAGCGCCACGGTTTGAGGTACGGGTAGGTCCAGCCGGATCAGTCGTTGCAAGCACTTCGCACGCCCTCCATGGGTATCATTGGAAATCGGCGCGACCCGCCTGATTCTCGTGAATCCATGAATTTCGACTATTTTCTGCACTGCAGCACCAATTCAAATTGCACTTGCAGCATAGCGCCGGAAAGTTTTGGCGCAACTGTGACATTGCCGGGGTAATTTATTAGCCTTCAATCAGGGTCAAATCAGCTACAGACAGGCAGGTTTCGCGAATTTGGCTGAGCATATTCAGCCGGTTGCGTCGAATCACTGCGCTATCCTCATTGACCTGCACCGCCTCAAAAAACACATCAATCGGCGTTCGAAGGGAAGCCATGGCAGACATGGCTGACGCGAAATCTTCGGCCTCGATGGCCGAAGAGATCGCCCTCCCCTGTTTGGCCAAGGCTTTGAACAGGGCTTTTTCTGCAGGTTCTTTCAGAAATTTTTCTTCTGTCCCATAAGAATATTCAACCCCATCTTTTTCTTCGGCCTGTGTCAGAATGTTGTTGGCTCGCTTGAAACCTTGCAGCAGGTTCTCGCCGTCATCGGATTTGAGGAACGCCGAAAGGGCTTTGGCCCGTTTAACCAGCAACGTCAGGTCGTCGTTGCCGGACATAGCGATGCAGGCATCGATGATGTCATGGCGGATGCCTTGGTCTTTCAGATGGGTTTTCAGACGATCGTGGAAAAAGGAAAGGAGATCGATTTCTTTTGCCGAAATCGTATACCCCGAGAAGGCCGCATCAACACCTTTTACCAAATACTCATCTGCTGTTGCATGGTCATCTGCCGCTCGGCATTCCGCTATTCTCATTTGAAATTGGATATGCTTTGTCGCCAGCAAAAACAAACCCTGCAATTTCACTTGCTTTCCAGCCTCAAGAAGCAATCGAATAACCCCCAACGCCGCCCGCCGTAGCGCAAACGGGTCTTTGCTCCCTGTCGGCTTCTCATCAATCGTCCAGAACCCGGCCAGCGTATCAATCTTATCCGCCAAGGCCACCGTCACTGAAACCGGCGCCGTTGGCACGTCGTCTGACGGCCCCAATGGCGAATAATGTTCCTGCGCAGCCGCGGCCACGGCATCAGATAACCCGGCACTTTTCGCGTAATACCGTCCCATTACCCCCTGCAGCTCTGGGAATTCATAGACCATCTCTGACATCAAGTCCGCTTTGGCCACATTTGCCGCCGCCTCGGCCTCATCCGTATCAGCCCCAACCAATGGCGCAATTTCGCGTGCTAAGGCTGCGATACGGGTGACGCGTTCTGCCTGTGAACCCAGTTTGTTATGAAATGTCACATTTGCAAGCGCATCCTGCCAGTCACCCATACCAGCCTTTGCCACACGCAGGTCATTGTCCCAAAAGAATTTCGCGTCCGCCAGTCGCGCAGCCAATACTTTCTGGTTGCCCGCAAGGATTGTGGCACCATTGTCAGGGGTCTCAATATTGGCCACAGTAATAAACTTTTCGATGCGGCCGGTTTTTGGGTTCCTAACCGAGAAAAACTTTTGATGCTCGCGCATCGACGTTTGCAAAACTTCAACAGGCAGGTCCAAAAACTCATCGGTAATGTCGCCCAGCAACACCACCGGCCATTCCACTAGCCCGGCTACTTCGGCCAACAATCCTTTATCCGGTACAACTTCCATCCCCAATGCAAAGGCCAAATTTCCAGCGTCCGCGCGGATGAGGTCTGCTCGCGCTGTATGTTCAAGCAATACCTTCGACTTTTTCAGCTTGGCCTTGTAGTCATCAAAGTTGTTAACCTTAATTGAATTCGGTGCCAGGAACCGGTGGCCTTGTGTCATGTCACCTGAACAAATCCCATCTATTTCCAGTGGCACCACTGCAGATCCGTTTTCATCGCTGAGTAAACATAGAATCGAATGCAAAGGCCGCACCCACTTCAGATTACCCTCACCCCAACGCATAGATTTTGGCCAAGGAAAATTTCGGATCGTATTTTCTAAAACTTCCGTCACGATTTCATTTGCAGGACGGCCCGGTTTATCAATTACGGCAAATAGCACATTGCCCTTTTTGTCCGGCCGAACTTCAAGTTGATCACGATTTAAACCAGTTGAACGCAAAAATCCCGCCAACGCTTGTTCAGGTGCATCCGCGCGTGGCCCTTTTCGTTCCTCATGTGTGTCTGGGCTTCGCGCTGTTAGACCTTCGATTGTCAGGCACAGGCGACGTGGTGTCGAAAATGCCCCCGCCGAGATGTAAGTTAAACCGGCTTCAACCAATCCATCAGTCATCCTTTTTTTCAGATCCTCACACGCGCGGTGCTGCATGCGTGCCGGGATTTCCTCGGAGAAAAGTTCAATTAAAAGGTCTGGCATTTAGTTAGACTCTTCTTGCTCAGGGCAACTCTCTGGGGCTGGTTGACCGTCAAAAACTTTTTCTCCGCAACTATTTATCTGTTGCCAAGCATAGGCACGGCCATCGGGATAAACTGCAATAACCCGATCTATTCCGAAACTGATATTAGCCTCAGACAGGAACGCAATCGCGCCGCCCGCCTCAAGATCGGCCCCAAGCGTTATGGCATCGTAACAATCAAACCATTTTGGACCTGTGAGTGGGACAGGTGTTTTATATACCTCATATGTTTCAGTTAACATGGCAATACTCTGGGTCGTTGTGAAACAAGCCCGGAACCGCACCGGTGAGCTATTAGCATCAATGCCTTGAAAATTTTCGACAATAATCGTTTCCGGAGCGTTTCCAACCAAAGAAGTTAGCTGAATGTCGGTTGTATTTTCACCCTGGCTACCGCCAAGTACGACGGGCTCATAGTAGCCATATACCTGCATGTAATACATCCCACCGCCCATCAACAAAGCGGAACCCAGGATCAAGAGTACCAGAAATTTTCCCATCATGCCGCTGTCCCACCTGCTTCAGTTTTTAAAAATGCATCAGCGCATGACTTAGCAAGCGCCCGAACCCGACCGATATATGCTTGGCGTTCTGTAACCGATATTACCCCACGGGCATCCAATAGGTTAAATAGGTGACTTGCCTTGATACATTGATCATATGCTGGATGTGCCATGATGATACGCCTACCGGTTTTAGGGTCGATATCTGGCTGGCCAAGGATGCGGGCGCATTCGGCCTCGGCATCTTTGAAATGCTGGAACAACAAATCGGTATCCGCGACGTCAAAATTCCATCGGGAAAATTCTGCCTCTGTCTGTCGGAATACATCACCGTAGGTCAAGGCCACTGTTGAATCCGGGGAATTGAACGGCATATCCATTATGTGGTCGACGCCAAGAATATACATAGCCGTGCGTTCTAGGCCGTAAGTTAATTCGCCCGAAACTGGTTTGCAGTCATAGCCGCCTAGCTGTTGGAAATATGTAAACTGGCCAATTTCCATCCCGTCGCACCAGACCTCCCAACCCAGGCCCCATGCGCCCAATGTCGGGCTTTCCCAGTCGTCTTCAACAAACCTAATGTCGTGACTGGCCAAGTCTATGCCCATTGCTTCCAGCGACGCTAAATAAAGCGCTTGGAAATTCGGCGGGCTAGGTTTGATAATTACCTGATACTGGTAGAAATGCTGCAAACGGTTTGGGTTTTCGCCATAGCGTCCGTCTGTGGGGCGACGTGAGGGTTGAACATAGGCAACAGCCCAAGGGTTTGGCCCCAATGGTCGCAATGCTGTAGCTGGATGGAATGTTCCTGCCCCGGCCTCCATATCATAAGGTTGCAGAATAGCGCAGCCCTGTTCAGCCCAATAGTTTTGCAATCGTAATAGGATATCCTGAAACGAGCGGGGTTTAGCAGATTTAGACATGGAGGACCCTATGAATATTGCGGGTTCTCCATAGGCACTGGCCGGGTTGGGGTCAATTGGGGTTAAATATTTTCCCACAAAGCACTAAGCGATTTCAGTTTGAACCTAATATAAAAATGGTTTTGCGGGTTTGGCCTGGCCTTAGCTTTTATTTGTCAGGTGATCACCGATAGCTATCACCTGGTCCACAAGGAATTGCATATCAGCATCTTCAGTGCGGTGGTTGGTAATATTAACCCGAATTGCAACTTGGCCGTTTATTCGCGTTGTTGATGGCGCGGCCAGACCTTTTTCCTGCAATTGAAGGACAATTTCTTCGTTATCTATGTCGGCCCCCTCGTAACAAAAACAAACTATATTCAAATTTACCGGAGCAAGTAGTTTAAGCGGATGTTGATCCACAAGCCGTGCCAATAGTTGCGCTTGGTCACAGTTCTTGGTGATTGAGTTACCAAGTTTTTCACTACCATGCTCTAAGAAATGTGACCATATTTTTAGCGCGGCAAAGCCACGAGATAACTCTGGGCCGTAGTCTACGGGCCATGGGGCACCGGCCGCCAGACCACGCGAGTATCCGGTCAAATATTCTGGTCTATCAGTAAATGCGCCCAGGTGGGCCTTGGCATCCCGTATTAGAACACAACCCGCAGCGTAATTTACATGCAGCCATTTGTGGAAATCAAAGGCAAGCGAGTCTGCTCGCTCCATCCCTGCTAGCATTGGCCGGACATATTCAGACAGAATGCCAGTGGCACCAAATGCACCATCAACATGAAACCACAAGCCTTCAGCCGCTGCTATTTCGGCGATTGCTGTTAAGTCATCAATCGCACCAACATTTACCGAGCCGGCAGTGCCGATCACCGCAAATGGTGTCAGGCCCGCGCTGCGGTCAGTTTCGATCTGGCTGGCCAAAGCGTCCAAATCCATACGAAAATTTTCATCTATGGGAATTTTTCGCAACGCTGCCGAACCTATTCCCAATATGTCGAAAGCCTGTGCCAAACAGGTATGGGCCTGTTCTGATGTATATCCAACCAGCCGGGACACCCCTGCCCCTGCGCTACGATTTGCAAAACTTAAAGCCCGGTCCCGCGCGACCTTTAGCGCTACAATTGTACCCATAGAGGTACCAGAGGTAATCAACCCACTGGTGGCAAGCGGAAAGCCCATCATTTGCCGACACCAATCCAGCACCTGACGCTCAACATAGATTGCGCCATGGTCACGGCCGCCTAAGTTCGCGTTCATTGCAACTGCCGCTATTTCTGCCAAAATGCCGCCAGGATTTCCAGCGCCATGCACCCAGCCAAAAAAGCGGGGATGGGTGTTTCCCACGCCGTATGGAAGTAACGCAGTTAACTGATCAACGATATCAGCATGGCTTTGTGGTCTTTTTGGTAAAAGCGTTTTCAGGTCAGATTTCATGCCAGCTGGCAAAGGTGTCCAGACAGGGCCTTCGCGCACCGATTGCATCTTATCCAACGCGGCATCAAGCATTTCATGGGCTTGTTTGCGAAAAGCGATCCAATCCTCTGGGTCAAGTGTCGTCTCTGGCAAAACCAATCTTTCGTTCAACTTTGATGCGTGAAAAGAGGTTGTTAGCAACCAGCGCTTCAAGCCAAGGTGTGTTGTAAAACAATTCCGGCCTATCCGGCCTTCAAAGACACTAAACGATTTGGCCACCGGATCAATTGGCAAACTTAACGTGCATTCTCTTAGCGCTGTGGTTAGTCAGGCGTTGGGAAATAGAGATTGAGAATTAGGGGCTGACAATTTGTTCAAGTATGTATCTGGTGTTTTATTATGGTTTGTAGCTTCCTATTCCAGTGTGGCAATCGCACAGCAATCTGTTTGGGTGCAAATAGAAGCACAGCGATCACTGGGCCAAGCGCAGGAAGTTGCGCGAAGCTATTCATCTGACTTACGAAATGTATCCGGGTACGCGTTGCAATCGGGTTGGTATGCAATCACAATCGGCCCTTTCGCCCTGGTGGAAGCCGAGAGTTTCTTACAGGAATTGCGTGCAACACGCCAAATACCAACCGACAGTTACATTGTAAACGGATCTAGTTTTCGCCGCCAATTCTGGCCGCTCGGATCCGACCTAGGAACAACAGAAACGGCATCCCAATCAGATGCGCCTACGCCATCCGCCAATGCAATCCCACCAATGAATGAAACCAGTGAAACTGTAGCCCAAGCCCGCCGGTCAGAAAAACAACTTAGCCGAAGCGAAAGAATGTTGTTGCAAACCGCTTTGCAATTTGAAGGTCATTATACTGCTGCAATTGACGGCGCCTTCGGACCCGGAACACGAAAATCAATGGCTGCTTGGCAGGGCGAGAAAGGTTTTGAAAGTTCCGGAGTACTAACCACGCAACAGCGGCTTCAACTGACAATTCGTTATCTGGAGATTGTGGGTAGCCTTGGCTTTTCGACGGTTACGGAACAAGTTGCCGGTATCCAAATAGACCTGCCAATGGCTTTGGTTGAATTTGACCGCTACGATCCGCCATTCGCCTTTTTCAAATCCAGATCAAATGAGAACGCGGAGGTTTTACTTATCAGCCAGCGCGGCGATCAGGATACGCTGCGCGGCCTTTTTGATATTATGCAAACATTGGATATGGTCCCTTTAGATGGGCCGAGGGAGTTTAGGGGAGATAGTTTCACCCTAACTGGAAATAACACTGAACTATCATCCTACACCTTTGCCACATTGGTAAACGGTAACATTAAGGGCTTTACCCTGATCTGGTTCAGACAATCTGAAAAACGCAAAGAATTAGTAATAAAAACAATGCTAAGCAGCTTTATAGCCTTAGAACCGGCCGTGCTGCCAGACGACTATGGAAACCAAAACGCAGTGCAATCGCTTGATCTACTAGCTGGCCTGGATATCCGGCGCCCGCTATTTTCCCGTTCCGGGTTTTATGTTGATCCAGCAGGATCGCTACTGACCAGTGCGCAGGGTATTTCTGCCTGCAACAGATTGACCGTCGACGGGGACTATTTGGTTGAAATTGAAGCAACTGATCAAGAATTGGGCGTGGCGCTTTTGCGTCCTTTGGAAGCCAATTCACCAATTTCCATAGCCCAGATTGCGACCAGTTCACCTAAGTTGAATTCAGAAATAGCGCTTGCCGGGTATTCCTTTGGTGGGATATTGGGGGCACCGACACTTACTTTTGGCATGCTGGCAGATTTGAGCGGACTGAATGGCGAAAGCGAATTGAGCAGACTTGAGATCGCGGCTTCCCCCGGCGATGTTGGCGGACCGGTGTTTTCAAAAATGGGTTCAGTGATTGGAATGCTTTTACCACGCAATGAAACAAGTGGTCGGAAACTTCCCGACAATGTTCGATTTGCATCCGGGTCAAATGCCCTTTCTGAGTTCCTGATCAACAACAATGTTGAACTTGAGATGTCACAAGCCAGCACGCAACTGGCCCCGGAAGATCTTACTGAAATTGCTGCTGAAATGACGGTTTTGATTAGCTGTTGGGACAGCTAATTATTTTTGGGTTAAACCCTAATCAGAACCCAGTTTCCCGAAGGGTTACCAACAATGCGGATTAGCGTTCACTATGGTGAGATGTGGATGAGTACCGGGCCAGAAGTTGTCAGAGCCTCCTGCAAAGCCAAAGCAAATGAAGCCGGGTTTTCTGGCGCTAAATAGCCAATACCATAGGCACGTGCCAACAATCCGAAATCCGGGTTCTTTGCCACAACAGCATTGGGAGCAATTTGCGATTTGACCATGGCATCTTCGATTTCTTTTAGCTTGCCATTATCCCATAAAATTATTGGCAGCGACAATTCAAGTTCTGCAGCGACCCCAAGTTCTTGCATTGTATATTGAAATCCATAATCTCCGGCGATTGCCAAAACGCACCTATCCGGACAGGCAATCTTTCCCCCAATTGCCGCAGGCAGAGCGTATCCCAATGTGCCGAACCCATAGGGATGGTGCCATAGTCCCGGTTCTTGCAAAGGATAAATTTCTTTCGCGACATAGGCGAATTGAGTCATGTCAGAATAGATCAGTGCATCTTTTGGCAACGCCTCAGACATCGCGTTTACAAAGGGTACGATACCAGGACGCTCACCGTCTGTTTCTGCGTGAAATGCCGCTGTTGCCTTAGAAACATCCGTTACCTGCCAATCAGATTTAGAGGGCTTTAGCGCCCCGGCAAGCGCCTTAAGTGTCGCGCTGGCATCGGCTTTTATTGTAACGTTGGCTGCATGCGGATCATGCAATACCAAATCATCAATATCGACGCGTACCATTTGGCAAGAATGGCCCAGATTGTCACGCCAAAGGTCAACCTCTGCTAGCTCTGTTCCAATTGCCACAACCAAATCTGCCATCGCGAATATTTTCGCGCTGTCGGGCCGCAACAATGAGGCACCGAAGTTTATTGGATATTCTGCTTGGACAATGCCGCGTCCGGCATAGGTCGTAAATACCGCTGCGCCGGTATTTTTGACAACTTCGCGCGCATAGGTTTTCGCCCCAATCGCGCCCCCTCCGAAAACGAATACTGGATAATTCGCCCGTTCCAAAAGCTGCGCAAGATCGATAATTTGTTGGGGGTCCGGTTCGTGGGAAATTGGATTTATTGCAATTGGCGGCACGGATTTGCCCAGTTCATCCAATACGTCCAGGGGTATTGTTATGTGCTTGGGACGGGGGCGAAGATTTTGGAATTCTTCAAAGGCCCGGTCCAATAAATCAAAGGCCATCTGAGCATCACTTGCACATAAAGACCAGTCGCAAACCGTCGCCGCGGCACCTGCCTGATCACGCATCTGATGTAGTCGCCCTGGCATTGCCGGGCCTTCTGGCAGACATGAGGAAATAACCAACAATGGCACGGAATCTGAATAGGCCTGACCCATGGGAGTCATGATGTTGGTCAGGCCGGGGCCGGAGATTGTAAACGCTATACCGGGTTGGCCGGAGGCGCGGGCATAGCCGTCGGCCATGAACCCGGCACCCTGTTCATGACGTGCTAAAATATGGGTGATCCCGGCTTCTTCGATGCCGCGATAAAGCTCTACATTGTGAACGCCGGGAATACCAAAAATTGTATCAACTCCGCGCGCTTTCAGGTTGTGCGCCAGTCGCGCACCAAGGGATTGAACGGGCATCAACCTCTCCAGAATTTAAGGGTGAACAAAACATACACTGCCATCAGCTCAAGACGCCCGATGAGCATTGCCGCGATAAGGATCCATTTGGCAGACTCTCCCAAAGTGCTGAAGTTTCCGGCCGGACCAATAATGGGACCCAGTCCCGGGCCAATATTGGCCAGGGCGGTCGAAGCCCCTGAAATGGATGTAACGAAGTCAAGACCGGTTAAAGCCAGAAGAATGGCAATGATACCAAGGGACACAACGAACAAAACAAAAAATGCCATCACCGAGGACAACACATCTTCCCCCACGGGTCGGCCACCGTAGCGTGGTGCGAACAAACCGTGGGGTGAATGGATACGCCCAACCTGCGCTTTGATCGAAGAGAACAAAAGTTGGTATCGGAAAATCTTTATAGAACAAGAGGTTGAGCCAGCACAGCCGCCAATAAGACCAATGAAGAAAAACACCGCAACCGCGAAAGGGCCCCATAGCGTATAGTCAACACTGGCGTATCCTGTACCGGTCATAATCGAGGCAACGTTGAACAGAATTTCACGGAAACTGGCGTCTTTATTTGCCCCACCCAGCCCCCAATGCCAAAAGGCCAACATCCCGACGATAATTGCCAGCGTCATCAAAAAACCCCGTATTTGTGGATCTTTCAACAGTGGTTGCGCCGTACCGTTCAACAATTGTACGTAGCGCACAAAAGGCAAAGCCGCGAGGATCATGAAGACTGTGGCAATATATTCTTCACCGGTGGTGAAGGTTCGAAACGACGCGTCATAGTTGGAAAACCCACCTGTTGACATGGTAGTCATGGCGTGGGTTGTGGCATCAAAAGGCGTCATTCCCATTGCCAGATAAGCGAAGGCACAGGCAATGGTCAGGGTGAAATAGATCACGGATATCCGAGACGCAATTTCGGTGGCGCGGGGTAGAATTTTTCCAAGGGTATCAAAGGCTTCTGAGCGAAATATCTGCATGCCTCCGACCCGTAATTCAGGCAGGAAAACCATCGCCACAACAATGATCCCGACGCCACCAATCCATTGCAACAGAGCCCGCCAGAACAATAACCCTTTGGGTAGATCATCAAGGCCGGTTAACACAGTGGATCCGGTCGTTGTCAGGCCTGACATTGCCTCAAACATTGCATTTGTAAAGCTGGCTTGCGTTGCGCCGGTCATAAACGGGATCGCACCAAACAACGGTAATGCCACCCAAACGCCGGTGGTCAAAAGAAACGTTTGTTGAATGGTAAGGCTGCGTTTGACGCCGTTTGCACAGGCCAGCGCCACCAATCCCCCGACCACAATAGAAATTACTGATGCTTCAAAAAAGGCCGTCCAGTGACCGGCACCTTCGGCGATATCGATCAGCATCGGAAACAACATTGTCGCGCCAAGGGCGGCAATGAGCAGACCGATTACATATCCAACTGGGCGTAAATCCAACATGGGATGAAGGCTTGGCGAGGAGCATCGCCAGTGTCAAGCAATCAACGAATATCGGGGCGTTCTTTAAGCTTTGTAACAAGATTTGGGGGGGGTGTTTAAGCTTTGTAACACGGTTTTTGCCCCCAAATCCGGCCGATTTTCAGGAAACCGGCCGAAAACGGTGATGTAACGGAAAATTAAGGATTTTTCCGAATGGCCGCTATCTGGAACAATACCACCCCGGCAGCGATCAGCACCATCGCCATTGTAAAATTTTGCGGCAATGGTTCGTTGAATACAATTACAGCGATGGCCACCCCAAGTGCTGCCCCGACCGCACCGATCTGGCTAAGGTAGGTCGGGCCCGCCAGACGCTGCAACAGAAAATAGAAAACAAACTGAACGGCAAATACCGACATGTTCAGGAGCAGCAGGATCAACGGCGCCGGTTGTTGCCAAAGCTGCTGGATTTCAGTGCCCTCAATCACGCTTGCCGGAATACCGAGCAATAATCCCGACATGAGCAGTGTCACACCTGACAGCAAAACAGCACTGGCAGAATGTGGCCAAAACCGGGTTCGGTAAATATTGCCCAGGGCAACGATAACCGGGATGGATGCCGCAATTGCCAGCCAGCCGGTTGCCTGAAGTGTTTCAATTTTTGCCAGTGCCAAAATCAGCCCCCCGGCCAGACCGCAAAACACGCCAGTTACCTTGCCCCCCTTCAGGCGATCCATGCCTAAGGCAACCGCCAATGCGTAGGTGAACAGCACCGGGAAGGCGTAGACCAGTGACAGAAAGCTGGCCCCGACATGGGCGACCGCCAGAAAGCTTAGCACAGTGGGCACGGCCAGAAATATCGCCGCGCCGATGCTATAGGGCAGCACACGCCAAATATTGCCCTGCAGCTGTCCGAGAAACGCCGCCAGAAGCAGAATCAGCACCCCTGCCCCTGCCAGCGCAAAGGACAAAAGCCAGAACACCGGGGCCCCGATATCCGCCACCAGTTTGGACAGGTTAACGGATATCGCTATCATCGCGCCGACGAGGAAAAGCAACAGGATCGGGATCAGCCCGGCACCAGCTGTTGGCGCCGTGCCAAGAGCCGTTGGAACAGGTGAATTTTTCATTGTGTTGCCTTTGATCAGTCGTTATTATCTTTTCATAAAGTATCTTTATGTCAAGGTAAATTTACAAATGGACCGAGCTGAAACCGCTGTAACCCAATGGCAAACCGAACTGCCGGGGCCGGATTATCGCCCCATGGCGGTTGTCGGGCGTCTGTTGGAAACCGCGCAAATCATTGAACGCGGCTATCTGACACCGCTGTTTGCCGAGTTTGATCTGCAACCAGGGGAATTTGACGTGCTTGCCACCATTCGCCGGTCCGGGGAACCTTACCGGCTGTCACCGACCCAGCTGTTTGATGCCACCATGATGTCATCCGGCGGGATGACGGCGCGGCTGGATCGGTTGCAAAAGGCCAAGCTGATTGAACGCTTTGCGAACCCGGATGACCGGCGTGGTACGTTGGTGGGTCTGACCAAAAAAGGCCGCTATCTGGTGGAGGATGCATTGGTGGCGCATCTGGATAACGAAACCTGTTTCATGTCGGCGCTGACAGTTAATGAACAGGAAACGCTGGGGCGATTGATGGGTAAGTTATTGAAAGGGTTGCATTCCTAGAGCGAATTCAGCTTAACCTACATGGAACAATGTGTTGAACAGTTTAGGGTCCAGGCTTTCATTGGCAAAGGTATCACCCTCGGACAGGATCGACACGGCGTCATGGCTGTGCAGGCTTTCCTGATGGCTGGTGATGATGCGGAAATCACCGATCCGGGGTTCGTTTTGCAACTGTTCGGAGAACAGGCGCGCGGCGTCTTCGACGAATATCGGATTGGCAGCGTTCAGTTCTGCAAAGGCCTGTTCGTCTTCGCGTTTGACCATCACCTGGGTTTCGGTTGGCACTGCTTCGCGGCAATAATCGATCAGGTCTTCAAACCAAAGGCAGGGGCCTTCGCAATCCATCACCGCCGAAATCCGCGCCACAGAGCGCTGTGAATGGGGGGTTGCCAGTTGCCCGCGCTGTTGGCGGGCGTGTTCAGACAGTTCCAGCGAGCAGGGGCAGGTGGAGGAATAGACATAATCCAGATGGATGATTTTCTTACGCACGCCACCGGTTTCCACCAGTTCCAGCGCGATATCGTAATACTGAAAGCCGCTTAGGCCCGAGCGCAGGCTTTTGACCTTCATCGGGAAGGAAAACCGCATCTGGATGCGGGCGTCAAAGCTGTCCAGATCGGTTTTATAGGCGTCAAGCGTGGTTTCGATGACGTCAAAGCTAAAGGTTTCTTCGGCGTGGCGATAAAATGAGCGCATGATCCGGGACATGTTGATGCCCTTTTTGCCGGCATCAAGGGACACCGTGCCGGTGACCGAGGTTTCCAGCGTGATGTCACCGCCATCACGGGTGTGAAAGCGGATCGGCAGGCGGAAATTGGAGATGCCGACATGTTCAATGTGGCGGCGCGCGCCCTTGATCAGGCTTTCGGGGCCGTTTTGCAGATCGGGCAGGCTGGCGCGGTAGGCTTCATCAACCTCAAATTCTTCCGGATAGGCGCGGATCAGCGCCGGGTAGTTGCCGATATCCTGATCCGGCAACAGCCGCGAGATAAGCGGATGCAGTTCGGCAATTTCGGTTGGGGTGGCGGTGCGGGCCCAGTTCTGCAGGGTCGCAAGCGCGTTTTGCGCGGCGGTACGGTCGCTGTGCTTTTCAGACTTATCGGTTCGCATATCCATCGGGTCGTCCCCAGATTACCTGTTCACGGGGTTATCTAGGCGATCTGGCGCCAAACCCCAAACTTAAAACGAAAATTCTGACTATCAGGCCCTGGACAATGCCTGTAGCAGATCATCGATCAGGTCCTGCGGGTCTTCAAGCCCCAATGATACACGCACCAGCCCCGGGGTGATGCCGAGTTGCTGGCGCTGTTCTTCGCTAAGGCGTTGGTGGGTGGTGGTCGCCGGGTGGGTGACGATGCTTTTGGCGTCGGCAAAGTTGTTGGAAATGATGAAAATCTGCAATGCGTTCAGAAACCGGAACGCGGCGTCTTTGCCGCCTTTGATGTCAATTGTCAGAACCGTGCCGCCGGCTTCCATCTGGGTGCGCGCCAGATCAACCTGCGGATGGCTGGGATGGTGCGGATAGAGCATGCGGTGCAGTTTGTCATGGCCGGCCAGTGCCTTTGCTGTTGCGGCTGCCGTGGCAGTTTGCGCGCGCACCCGCAGATCAAGGGTTTCCAGTGATTTCAGCATCACCCAGGCGTTAAACGGGCTCATGGCGCCGCCGGTGTGTTTCAGGAAGGGTTCAACGGTTGAGCGGATCAGTTCCTTGCAGCCCAGAACCACCCCGCCCAGGCAACGACCCTGCCCGTCCACATGTTTGGTGGTGGAATAAACCACCATGTCGACGCCGCATTCAATGGCAGATGAATAGATTGGCGTGGCGAATACATTGTCGGCAATCACCAGCGCGCCCACCCCATGGGCAATGTCACAAACCGCTTTCAGATCAATAACTTCCAGCGTCGGGTTGGAAACGGTTTCAAGGAATACCGCGCGGGTATCCGGGCGCATGGCGGCGCGCCACTGATCCAGATCAGCGCCATCAACAAAGCTGACATCCACCCCGAAACGCGACAATACATCTTCCAGAATATACAGGCAGGATCCGAACAGGGCACGTGAGGATACCACGTGGTCACCGGCCTTTAATACCGACATCAGGGCGGCGTTAACGGCTGCCATGCCTGAGGCAGTTGCAAAGGCGTCTTCCGCCCCTTCAAGGGCGGCGATGCGTTCTTCAAACATCCGCACGGTTGGGTTGCCATAACGGGCGTAAATGAATTCATCATCGCCGATTTCGATAAAACGAGCCTCGGCGGCCTGGGCGTTTTCATAGACGAAGCCCTGGGTCAGAAATATCGCTTCGCTGACCTCACCATATTGGCTGCGCCGCGTTCCTGAATGCACCAGTTTGGTGCGGTTTTTCCAGTTCTTTGCCATTTTTCTCGCCCCTTTGCGCATTAAAAAACCCCGACACCGGAGGGGTCGGGGCGATTTGCATCCCTGACCTCTTTAGCGGCATGTTTAACGTGGCCCGCAATCCGGTAAACAAATCGCCACGGGACAGGCAGTAGCGGCAAAATTTTAACGGGTCAAGGATTGGCCCTTGCCGATCGGTGAAAAAGCGACATCTATAGCGCATTGACCGGAGACAACCATGACCGAAGACATTGAATTATTCTACTGGCCCACACCGAACGGCTGGAAAATATCTATCGCACTGGAAGAAATGCGGCTGCCGTACCGGGTTACTTATGTTGATATCGGCGCCGGGGATCAGTTTGCGCCGGGGTTTCTGAAAATTTCGCCCAATAACCGGATGCCGGCCATAACTGATCCGGACGGGCCGGACGGTGCGCCAATTTCGATCTTTGAAAGCGGTGCGATCCTGCAATATCTGGCCCGCAAAACCGGTGCTTTTTATGGCGAAACCGAACGTGACCGGATCGCGGTGGATGAATGGCTGATGTGGCAAATGGGGGGTGTTGGGCCGATGGCCGGACAGGCGCATCATTTTATGAAATATGCACCCTCTATGACCCCACCCCATGATCTGCCCTACGCCAAGGAACGCTATAAAAATGAGGTGGGGCGGCTTTACCGGGTGCTGGATACACGATTGGCGGGCAACCAATATGTTGCCGGTGATTTCTATTCAATTGCGGATATGGCGCTGTGGGGCTGGGTTTCCGGCTGGAAGGGGCAAGAGCAATCTTTGGATGAGCGCCCACACCTGAAACGCTGGCTGGATGAGCTGGGCGCGCGAAAAGCTGTGATTGCCGGGCGCGCGGTCGGCGCCGAGTTGCGGGATCGTAAGCTTGAAAAAGGTGAAGAAGAAGCCGCGCAGAAAATCCTGTTTGGCCAAAAAGGTTAATTCTCTACCGGCTTTTTATTTGCAAAAATACTCGTGCCGCAGGCAAAAATCTTACCTCAAGATTTTTCATCCGCCTCATCTGTGCGGCCATGTTTTGCCATTAATCGCCCCTGGGTCATGAAAAATACGAATATGGCAATGGGCAGGCCAAAGGTTTTGAAACTGACCCATGTGTCGGTGCTGAAACTACGCCAAATGGCTTCGTTCAAAACTGCGAGCGTGAAAAAGAACAGCATCATGCGTTTGGTCAGGATCATCCAGCCAGCAGGTTCAAGTGGCATCAACTCCCCCATCATGTATTCAAGATAAGATTTACCGCGCAACAGCCCGACCCCCAAAGCCCCGCCGAACAGCAGATAAATGATCGTCGGCTTCATTTTGAAAAAACGTTCATCGTTGAAATAAACCGTCAAGCCGCCAAAAACGGTCACCAAAACCAATGTCGCGATCTGCATTTTCGCCAGTTTCCCGGTCAGCCGGTACAGAATGAAAGTGGACAGGGCGATCAGTGGGATGAAAAGGGCCGTGACAACAATAAAGCCGGTATACTCAGTACCGCCAATATCAAATGTACGATCCCGCAGGCGGATATACAGAATGAAAAACAGTACAATCGGGCCCATTTCAAGGGCCAGTTTGGTAATTGGATTTATTTGCTTTTCGCCCATGCCGTACCTCATTAACCGCCCAGTTCAACTATCACAGCGCCGGCTGCAATCAATGTCATAAGTGCCAGTTGCACGCGACCTACCCGTTCTTTCAACAATAACCAACCGATCAAAGCCGCAAAAACCACACTGGTTTCACGCAGAACCGCCGCCTGCCCGACATTATCCAGACGGGTGGCCAGCAGGATTGAGCCAAAACTGAAGATCGCAACAATCGCGCCAATGAAGCCGCGCGCAAATAGCGGGCCAAGGGTTGGGTGATTTTCCATCCTTTGCCAGCGGCGATAGGCCAGGATCGGCATGGTTATTCCGTCCAGCAAAAAGAACCACGCCAGAAAGGTAAACGGATCGGCGGTGGCGCGGATGCCGTAGGCGTCATAGGTGGTATAAAGCGCCACAAAGCCGCCGGTCAGCACCGCCATCATAAGGGCCGGGACAAGGGTGTCGCGGTTCAGTTGGGTATGGCGCAGGTTATAGCCCGCCAGCCCGAATATTCCAGCGACCAGCACCAACACGCCAAGCCATTGAGCTGGTGCGAAGACTTCGCCAAACAACAAATAGGCACCAAACACGGTAAACACCGGGCTGGTGCCGCGCACCACCGGGTAAACCACGGTATAGGCGCCCTTGGTATAGGTGTGGGCCTGGGCCATTTTGTAGCCGATATGGATCAGCACAACGACCGCGAAAATCGGCCACATATGGGGTTCTGGCCAGGGCACGACGAACAGCGCGAACGGCACGGCCATGGCGAAATAGCAGATATCGATGGCGCCGCGTGTTAACCACGGATCATGGCGGCCCTTTTGCAAGGCGCCAAACAGGGCATGCAGCACGGCGGCCAACAGGGCCAGGCCAAGGGCGGCGCGGTGGCCGGCCTGGGTGCCCTCAAGGGAAATCAGCCAGTCACTTAGCACCTGTTACCCCTGAGATTATCGGGTTGGGCAGATTAGCCGCCGACCCCCGGGGCATATTCAAGTGTCAGGCCCGCGCCGTCCAGTACCTTTTTCACATCACCGCCACGGGACAGGGCAAATAGTTGCAGCAAAAGCATTGGTTGATCCGGGCGCAGTGCCAGTGTGACGCTGCCCGAGGGGTTTGGCACGGTGTCGATCAGGCGGTTCATGGATTGCCATGACCGGTCCGGCAAAATGGCGCGGAAATTTTGAGTGGCGGCCTGTCGCAGCCAAGATTGTAAACCCCTTAGCCCTGGTGGCGGGCGGTCATCTTGGGCAATGCTGGCAAGGATAAGTTTCGCGATGTCTTTGCCAAATCGCGCATTGCCGTTGACGGTGACATCCAGACGGCTGGTGGCAATGGCCAGCGTTAACACCCGGCTTTGGGACAGCAGGTTCGGGCTGAAATTGGTCAGGTCGCCCGAGGCTACTGCTTTGTTTCCATTTCCAAAATCAAGTTCCAGCCGGTGCAGTTCCAGTTCCCGTTCTTCGGGCCGGAATGAGGTTCGAATTTCCACGTCAAAACTTTTACCTGCCCGGGCGTATTTGGCCAGAAACTGCCATGCCGGGTCATCTTCGGGGAAATTTCTGAAACTGATGCCTGTGATTTCCATTACCAGTTGTCGGGGAATTTCGCCGGTTTCCAGCGGTGTCAGGCCGGTGCTGTTCCAGCGCAATTGTTGTATGTTCAGTTCAACCCCGCCCAAGGTGTTGCTGGCGCGAATGTTGCTGGCGGTACATTTTCCAGCGACGCGTCTTGGCGGGCCGTCCGGGGTAATTTGGGCGTTGATACGGGCCGCGAGTGTTTTCAGGCCGCTGGTGCATTTGTCGCCGTCAAGGCGCAGAACGCTTTGGGCTGTTACCGGTGTATTTAGTAGCAGGCCGATGAAAAGGGCCATGAGGGGTCTGCGAAAAATCATTTTACCAACTTTCAACCGCCCCCGGTTCGGGGTTTATTGGCTAATCGACCAACCCCGTCAAGGCGCGGGCGAATTCTTCGGGGTCAAATGCGTCCAGATCGTCGATTTGTTCACCGACCCCGATGGCATGGATCGGCAGGGCGAACCTGTCAGCCAGCGCCACCAGAACGCCGCCCTTGGCGGTGCCGTCCAGTTTGGTCATTACAAGGCCCGAAACGTCGGAAATTTTCTGAAACACATCGACCTGATTAAGCGCGTTCTGGCCGGTGGTTGCATCCAGAACCAGCAGGGTATTATGCGGCGCGGTGTCGTCTTTTTTGCGGATGACGCGGACGATCTTGGACAGTTCTTCCATCAGATCGGTGCGGTTTTGCAGCCGGCCAGCGGTGTCGATCATCAGCAGATCGGCGCCATCACGTTCGGCAATTTCCATGGCTTCATAGGCAAGTGAGGCCGGATCAGAGCCTTCCGGGGCGGTTAGAACCGGCACGCCGGCGCGATCGCCCCAGACCTGCAATTGTTCAACGGCTGCGGCGCGGAAGGTGTCACCGGCGGCGATGACCACGGATTTTCCGGCTGCTTTGAACTGGCTGGCGAGCTTACCGATGGTGGTGGTTTTGCCCGAGCCGTTGACGCCAACCACCAAAACCACCTGTGGTTTTTTAGGGTAAAGTGGCATGGGTTTAGCGACGGGTTCCATGATCCGGGTGATTTCAGCAGCCAGCAACTGTTTGATTTCATTGGCGGAAAGTTTTTTGCCAAACCTGCCTTCGGCCATGTTGGCGGTGACCCGCAGGGCGGTATCGACACCCATGTCCGCACTGATCAACAGCTCTTCCAGGCTTTCCAGCATGTCATCGTCCAGCTCTCGCCGGATGACGGTTTTCTTTTCCTTGCGGCCCAGAAGACGACCCATGAGGCCGGGTTTTTTGATGTCTTTCGCCGAACTTTCCTGAGCGGCATCCAAGGCAGCAAGTGCCGGGGCAATACCCACAGATTCTGCCCGGGTGCGCGCCGGCACTTCGGGTTCGGGTTCGGGTTCGGGTTCGGGTTCGGGTTCGGGTTCGGGTTCGGGTTCGGGTTCGGGTGAAGTGACCACTGCTTCAACGGGCAGGTCAACTGGTGTTGCGGTTGTTGGTTCCGGGGCCGGTGTTACATCTGTGGCCACATCCTCAGAAAGCGTTGGCTCTGTCGCAACCGTTTCATCTGTTTTTTCAAGCTCTGCCGGGGTGCCCGCTGGCACCTCTGGCTCTGGCTCTG
>VAPM010017686.1_pt1 | contig 27951 bp, 21 predicted proteins | sample 3395091 | NCBI WGS metagenome assembly VAPM01 (sample SAMN08290445, study PRJNA428436) | hydrothermal vent metagenome | isolation source: Deep-sea hydrothermal vent chimney 3 | place: Pacific Ocean: Juan De Fuca Ridge
CCGACAGCCAGTAGTGTGAATATTAGCGGCAGTGCCGTGGTGGGTGCTACGTTAACAGGGAGTTACACCTATAACGATGTGGACGGTGATGCAGAAGGCACATCGACCTTCCGTTGGTTGCGCGATGGGATGCCGATCAGTGGCGCTATCGCATTAAACTATACCGTAGTCTCCGTGGACAGCGGCCAACCTATTACTTTTGAAGTCACCCCGGTTTCTGTTGCTGGAATACTCACTGGTAGTGCTGTGACGTCAAGTGGTTTGACGATCACCAACAGCGCGCCGACGGCCAACAGTGTGAGCATAACGGATGATAATGGTGGTGGTACCTTCGTTGGGGATATTCTGACGGGAAATTATGTTTACAACGATGTAGATGGTGATATACAAGGTACATCGACCTTCCGTTGGTTACGCGATGGGATGCCGATCAGTGGCGCTATCGCATTAAATTATATCGTAGTCTCCGTGGACAGCGGCCAACCTATTACTTTTGAAGTGACCCCGGTTGCCGCTGCTGGAATACTCACCGGTAGTGCGGTGACGTCGAGCAGCACCACGATCGCTAATGATATCATCGCGCCGACGGTCAGTAGTACTAATCCTGTGAACACGGCGACCAGTGTGGTGCTTAACACTGCCATCACGGCCAACTTCGATGAGGATATTTTTTCTGTCACTATCGATAATAGCAGCTTTACCTTGAGTAATGGTAGTAGCATCAGTGGCGCGGTTACTTTTGATGGCGTAACCAACACCGCTACTTTCACGCCAGACAGCAACCTAGATATATTTACGTCGTACACGGCTACCTTGACGACGGCTATTACTGATCTTGTGGGCAATCCTCTAGCGAGTAATTACAGCTGGTCGTTTACCACCGAGGGGAGTGTCTGGGGTATTGCTGAGTTGATTGAATTCGACAATGAGGGGAATGCACTTAGCCCCCAGGTTGCCGCCAATAATTTTGGTAATGCCATCGCAGTTTGGATTCAAGTTATTGCGGGCCAGACTAGCGTTCTGGCAAATCGTTATGCAGCGGGAAGCTGGGGTACTGCTGAGTTGATCGATGTTTCTCCGGGCGCTGCGTCTGTCCCCCAGGTCGCTATTGATGGCGTTGGTAATGCCATTGCGGTTTGGTCTCAAGACGACTTCATCACCGCAGGTAGTCCAAAAAGCATCTGGGCAAATCGTTATACAGCAGGCGTTGGTTGGGGGGTCGCTCAGCAGATCGAAAGTGGTTCGGGGACTGCATTGTCTCCCCAAATTTCTTTTGATGGTAGCGGCAGTGCTATCGTGGTTTGGCGTCAATACAATGGTGCCGTGAATAACATTTGGGCCAATCGATATGCCTTTGGTTCAGGTTGGGGCTCAGCAGTGTTGATTACGACTGACAATACGACGGATGCATTTGACCCCCAGGTTGCTGTTGACAGTAGCGGCAATGCCGTTGTGGTTTGGCAGCAAAATTTTATTGAGACGAACATTGCAGCTAACCGTTATACATTTGGTTTAGGCTGGGGCACTGCTGTGTCGATTGATAGTTTTCCAGGTCCTGCGAATTCCCCTCAGGTCGAAATCGATAGCATTGGTAATGCTATTGTAGTTTGGCGTCAATATGATGGGAGTATAGATAGTATCGTGGCCAATCGTTATACATTTGGTTTCGGCTGGGGTACCGCTGAGCTCATCGAAAGTGGTACGAATGCGGCGCTATCTCCTCAGGTTGCTATGGATAGTAACGGCAACGCCATTGCAGTATGGCTTCAAGACGGTAGCGTTCAGGTCAATCGTTATGGGACATTTACAGGATGGGGGGCTGCTGATACGATCGAAACCAATACAGGGACTCCTTTTACTCCTCAGGTCGCCGTTGATAATAGCGGTAATGCCATTGTTATTTGGACTCAAAATATTGCTGGGCAGACTAGCGTCCTGGCGAACCGTTATACGACGGGTATAGGCTGGGGGGTCGCTGCGCTGATAGAGAGCAATACGGGGCCTGCGTATGATCCCCAGATTGTTATCAATTTCGGTAATACTATGACGGTTTGGAGTCAAGACGATGGTACTCGCTTGAATATATATAGCAACCCTCTTCCGTAAAGAATGGAACGTTATTACGTATCCACTTTTAACCCTACTTCAGTATTTTTTTCAGTCAGAATGAAAATGGTTTGCTATCAAAAAATGAATTATTTACCCGCAAAAGCGAGCATTTTTTCTCTTTTTAGATCTTGTTTTAAAAGTTGTTGACGTATCGCATGATGATTTTTTTCAGTTTTTCTCTGTGCTCTGGAAACAAGGTAAATACCTACCCAGGAAGGAAGTTGTGACTTTTTATTAGTTAATTTTTTTATAAAATGGAGTAAAAAGGGCGAATAGAATTGAGTAAAAATATCATCGTCTAGTGACACAATAAATTGATAATATCCAGGCTCACCTTGTCGAGCACAGCGCCCTGTTAATTGTCTATCGATACGAGCACTGTCATTTTGTTCGATAATAATAACGTGGAGCCCTCCCAGCTTTCGAGTTTCATTGTTCAGTATGATGTCTGTGCCGCGACCGGCCATATTGGTTGCTACGGTAACCTGACCGGGTTGTCCAGCCTGGGCAATTTTTTCAGCTTCCTGCCTATCTTGCTTAGCATTAAGGATTTGATTCACTATTCCGTGTTCAGTTAATAAAAAAGCAACTTTTTCTGATTCTTCAACAGAACGGGTGCCTAATAAAACGGGTTTTCTTTTTTTATATAATAAGCGAACCGTATCTAAAATAGCGGCATATTTTTCATTAGTATTGGAATAGATTAAGTGTCCTGCATATTTTCTTTTGACTGATTTGTGAGCGGGCACTGTGATGACGTTTAAGGCATAGATCTCTTTCAATTCAGAACTGATTTCCCTGGCGGTTCCTGTCATTCCGGAAAGTAATAAATAGCGATTAAAAAAAGATTGCAAACTCATTTGTGCCAAAGTTTCCTTGTTTTTTGTCAGAGGGAGTGCTTCTTTGCTTTCCAGCAGTTGCTGGAGTCCCTGTGGCCAGCTTCGTTTATCTATTAATCGCCCCGTATTTTCATTAATAATCTGTATTTTGTTATCTTTCACCAGATAATGCTTATTTTTAATGAGCAGGTAGAGTGCATTCAGAGCTTGTTGTACGAGCTCATTTCTTTGTTTTTTATTCGTTAATATGACCTGTTTTTTGTCGAATAATTGTACCAGTTTATGTTTTCCGTCAGTGGTTAAAGAGGCTGTTTTTGATTTGATATCGACATTGAAATCCTGATGTTCTTCAAGTTGAATAGCTAGTTTTAGTGCTGTTTCATAGAGTCTGTTTTGATCTTTTTCTTCGTTATTTATGATGTTGGAAATAATTAACGGTGTTCGTGCTTCATCGATAAAAATACTGTCAGCTTCGTCAACAATGGCATAACAAAGACCTCTGAGTCGTAGTTTTTTTTTCATGGGGGAAGGATTATAAAAGGTGTCTGCTTGCAAATGTAAGGGGTGAACCTGACCGATTAACATGTGGTCTTGCATGTAATCGAAGGCGATTTGTGTCGCAGTACCATAAGTGATGTTTTTTGCATAGGCATGGTGGCGCGCTGCGGTTGTTGTGTTTTCAGTAATTATACCGATGCTCAGCCCTAATGATTTATATAATGGTCCCATTTTAGCTGCATCACGGGTAACCAGATAATCATTAGTTGTCATAATATGGGTAGGGATGCCAGCAAGCCCTGTTGTGCCCGCAGCCAGGGTTGCGGTTAGTGTTTTACCTTCTCCTGTTGGCATCTCTGCCAGCATACCATTGATGAGCGCCCAGCCAGAAAGCAGTTGCTCGTCATGATGACGCATGGCCAAACGGCGAAATGAAAACTCACGTATCAACGCGAAGCTTTTTGCGACGAGATGGGGAGCCAGGCCTTGACCTCTAAGTTGTATTTTTAGCGCAACTATTTGTTCTTGTAGTTGTTTATCATTCGAGGTGTTGTTTTTTTTTTCATGATCATTTACAGTAGTGATAAATTTTTCTGCCTTTTTTAAAGAAAACTTGACCCTCTTTTTTTTATCTGAAGCATGGCGTTCAGGATACACCCCGTGACTGAGTCCTGGTTGCTTGAAGTATAAACTCATAATTCAAACCGCTTGAGAAAAAGTTGTTTTATTGAACGAGACCACTGTTGAGATAAAGGCTCGGATTCGTGAACAAAGGAAACATAGACGCGACTGCCACTATAGGGCGCAGGGTGGATTTTAGGCAATAATATATCAAATTCAAAAAATTTTTCTAATGCCGTGGTGCCCCCTTCGTAAATTGGGTCAACAACAATCGATCCTCCGCCTTTAGTGCCAAGTGCCGCACTGGGTAAGGTATTATTGGCTGCGGGTACACTGCGTACAATTTTTGATGAGTAAGTTTTCCCTGGTTGGTTAGAAAACTTAACAAAAACTTGTTTGGTTTGCTCTCTGACCAGACCAATATGTTCTTGGTCGATGACGACTCTGGCCGTATCAGGATACTCTGGAACGATATAAGCAATTAAATCACCTTTTTTAACATAATGATTTTTTATATCGGGCTTATCTGGAATAATGACGAAATTCCCTTTTTTTGGTGCGTACAAATTTAGCGTAGCTTGCTCTTTTTCTGCTTGAAATAACGCTATTTTTAACGATTTTAATTCATCTTCAATTATTTTTGCTTGAACGAAATTGTTGGTATATTCGGCGTTATATCTTGTTTTCAGCTCATTGACCTGAGCTTTGAGCAGGGTTATTTTTCCTGACAATAATGGAGCCTTGGTTGATATTACTAATGTCCCTTTTTTAACGAAGGTACCTGAGACGATGTGAACTTCAGTCACAAAGCCGTTCGTTTTGGCGCGAAGGTGCGTTTTTTCCGGAATCCACACCACCCCTTCACTGCGGGTTGAAAGAGGGGCGGGTAGCAGTACCAATAAATAAACAATACTTGACACGATGATAGATAGGAATAAACAGGTACGTAGCCGTTTGTTGTGCATAGAGGATTGATTAAACAAATGAATCATCGACTTTAGCAGCGGAATGAATAATTGGGACAAAATGGCCCAGATTGCAATCAAGACGCCGGCAAAAAAGAATTTTTGTGCAACAAAAAGAATGATGACGACTAAAATAAAAATTCGATATAAAAAAGAGCTGATACCATAGGCTATGAACCAAAATGATTCACGAGATGTGACTGAAAATACCAATGGAGTTAAGTCGAAAATATATTTTTTACTAAGATAACCCAGGTAGCGCCTGGCTCTTGTAGCCAGATTGGGAATACCAATCATATCGGAAAAAATATAATAGCCATCAAAACGCAAGAGTGGATTTCCATTGAATAGCAGGGTGGCAATGCCGCTGATAAACATAATATTGAAAGCCGTTGTACGTATTAGACCGGGTTGCACATTTAGCCAGATAAACAGTGCAATAGATGCGAGAAAAAGATCAACCAAAATACCGGAAGAACTGACGATAATGCGTTGGTAACGTGCTTGAAAAGCCGAAGCTGACGACGCATCGACATAAGGGATGGGTATAAAAACCAACAACAAAATTCCCATTTCATGAACTTCTCCGCCCCATTTTTTTACTGCAAAGGCGTGACCCAATTCATGTAAAATTTTAACAGCAGGGTAGGTGATGGCGAGTATAATAATACTTTCGGCAGCCAGTATTCTTTCGCTTGCATTGTCTGTGATTTCTGACCAATTCAAACCTGTTAAAATCAGCGCAAAAAAAATGATGCCCAGCCAAAAAATTAATCCGGCTATGCTAAATAAGGGGTCAATAAAAGAATGAAATCTCGTTAAAAATTTTTCCGGATCACAAAGCGAAATACGAATGGATAGGGGGTTACCAAAGCGTTGTTGCCACTGAGAGGCGGTGCGTTGAGCTCCTCTATTGAATAATTCGATGCAGTCAGGCGTGATATCAGTTAATAGCAAATCCGCTGTGTGAAGTTGGGCTAATAGTTGAATTATTTCGTCTTGAGTGGGTGCTTTTTCCCCTGACAATTTATTAGAAAGCTGCCAAATTTGTTGCACGGTTCTACTGCCATTGGCTAAACCAATAGCAATATAATGGATATTACTGAGGCGATGTTGCCGGTTCGACATTGGATCGTGAAGAACATACCAGATTTCTTCTTTGTAATTTTGTCGGGTCAGGCTCACATGATTTTTTAGTTGAGGAACCAAAGAGGCAACACGGTACCAATAGGGACTAAGATCAGATCCGTTCATGGCCACCAGCGCCAAAATTGTATTTGTACCCAATGGACAAAACGATGAGTCCAGATCCAGATCAGGGGTCGCTGATCGATTTCGATTTTGCCAATGCCCTGCATGCCGGGCCGGATCACTCGGGACTGTTCGAGCAGATGAGCCTCAACCCGGAACGTATTTTTGCCGTCTTTAATGGTCGCAACGGGAGTGATTGAAGTGGTTGTAAATTTTAATTTTTCACCGGCGGTGCCGGATAGGGAAACGTGACCTTCTTGATTTGGTTTAATGTGCATTATATCGCGTTCATCAACTTGAAGAATGATTCTATAATTATCCAGAGGGGCGACTTCAAATAAAATTTGCCCTCGCTCAACGGGAATTCCAAGGGATTGGCTCATGTCACCTGAGACAATCCAGCCAGAAAAAGGCGCGTGCAACTTGGTGCGTGAGAGTTGTTCATTAATTAAAGTGATTTGGGCTTTAGCCTGGTTCAGTTGTGCCTGGAATATACTGGATTGTGCCCGATTTCCCGTTGCCAGTGCTTCTCTGTATTCACGTGCGTATTGCTGTTGTTGACCTGTCCAGGTTAATTTTTTCAGCTCCAGTTCCTTATTGTCGAGGCTGACCATTAATTGTCCTGCCGTAACAGCATCTCCTGCTCTGACATGAGCTTCAGCAATAAACCCGTCAATAGGCGCGGTCACCACTCTTTGTATGCTGCCTTCCAGGTTCGCATTTGCGGTCACTCGGTATAATCCTTCGATATTGATCGAGGCGATGCTTATGGTGATAATAGAGAATAAAAAAAATTTGAATAGCAGATATTCCTTACCTAAAATTTTCGTTAAAAATAGTTTAAAGGCGTCTTTTAATTTGTGAATAATTCCTCTCTCATTTTGGTATTTTAAATCGAAAATAGGTCCGGTTACGGTGCAGACGAGCTTGATCTGGTTTATTGTTTTTGGGTCAAATTGTTGACCATTTGACCTTTCGAGTGTTATTGCACCTATCGATTTTTTTTTCTCTAAATCAATAATGGGTACGGTACAAATAAATTTAATGCCGTGATTAGAATGTAATTTTTCAGCTTCGATCGTGACGTGAAGGTCATTGTTTACGTCAACGGGGAAAACAATAACGTTGTCCTGGTCGATGGCTTCGTCCATCGTATTGGCGATTTGACGGATTAAATTGCTTTTTGGGTCGAAATGCGCGCTATGTGAGATTGCTACGACAGTGCTTTGTGATTTGTTGAACAAACCATACGTTACGCGGCTGCATGAAAGCTGGAGAGCCAGTTCAGTTAGCCAGGCTGTAGTCGATGTTTTGAAATGACTATGGCTTAGGCTGGTTGTCAGTAATTTCATTACGTTAACCGTAGCCAAATCGTTGTTCAGCCTGTTTTGTTCTTTTTGTACAAAATCCTCCATTACTTAAGTTTTAATCCTTTAATATCTTAATTTCGTGTACGTTCCTTAACTTTCTGAAGCTAGGAGGCTGTCCGAGAACAGACTGACCTACTGCGGCCAAGCCTGATTGGCCTCGCTACGTCGCTATTCTTGGACAGCCTTCTAGCTCAGTACGCGATAACACCTTATAGGTCTATTTCGGATACAAGCCCTGTTTTCTTGAGTTTAAATGTCTATTTCAAAATTTGTGGTACTGAAGATTTGTTTTACCCTTTTCAAGTGACGTGGGGCAAGCCGGATTTTTAAATTAAAACCGGTAGTTTATTTTTTTTAGCACGTCCGAATATTCATAAAAACATACGAAATAACTTTTTTATTTTCCTCTTGGTATTGACTCCCATGCGTCGCTTTACCTTCTTCGTCTTTAGGGGCGTCATCTTTAAGTTTTTCCGTTTTTTGGGCATTTTATTCTATATTTCCCGTTGTAACGTGCGTGTTCTTAAGCGATGTATTTAAGTAATGGTATGAATGGCCGATGACCTAAAAATAATGGAATAGAAAAACAGATCGTAATAATGAGAGCTAGTATGATTCGCAGTAGCAACGTAATTTTATTGTCACTATTGCTTGCGATCAGCTTTCCAGTTTTGAGCACTCCTATTGTTTCGGAATTCAGCAAATATAATTTCTACGCGAACACAAAAAAAACGAAAAAAGGTCTAAATTTGTATACGGGTCTTAACCGATCAAATGAATATGGTCTCTATCTCAAGAGCCAGGCTGAGTTTAAATCAGATGCTTATAAACACAGTCTTTCAACGGGTTTGCGCCGTATTATTGGCCCTATGCGCAATACCTTTAGCTTTACAGCCACGACTTCAGATTATTTCAATTTGGCATTAGCGAAAAAAACGATCAAATTTGATTCAGAGTTCAAAAAATTAAAAGCACGATATATTCTCAAACAACAAAGTATTACTCATGAAGCCGAAGGACGTTTTTCATTTTTTGGTGCAAATTTTGTTTCAACACTTGGAGAATCGATGCGTCGTGAAACAGAGGCGGATAAAGCGTACTTTATAAAAATAAATGCACAATACCGTATAGTAGATTTTTTCGGAAAAATATCGACGACGTCATCGAGGGTGGATACCAGTTATTTTTTTAAAAGCTTGACTCGTCGTCGGTTTGGTTGGACTTTACGAGGCGAACTTCATTTTACTAATGCGGCGACCTGGGATAGTCAGGCATTTAACGCAAGCCTGAATATGAATCAAGTTGACTTGTATCTTTCATTCAAAAAAAAGCTTCAAAACGAATCACGAAAAACCTATTCTGGCATTTTTAAAATAAAAAAAGGGCTTGGCAAGCTGAATCTGACATTTGAAGTCGAATTTGCAAATGGTGAATATAAAGATTCAAAATTGGTTATGATGATGCCGCAGCTCAATTTTAATTGATTACCTTGATTAGCCAGGATACCCGTACCAAAAATTTTTAGTTTTCAAGTGTGCCTGTTTTTCAATTCCAAAAGACTGCCAAATAACGGATTTTTAGAGTAAAATAGGATGCTCATTGGGTATAGGTGCGTTTAAATCAGGGAGAGTTTTTATGAAGTACAGAATGGGATGGGTGATTTTGTTCTTTTTTTGTAGTGTTGGTCTGGCTATAGCCTCTGAAGATATTGATCAAATTGAAAAGCTATCACAAAGTGAATTTAAGCGCTTGTCAGAAAACATTGGCTCTGCTGTGGGTTATAAAGCGGTTGTACCGATAGAACCCTTGGGTCTTCTCGGCTTTGATGTCGGTATTGTGGTCACGGGGACGCAGCTGGATGAAGACAAGTTCTGGAAGCGCGCAGCGAGTAGTGGCTCAGCACCGAGCATGATTTATATTCCCAAGTTGCATGTCCATAAAGGTTTACCCTTTGGTCTTGATGTTGGTGCTTTTTATTCACAGCTTCCTGCTTCAGATCTAACCTTGTGGGGAGCTGAAGTCAAATATGCTATTTGGGAAGGAGGCGTCACGGCACCTGCATTGGGGGTCAGGGTGACGACAACTCAGTTAAGTGGTTTTTCTCAATTTGAGGTGAGCACATTGGGTGCAGACATCGGTATTTCTAAAGGTTTTACGCTTTTAACAGTCTATGGTGGAGCCGGTATTCAATATGTTGAAAGTGAGGTGAATATAAATTCTTTAAACTCAGAAGAATTTTCGCAAGAGCGTTTGTATGCGGGTCTGAATATAAGTTTGCTCTTGCTTAATTTGGGTTTTGAATATGATGTGACAGGAGGGGTGAATTCACTTTCTGTGAAGGCGGGGTTACGGTTTTAAGATACCGCCTTTCAAGCAAGCTAGAGTTTTTGGACATTACTGGTATGATTAGTGATTTATAAGTGTCCCGCTATCATTATTTTAGCTGATTTCTACAGTATTTTTCGTGCGAATTAAGGTGCAGCGAAACGAGCATAGTGTGCTATGTGACTGAAACTGCAACGCAGAGTCACGCGAAAAAGACCAATAAATGTTAAAATGATTATGGCGGGGTACTTAATGGCGTAAAATAAAAATAGGATTTAACTGGTGGGTGTCTACTCATTTGACAAATTAATCAGTGAGGCGAGAAAGCTTGCCACAGATTTCAGGAAGGGTACGGGTAAACCGCTGGCTGGTATAAGTAGTGAAATTGCTGAGTATGATGCTGCAAAACTGCTAGATTTAGATTTAGGGACGGCAGGAGAGGCGGGGGGCTATGATGCAGTAGGGCGGGGTCATCGTAAAGGCAAGCGTATCCAAATAAAAGGGCGTGTAATTACGGATGATGCTAAACGTGGTCAGCGTATCGGTCAGCTTAAAGTGGAACAAGAGTGGGATAGTGTGGTTTTAGTGTTGATGAATGAAGAACATCAGACCTACGCTATTTATGAAGCAGGAAGAGAGACCATTCTTGAGGCGCTTAATGACACACAGCACCGCTCCCGTAATAAAAGAGGTGCGATGTCAATTGCCAAGTTTAAAATAATAAGTCATTTGGTCTGGAGTGATGAGACTAAAACCACCTAATGTAAATTCATAAGCTTAACTGATTTTCGTTCAACCGCTAATCAACCAGCACGAGTGCATTTTTTTTCTATTAAAGTCTGGCGAGGTTGTTTGTTGCGTCAGTTCTTTAATGTTAAACGAGCTAAGCGAATCTAAGTTCAGCTTAAACTTGCGGAAATTATTAGAGAAAATAAGGGACCCCCCTGGGCGTATTATTTTGAATGTAGCTTGAATCAAGCTGACGTGATCCGTTTGTATGTCGAAATTTTTTTTCATTTTTTTTGAGCTGGAAAAAGTTGGGGGGTCAAGAAAAACAAGGTCATATTGTTGAAGGTGATCTGTATTTTCCAGCCAGGAAATACAATCGTCTTGAATGAAGCGGTAGCGATAAGGTAAGTCGAGGCTATTTAAAGAAAAATTCTTTTTAGCCCAGTTAATATAGGTACGAGACATATCCACTGTGGTGGTTGTTTTCGCGCCACCCAGAGCGGCATGTATGCTTGCTGTACCCGTATAAGCGAATAGATTGAGGAAGTTTTTATTCTTTGCTAAAGAGCCGATTAGCTCACGGGTGATACGATGGTCAAGGAATAGACCGGTGTCTAAATAATCAGTGAAATTAACTAAAAATTGAGCCCGTCCTTCACGTACCACATGAAAAATATCTTGATCGTTCACTCTTTCGTACTGTTTTTTTCCTTTTTGGCGCTGCCTTGTTTTGTAGATGATCTCTTTTGCTGGTATAGCCAGATAGTACGCCAATATTTCTAAGGCTTCTTGACGTCTTTTTTGTGCATTCTGTGGATTGATTGTTTTGGGCGCGTCATATTCTTGAACTATGACCCATTTTTTATTTTTCTCATGGCTTTGATAAAGATCTATGGCTAAGGCATATTCAGGTAAATCAGCATCATACAATCGATAACAAGAAATACCCTTCTTTGAAATCCAACGCCGAAGTTGTTTGTCATTTTTCTTTAATCGATTGGCGAAGCTGTTTCCTCCTGCCGTCCATTGTTCAGGCTCCAGTTGCATCGCGCGTTCCTTTATAAATTGTAGCAAGTCGGCGTGTTTTTTCTGCCATACGGGCGATGGATACATCATTGTTGAACTCTGGCAGTTTTTCGAATGAAATCCAGCGTACATCATGAGATTCATCAGAAACCTGAAGTTGAGCTGCTGTATCGGCTAAAAAGGCAAAACGAATATCGAAATGTAAATGTTGAGGAACCGATTTATTTTCAGGAATAGAGTGTACATCGATATCAAATATCTTGTTTGATATCATATCAAGTGGTGTAATGCCGGTTTCTTCAATGGCTTCACGTTTTGCCGCTGTTAGTAGATGGCGGTCATTTTCAATATGACCGCCTGGCTGAAACCAGAGATTCAATTTTTTGTGATGTACCAGTATCGTAGCGTGATAAGTTGCATTAATGATCCAGGCTGAAGCGGTGAGATGACCAGGTAGGGTCTCTCGTTGCCAAAATTGAGCCGTACTTTGAACGAAGTTTATCGTTTTTTGAGTATCCTGTTTTTCTTTTTCTGAAATGGCTCTGTGAGATTCCAGCAAACTTAAAACATTTTGTTGATTCAAGTACATAAAATACAACCCTAAAAAAAAATATGAAAGTGTCTCTAATGGTCTTATTATATCCAGTATGATGAGACCGTCCCCAGAATATATTCCTGCAAGCCGATCAACAAAAAAAAACTGGTTTATCTGTGTCGCTATTTATGTTTTGTTTTTACTCTGGGTGGAACCTGTTATCGATGGGTTACTGACCTGGAATTTTATAGTTCCTGAGCAAGCACAGCTGGATCTCCTGAATAAAAAAAAGCGTTATATTACCAACGTCACATTTGGTATTGCACGTAGTTTACCTTTATTACTGTTTTTATGGTTTGGTTGGCAAGTTTTTGTCAGTCAATCATTACCCCCAAAAAAGATCAAAATGCCCTTTGCCGTGTATCGCCTTGAAGGTGCGAAAGTTCGCATGTATGGCATGTTAATTATTTTGCTTTCGCTGGTATTGCTTTTTCGGGAAATCCATATTTTAACGGCAACTCAATCTTTCCTTTAACTTTTTTCCAAGTGTAAATCGTGAATAATACCCCTCTAAGGCAATTCAATGTTAAAATGGAGTGGGCTGAATAATGAACATTAATTTGAAACCAGAAGAATTGAGTCTCTGCATAGTGTATATTTTACGAAACCTAATAAATCACACAAAAACAATACGTTGTGCCATAAAGTTCAGAAGTTTGTTCGTTTTATACTTTTTGTCAGTTACTTTTTTCTGTAATACCGCATTGGCGGTAGAGATTGAAAATTTATTCAGTGCTGAAATAGAAGTCGCAGGACAAAGCAGCGACGAGCGCAAGAAAGCGGTGCGCCAGGCTCTGGAGCACGTTGTGGTCAAGCTTACAGGTCACTTGCAGTCAGTGAACTCAGCTGAACTGGCGCCTTTTTTGATGCAAGCTGAACGCTATGTTGAGCAGTTTAGATATAGAGAAAAAGAAATTTTATCTGGAAAAACAGGGAACAGTGAAAGGCAAAATGCACTGAAAATGCAGCCGGGTCTGACCAAAGAAATAGATATCGATGTTAAACCAGTGACTAACAACGTAACTCAATTATACCTTTGGGTTTCATTCGATTCTGCAGCCGTTAAAAATATATTAGATAAAGCGAATATACCCTATTGGGGGCAGACGCGACCTTTGGTGCTCGTTTGGCTGGCTATAGAAGAAGGAGCAGAGCGCTTTTTGCTGGAAAAGGAATTGCATACTGAACTTTCTAGTCTTTTGCAAAATCGTGCTGATTTTAGAGGATTACCCATTGCGTTTCCTCTTATGGATTTAGAAGATCGAGCTGTAATCAGGATCTCGGATGTTTGGGGTAATTTTGCAGACACGATTGGCGAGGCATCAGAACGTTACTCGGTGGATGCGATCTTGGTCGGTCGGTTAAATCCAGTACATAATGCATGGCAAGGTCGGTGGACGGTTTATCATCATTCGCGTACTCGTGATTGGCAATCGACACAGCTGAAATTAGCTGATCTGCTTAAAGCGGGTATCGATGAAACTACAGATGTTATTGCGCAAGACTATGTTCAAGTTATGTCAGACGAAGACAGTGAACGTTTACAATTGGTTATCGACGGATTAACAAATTTTTCAGAATACTCACAGATTTTGAATTATCTGACGGGTCTTGACCTGGTACAAAATCTCCAGGTTAAGGAAGTCAGTAGTACGCAAGTTTTATTGGAATTACAGACTCGAGGCAGTCGCAAATTATTTGAACAAGCGATTCAATTAGGTCGCATATTGATGCCCTTCAATGGCTTAGCGTCTGATGAAGATGAAAAAGAACAGAATGACTTTAGTTTATTCGATGTGCAAAAGGAGCAAGAAAGAGAAACAACCCCACAAATAGATTTATTTTACAGGTTGGTACTATGAAAAAAAGAGATATTCCGAACTGCATTAGTATTTTCAGAATTGTATTCGTAATACCTATTATCTATTTATTGTTAATCGAACAATATACTGTCGCATTATTTATGTTTTTAATTGCGGGGGTATCTGACGGTTTGGATGGTTTTCTGGCGAAACGGTATGGTTGGGAAAGTCCTCTGGGTTCGGTTTTAGACCCTATTGCTGACAAACTGTTACTTGTTTCTACTTATTTTGCTTTGTGTTGGCTAGGCCAGATTCCGGTGTGGTTGGTGATGGTCGTTATCGCCAGGGATGTGATTATTGTGATGGGGGCATTTTCTTTTTATTTTTTGGTGGGTCGCTATGATATGGCGCCGAGTTGGTTAAGTAAAACAAACACCTGTGCTCAAATATTACTAGGTTTAGTGATTGTCGCCTCACTGGGGTTTATTTCCATTAGTGCTGGCGTTATTGAAGGTTTGATTGTTTTAGTCTTCATCACGACTCTCCTCAGTGGTGCGGATTATATACTGACCTGGGGTCTGCGTGCCTGGCGTGCAAAACGAAAACATTATTCCTAGTTTTGCTCACATGACAACATGTAGTCCACAATTACCGCTGGGTATCGAGCTGCGTAGCGATGCGAGTTACGAAAACTACATTTGGGAAGAGAATGCCGAGCTTCGTCATTGTTTGAGTAAGCTCGAACAAAACAGCGAAGAATGTTGTGTTTATTTATGGGGGGAGGCCTGTTCCGGTAAAACGCATTTATTGCAAGCGATCACGCAAAGATCAGGAGCGCAAAATAAGCTGGCAACGTATATTCCTCTAAAACAATGCGATGATCTCGACCCGTCAGTCTTTGATGGTCTGGAATGGCTCGATGTTGTTCTTCTTGATGATCTTGATGCCATATCAGGCCATCGAGAATGGGAAGAAGCCTTGTTTCATTTATATAATCGAATTAAAAGCACCCAGAAATTATTGTTTATTTCCGCAGTAGACAGGCCAGCACAAGTTGATTTGTTACTACCCGATCTTGTTTCTCGTTTCAATGCCGGTTTGCTGATGCGAATAAATCCTTTGACTGATGCCGGTAAGAGTAAAGTTTTAGCGATGCTGGCATCAAGAAAAGGAATGGTTTTAACCATAGAGGTAGCAAATTTTCTAATAAATCGCTACCCTAGAGATATGGCATCACTCTCTGCTTTGCTTGATGTTCTGGACAGAGCGTCCTTAATTGCACAACGTAAACTAACTATTCCTTTTGTAAAAGAAGTGTTGAAACAATGACCCCGGAAGCACTAAGAAAAGAGATGGTCGCCGTTGTCAAACACGCTTTGGCAGAAGATATCGGTCGTGGTGATATCACAGCCGCTGCCATTGCAAAAAGCACCCGTTGTGAAGCTCGCGTTATCACACGAGAAAAAGCGGTAATATGTGGTAAAGCTTGGTTTACTGAGGCTTTTCATCAAGTAGATAGAGCCGTAATGGTGCATTGGCATGTAGATGATGGCGATGAAGTCGCAGCCAGCCAGGTCTTATGCGATATTGTGGGGGCGGCGAAGTCCGTATTAACGGCTGAGCGTTGTGCTCTTAATTTTTTACAAACCTTATCTAGTACCGCGACTATTGCAAGCGCTTATGCACGAGCGGTAGAGGGTTTACCCGTAAAAATATTAGATACACGTAAAACCATTCCCGGTTTGCGAATGGCGCAAAAATATGCAGTAACCCGTGGGGGTTGTTATAATCACCGTTTCGGGCTTTCCGATGGCATATTGATCAAAGAGAACCATATTCAAGCCTCAGGCTCTTTACTTAAAGCGATTGAGTTGGCCAAAATAGAGAACCCGGATATCTCTATTGAGGTAGAAGTGGAGTCAATCGATGAGCTGCGCGAAGCACTAACAGCAAATGTGGACATCATCATGCTGGATAATTTTGATGTTTCGCAACTGAGAGCCGCCGTTAAGGTCAACAAAAGCAGCACAAAGCTGGAAGCCTCTGGTGGCATCAGTCTCGATAATATCAGAGAAATTGCAAAAACAGGTGTTGATTACATCTCTGTGGGTGCTTTAACCAAGGATGTGAGCGCGATTGATTTATCATTGGCATTTCAGCCGGTTTCAATTTAAAGTTCTTTCTAGAACAATCTTGTAATAAATTGAATTTTATATCCTTTTGTATTTTTGGAAAAGCCATGCGCGTTAGTTCCATATTATTATCAACCTTAAAAGAAACCCCGGCTGGCGCTGAAGTTGTGAGCCATCAACTGATGTTGAGAGCGGGTATGGTTCGCAAATTGGCTTCGGGGCTGTATAGCTGGTTACCCTTGGGACTTAAAGTATTACGTAAAGTTGAGAATATTGTTCGTGAGGAAATGGATAACGTGGGTGCGCAAGAGTTACTCATGCCTAATGTGCAACCTGCGGAGCTTTGGCAAGAGTCGGGTCGCTGGGCGCAATATGGGCCTGAGCTGCTTCGTCTGACGGATCGCCATCAACGGGAATTTTGTTTTGGGCCGACTCACGAAGAAGTGATTACCGACATAGTAAAACGCGAAATCAGAAGTTATAAACAATTACCTGTCCATTTTTATCAAATTCAAACTAAATTCAGAGATGAAATTCGACCGCGCTATGGCATTATGCGTGCTCGTGAATTTTTAATGAAAGATGCCTACTCTTTTCATATTGATCATGCTTCTTTAGAAGAAACTTATAAGCGGATGCAGGAAGCGTATAACGTTATTTTCAATAGATTAGGCCTTTCCTTTCGTGCAGTTCATGCAGATCCAGGTGCTATTGGTGGTCATATCTCTCACGAATTTCATGTGCTTGCAGACTCAGGTGAAGATGCCATTGCCTTTAGTGATCAAGGTGAATACGCTGCTAATATCGAATTTGCTGAAGCAATATCGCCTCAGGAAACACGGAAAAACCCAACTAATGAAATGATTTTAGTGGCAACGCCGGACAAACGACGGATTGCTGACGTTGCTGAATATTTAAGCGTGGATTCAAAAAACATGATTAAAACGATATTCGTTGCAGGCGAGACCGCTCCCGTCGTTGCACTACTCGTGCGTGGCGATCATGAGCTCAATAACATCAAAGCCGAAAAATTAGCCCAGGTTGCTTCACCAATGACCTTGCTGAATGCTGCGCAAACCAAAGAGCGGGTAGGGTGTACTGTGGATTTTATCGGCCCCGTGGGTTTGGATATTCCGGTTATTATTGACCATAGTGTTGCATTGATGTCTGATTTTATTTGTGGTGCAAATCAGGAAGAGCATCATTTTACAGGTGTGAACTGGAATCGCGATTTACCTTTACCTCAGTCAGCCGATATCCGAAATGTGGTGGCGGGTGACCCTAGTCCTGATGGTGTAGGCAGTCTGGTCATACGCCGCGGGATTGAGGTCGGTCATATCTTTCAATTGGGTACTCAATACAGTGAGGCGATGCAAGCCACATGTTTAGATGATAAAGGGAAATCTGTTCCTTTATCGATGGGGTGTTATGGCATTGGAGTTTCACGCATTGTTGCCGCCGCAATAGAGCAAAATCATGATGATAGGGGCATTGTCTGGCCTGAGGCTATTGCGCCTTATACCGTGGCGTTGCTGCCGATGAATTACCATAAATCAGCTCGGGTACGAGCGGCTATTGAAAAAATTTATACTGAGCTTAAAGCAGCGGAGATAGCAGTATTACTCGATGACAGAAAAGAACGACCCGGTGTCATGTTTGCGGATATGGAGCTCATTGGTATTCCGCATCGTATCGTCGTTGGTGAGCGTAGCCTTGATAATAATCAAGTTGAATATAAATCGCGCCGGGCCAATGAAGCAGAGAAAATTTCAAATAACGATATCGTTTCATTCTTGAAAGATCGCATAATGAGCCGATAAGATTCATAAATACCCGTGGCGTTATAGATATTAGGTGTTTTCACGCACATCTGTATCTCATCTTCGATTTTTTCTCAATCGAAAAAACTCAACTTAGCCCGCTAGGCCTGCGTTTTTTCTCAATCGGAAAAACCGAACCTAAGGCACATCTACACGTGTTAACACCTAAGTCTATAACACCACGGGTATATTTCCTTAATTATATCGTATTTAACACGGATTATTGCGTGTTAAAGTCATTACGAAATGGGGTTTTTATATGTTACTTCTCCCGAAAAATATCTATTGCGTTCTTCTTTTTTGCCTTTTTGCTTCCTCTGTCAGCTTTGCTTTAACAACGAATGCTGAGTTCGATGCCGATTTACGTCAGATCCTGATTAAAGCGATTAATGAAACAGATAGTTTTTCAGATCGGTTTGAAGCTGAAGTGTGGTTAATGGACATGTCTCAGCGCTTAAAGCGTCGAATAAAAGACCCGGAAAAACGACTGAGTCTACTTAGACTCGTACATTATGAAGCACAACGGGTCGATCTTCCTCCTGAGTTGATTCTTGCTGTGATTGATATAGAAAGTAATTTTGATCGTTGGGCATTATCGTATGTCGGAGCAAGAGGTTATATGCAAGTGATGCCATTTTGGTTGAAAGAAATGAATCGCCCAAATGATGACTTATTTACACCTGAAACAAATGTCAGAATGGGCTGTACTATTTTACGTTTTTACGTAGACAAAGAAAAAGGTGATTTAACACGAGGTTTGGCACGCTATAATGGCAGTTTGGGAAAAACTAAATATCCTAATAAAGTCTTCCTGGCTTTGCGTAAGCGATGGTATCGTATTTGAGGTGTTATGGGTTCAAAAAGAAGACGTAAAGCAGTATCTAAAGACCCTGTTACCGCAGTCATTGAGTCGGTTTCGCATGATGGCCGGGGGGTGGCACGAGTTGACGGCAAGGCCGTTTTTGTTGACGGCGCTTTGCTGGGTGAAAAAGTGGTGTTTCAGTATCGTTTAAGTAAGCGTAAATATGCTGAAGCAGTGGTTATCGAAGTGTTGGAAAGCTCACCTGACAGAGTCGTACCGAAGTGTCTCCATTTTGGTGTGTGCGGAGGGTGTGCATTACAACATATGCAGCCAGAAGCGCAAATACGAGCGAAGCAACATATTTTGCTGGAAAACTTGAAACGCATAGGGGGGGTCGTACCGCAACAAATTGAACCGCCTATGATGGGCCCCATATGGGGGTATCGACGTAAGGCTCGATTAGGTGCGAAATGGGTAATTAAAAAACAATCGGTATTGGTTGGTTTTCGTGAAAAAGGCAATAGTTATATTGCTGAGCTTGAACAGTGTGTCGTCCTTCATCCCTTAGTCGGTCAGAACATTATGGCGTTACGGGCATTGCTTGCATCCATGTCCATAGCCAATCAAATTCCGCAAATAGAAGTGGCTATAGATGATCAATCTGTCGCATTGATTTTTCGTCATTTAGAGGCTTTTTCAGAAGCCGACTTAATACACTTGAAAGCCTTTTCTGAGCAATACGATTTTCAAATTTATTTACAGCCCAAAGGGCCCGATACAATACATTTGTTGTGGCCAGAGCAGGCTTCATTAAGTTATGTGATCCCTGACTTTGATATCAACATTACGTTTAAACCGAATGACTTTACCCAGGTGAATACCGAAATTAACCGGCGCATGGTGGCGCTGGCGATGGAATGGTTAGCGCTCAAACCTACAGACCACGTTTTGGATCTGTTTTGTGGTTTAGGCAATTTTACTTTACCACTGGCACGTCGCGCGGGTAAAGTAGTGGGTGTGGAAGGGGATGCGGGACTGATTAAGCGAGCCAAAAAAAATGCAGAGAATAATAATATCAATAACACGGCATTTTACACCATGAATTTAGCTGCTGATGTCTCGAATGAAACGTGGTTTAAAAATCAACAATATGATAAGTTACTAATTGATCCACCGCGTTCGGGTGCCGCAGAAATCATTCCTTTGATCGCCAAATTAGCTCCCACTGTCCTTGTTTATGTTTCATGTAATCCCGCAACTTTGGCGCGTGATGCAGGGGATTTATATAAAGCGGGATATGAGTTACAGCGAGCAGGGGTGATGGATATGTTTCCGCATACGACGCACGTTGAGTCTATCGCCTTGTTTCATAAAAAAAGGTGAGACTGACGCGTAAGCTTTGAGCAAAAGTGCAGGAATAGTTGCTCTTATTTCAAGGTTTTGTGATTGAAAAATGGGCAAAGACAAGCTGAAAATGAGATGTTAAATCCGGAAGTTATTCTGTGCACGTTCCTAACGGATGAGTGCATGAACGATGAACTTTCATGATTGAGACTATATATATAGAAAAAGAAGTTCAGCAGCATCCTAGAGTATTGCTCATTCTTGAGCGTTTTTCACAAGCTCGAGTGATTTACATTGAGCGTTATAGTGAAATATTTAACCGTAAAGCGCAAAATTTCAGGTTACAGAAACAGCAACCTGCTTTAATCCTCGCTCGCAAACATAAAAACTATGTGTTACCGGCACCTGCAGGCTATTCGGTAGGAGGGCAGCATCATTATTATTTTTCACATATGATGAATTGTTTGTATGATTGTCGTTATTGTTTTTTACAAGGTATGTATCGATCTGCTCATTTTGTTGTTTTTATCAATTATGAAGATTTTAATGAGGCTATTGAACAAGTTTGTTTGCAACACTCAGGAGAGGAAAGCTGGTTTTTTTCAGGTTATGATTGTGATAGTTTGGCACTGGAGCCGATTACAGGGTTTGTCGAGCATACGCTGGAACTCTTTTCTAAATACGACCATATATATCTGGAGTTAAGAACTAAAAGTACACAAATACGTAATTTATTACAGCGACCCCCCATGAACAATGTGGTGGTTGCGTTTAGTCTCTCGCCGGAACATATCGCCACAAGTCTGGAAGCCAAGACGCCACCAATAGAAAAACGGCTTGACGCAATGAAAAAATTGCAGCAAAAGGGGTGGAAAATAGGGCTGAGGTTTGATCCCTTGATTTATCATGAAAATTACAAACAAAGTTATCAGCAGCTATTTCAATGGGTTTTTTCATTCTTAGATGTTAAACAGTTACATTCCGTGAGTTTAGGTGGTTTTCGCATGCCGGCACCGTTTTTTAATCATATCATTCATCTGTATCCCTATGAGCCGTTGTTTGCCGGCAAAATGGAAACGCATAATGGAATGGTGGCTTACGCCAAAGAGCAAGAATGTGCGATGATGACGTTTTGCTCTGAAGAACTGTTGCGATATATTCCTGATCGTCTCTTTTTCCCTTGTATAAGTAGCTGAGCATGTCAAGGCAACGCACTCTGTTAATTACCGGAGCAAGTTCAGGCATAGGCTACGCGGTGGCTCAGATGATGTTAAATGAAGGGCATACGGTGATTGGTGTTTCACGTCGTAGCCAGCAAGTGTTTGCCAATGAAAATCATTATTACGGTGTAAAAGTTGATATGGCTGCGTTAAAGGCCTTACCTGAACAATTCAAAAAAATAACTCAACAGTACTCAACTATAGATGGGGTTGTCAGTTGTGTGGGTTATGGGCAGTTTGCCTCGATTGAAGAATTTTCTTATGAGCAGATACAGCAGCTCATCGATTTAAACGTCACGAGTCATCTTTATCTGGCCCGGGCAATGGTGCCTTTTCTAAAAAAACATCAATCCAGTGATTTATTATTTATCGGTTCTGAGGCCGGGCTTTCTGGTGGTCGCCGAGGAGCAGTGTATTGCGCCAGTAAATTTGCATTACGAGGTTTTGCTCAGGCCTTGAGAGAGGAAAGCAGTAAAAGTGGCTTGCGTGTTTCTATTGTCAATCCGGGTATGGTCAAAACAGAATTTTTTGATAAACTTCATTTCCGGCCAGGCGATGAACCAGAAAACTATATAGAAGCCGTTGATGTGGCTCAAGCTGTCAGCATGGTGCTGAATGCCAGAACAGGCACGGTGTTTGACGAAATTAACCTTTCACCACAAAAAAAAGTAATTCGGTTTTGACGGAGTCTGGAATTTAGAACGCGCTCCGGTTGGTACAGGGTGAGAGCAAGGAAGAAATATTATGAAATTTTTGAGTTTAACGATCACTATTTTTGCTTTTTTGATTTTTGCGACATCAGCAGGGGCTGCAGCTCTTGGGGTATCGGAAAATACAGCACGTATTGGCTATGGAGTGGGGGTTGCTATTATGAATGTTAATGACCCTCAAGGGGGGGTCGAAAAAGAGACTTCAGCACAATTGTTTCAGCTTGTGTATAGCGATCGGTTAAGGGGGAAATATCGATATTGGGGGGAAGTCTTTGTTGACGCGAGCACCCACGAGGCAACGGAGACGAAAATAGGGCAAGAAGTTCAACGTTTTGGTGTTCGGGCTCTGGCGCACCGACAATTCTATGTATCAGATAAATCTAGCATGTGGGTTGGAGGCGGTTTACAGTTTGCTCAAGAGAAAATGACATTACGCCATACGGTCGACAGTAGTGGATTTTTAGAGCAAACATTTGGCGATAGAAACAATACCTCCACGGCACTGACTCTGGATATTATAAATGAATGGCATCTCACTCCTCGTTGGGATGTTGCTGGACGACTGAGATATAGTTTTGCCTTGGGTGATGGCATTGATGATTTGGCGACCTCAGTTGTTTTTTTATATCAGTTTCAAGATTGAAAATGTAGTGTTGGCTGATGTTCCTAACGACGAAAGGTAGGCATGGCGTAACCTATCATCGCGGACTAATGGCGCTCCGTGTGAATTATTACCGACTTCCTTTTTGTAACAAAACGACGCCGACTGTTTGAAAAAGAATGGTCAAGTCAAGAAAAAGGCTATAGTTTTTCATATAATACAGGTCAAACTGTAGTTTTTGAGCGCTGTCTTCGTCATTGTCGCCATAAGGATATTTGACTTGCGCCCAACCTGTAATGCCGGGTTTGAGGCTGTGACGTAAATTGTAGTAGGGTATTTTATTTTTAAGTGTTTTCACAAACTCTGGGCGTTCAGGGCGTGGGCCAACAAAACTCATTTCGCCACGTAGGACGTTCAGTAACTGTGGGAGTTCATCAATACGGGTTTTACGGATAAAGTGGCCTACTTTCGTTATTCTTGGGTCATTTTGTTCAGCATATTGAGCACCGTCAAGTTCCGCATTTTCTATCATGCTCCGAAATTTGTAGACACTAAATTCCCTGCCTCCGGCACCTACTCGTGTTTGCGTGTAGAACACACTCCCTCTGCAACCTGATTCAATCCAAATAGCTAAGACTATAGCTAACATGATAGGTAAGCTTAATAGTAATGTGCTGAGGCTAACAAAGACATCAAAGATACGTTTACTGACCGGCTTGAGTACGGTGTGAACATAACCATCGACAAAAACCAGGCAGCTGGGATTAATTTCATCAAGGTCTATTTTCCCCGTTTGCTGTTCCAAAAATGTGAGGATATCTATGACTTCTACGCCATTCATTTTGCAGTCAAGCAATGCATCAATGGGTAAAGACTTACGGCGATCGTCCACGGCAACAACGATTTCGTTTACCTCTTTTTTTGCTACCACCTCAAATAATTTAATACGGCTAGTATCGAGCACATAGTGAGAATCGATGACTTGAGTTTCACCCGCAACGGGCCAATAGCCAACCACCTCAAGCGACCTGAGATCAGTAAGCTTTCGCATATTTTCAATGCGAGAAGCTCTTTTCCCTGTACCAATAATAAGGGCGCGTTTCTGAGAGAAAGTGTTGTCAACATAGCTGAATAAAAATAAACGAGCGAGGATGACACCGACAGCACCACTGCCAATCGCCGTAAACATCACCCCTTGATTAAGGAAAAGGTTAGGCGAAATATAAAATAAAAGGCTCATGAGTGCCATACCCAGGGCGAAACTGAATATAATCCGCAAGATCATATCCAGTTTTTTATCCTGAACTTCTCGCTGATAAAGCCCCATGGCAAGCAATGTACCTAACATGACAGAACAAAAAATCGTGGCCTGGAGAAAAGTAAGCTCTGAGGGTGTTTCGCTATTATAGAAGCGAAACGAGACACTCATCATGATGGCGGACAACAAGACAACAAATTCCAATGCCGCAAACATGAGTAGGGACTTAGGGATATAGTGTCTAAATAAACGAATCATATTCCGCCTCAGTAATAAACCGCAAATAATATAGGCACCATAAATAACCGAGTAATCTTTTTGTCTGTGGTGGTACGACATATAACAGGGATCAAAGATCTACACTGTCTCAATAATTATACACTAAAAAAGCCCTTAAAAAACCTTAAATTAGCCCTCTTTCCCTTATCTCTTTTCAGCGTTCGCAATAAATCTAAAAAAACCAGTTGATCTATGGCGTATCGCATTTATGCCCGGCTTCTTAGGCACAAGCGCCTGATTCATCGAACGATGCGAAAAAGTTGCATCACCCTTAAGGTGACAACGATGTTTTCGCATCCGCTGACTGCCATACAGAGCGGAGCAAAGGTAGTGCCCCCGGTGGGCAACGCTGTCCGCAAATTCGTAGTAAGGCGCGTTAGCATGTGACGGATGTTGACAACAAAAAAGAGGCAGCCGAGGTTTTCTGTTGCCGTAGCGTGACGAGCTCATATGGAGCCGTGAAGGATGCAGGACGGTTGAGGTAAAAGGCATCGGTTCTCACCTAAGGGAGTTGGTTTTTGATGGAAGGTCAAAAATTAATCACAAGGTAGCAAGACGATCTCTGTTTCTGCGTCCAGCTAAATTTTCCAGAATATAACCTGATTTTCGGGTGCTTTCCACGCTAAATGCGTACCCCGTCCCAAAACACTACTTTATTAGGCGATATGTGCTGTAGGTCGTACTTCCTGTGCAAAGACTGCCGTAAACCCCCATGACCATATGAAAAAAACGTTATATGAAAGCGAGTCAAACTTTCAGATAGCCAGCGTCCACTAGTCTAAGCATGGTGATAAAAATGTTTGAAGTCAAAATAACCCGAATGTATATTTTATTCTTCTGTTCTTTCCTAACCGCATGCGGAGGCGGAGTGACTGATACAGAATCAAAGACCTTTAGTGTCAAAATCACAACGATAGAAGATGAAGTCACTCGTGAATTTTCAGGAAGTGTTATTGATGGCCCCGTTATTGGTGCCACACTCATGTTTTATGACCGAAATGGACGTCTTCTTAAAACAGAAATGACCGATGGAAATGCAAGATATCGTGTTTCCATCAATGCTGGTGCGAATGTGTACCCATTGACAATAGAGGCCTCGGGAGGAACAAACCTCGTTACGGGACGTGAAATTGATTTTAAGTTGCTTTCTGTTATTACTGACCCCTCAGTGAAACATGCTAACGTCAATCCCTTTTCTACATTAATCGTGCAGTCTGCCCGTTCAATGGTAGGTGGATTGAATACCGAAAACCTGGATTCAGCCAAAAGCCTTATTGTAAAAAATATGAATTTTGGTCTGGACTCCCGATTGGTTGCAGATCCAATAACAAGCGAAATTAACGATTTAAATATCGGTGTTATTGTCAAGTCCAGCGAAGTCCTTGCTGAAATGATACGTCGAACCCATGAAAGTCTGGAAGATGCGGGAACAATTTTTGATATAAACAGTATTGTAAAAGCCATTGCTGATGATATGACCGATGGCGAGCTAGATGGTGCAGGAGGCGCGACAGCAAACAAACAAATTGCCTTGGTTTCAACACTGGTATCAGGAAAAGTACTCATAGAGGCATTGAGTAACAATTTGAATGTCAATGGTAGCATCGCCACACTCAGGATGGACAATGCAATCGCTGCTGTTAACCCACAAGCGACAACATCCTCTATGACGGCTAATGTACGTATTAATCCAGAACAATTACAACAAACAAAAATGTCGGTAGATGCTGGCATCACTCTGTTGCCCAGTATAGAACTTAAAGCCATTAGAAGTGTGCTCAACATTTTACCGACAGACAGCCTCCCTGTAAAAATAAAACCTATATTCCCTGCCGACAAAGGAAAGTATATTGATGAAGCGATTGAATTTGCAGCTATTGCAATTGAAACTAAGCTTGATAAGACTAACCAAAAAACGCACCAATTTAAAAAAGATAAAGCAAATACAAATCAATCAACAACAATCATACTGTCATGGACTGCACCTATCGTGCGCTCTGATTCCAGCCCCTTACCGTTAAGTGAAATAGGGGGGTACAAAATTTACTCTGGAACGGATCCTGACAATTTGGCATTTTTATTCGATACTAATGATTCATCGGTTAACGAATATACGATCCGTAATCTTGCTCCGGAAAAATACTATTATGCAATAACAGCGTATAATCAATCTGGCACAGAGAGTGAATTTTCAAAGCGGGTCTCTAAAACAATAAATAGTTTATAAGGTTGTTAATATGGATCATTGAGAGTGATCCTTTTATTTTGAATTAAGATTCAGAAATAACGCGTAATAACTTCCCGTTTTAGCGCTCAGATTTAGCTTGTATTTGTTCGTTCGGATTGCTTGCAGGGATGTAGGCAAGGGGCGTGAGCATAAAGACAATGCAGGAGCAGTTATCGAGGTGCAGCGGATGGCTACTGCGAGGCGTTTCAACGCAGCCAGGGAATGAAGAGGGCGTGCAACACCACCTAAGTTTTAATTGCCACGGGTCTATGTGAATAGTTTACATTTTAGGTATGTTATTTAACAGTTATGAGCCGATGGTAGGCGTACGCTTCATTACTAAACTCTATCGTTGCATAAAAAACTGACTCAAAACCGTTTCACTGCTTTTATAGCAGTATCTAAGGCTCAATACTCCTAATTTATTTAGACTTCTCTGACGATGGCATCTAGAAAAAAGGATAACATCGCTATTTACATCTTAATATAATAGTGTGAAAACTTGCTTGTTTTTATAATTTATGCAACTGTAAGGTTAAAGAGTAATTCATCGTTGATAGAATAATTTTTTTTACGTAGTAATTATGTATAAGAAAGGCAGCTATGGAACGGACAGGGAAAGTCGGCTCTTCAAATCAAGATAAAGGTGTTCCCGCGGCGGATGCTCAAACGCCAACGTCGCAAGGTTCGCAAATCCCCTCCATCGAATTACCCAAGGGTGGCGGTGCGATTAGTGGCATCGGCGAAAAATTCGCCGCCAATCCAGTAACCGGTACTGGCTCCATGACCGTACCCATTGTCACCAGTCCGGGTCGTTCTGGCTTCGGCCCTGAGTTATCACTTTCTTACGATTCCGGTTCAGGTAATGGCTTGTTTGGTTTCGGTTGGAATTTGAGTCTGCCTGAAATCACGCGCAAGACCAGCAAGGGTCTGCCCCAATATCGTGATGCTGCTGAATCCGACATTTTTTTGCTTTCCGGTGCAGAAGATCTGGTGCCTCTTCTCAACCCGGACGACAGTCGGTTTGCAGACGACACCACTGCCCCGGATTACATTATTCATCGCTATCGACCGCGTATCGAAGGGCTGTTTGCTCGCATTGAGCGCTGGACAAGAAAAATGGATGGAGACATTCATTGGCGCTCCATCTCCAAAGACAATATTCTAACCCTTTATGGTAAAGACAGTACGTCACGTATTGTCGATCCTGAAGACCGCAGCCGTATCTTCAGTTGGCTCATTTGCGAGACTCGCGATGATAAAGGCAATGCCGTTGTTTACGAATACGAAGCGGAAGATGGTGCCGGTGTTGATCTGACCCGTGCCCATGAACGCAACCGAGGCGCCGCCAATGATTCTCGGCGTAGCGCCAATCGTTATCTTAAACGTATTCGCTATGGTAACCGTACATCTTTGCTCGATAACGAC
>VAPM010066473.1_pt1 | contig 27883 bp, 20 predicted proteins | sample 3395091 | NCBI WGS metagenome assembly VAPM01 (sample SAMN08290445, study PRJNA428436) | hydrothermal vent metagenome | isolation source: Deep-sea hydrothermal vent chimney 3 | place: Pacific Ocean: Juan De Fuca Ridge
AGCGGCCTAACGCGCTTCGCAGTTCTCGTAACAACGTGGCCGGGTCCGGCCGATCAGTGATGAATTTCGATAACTCGGTGTAGTGGATGATCCCGTCGGGATCGACGACCAGCGCTGTTGGCCAGATCGTGTCCGCTCCATATTCTTTGCGATGTTCATCGGGTACGCCGGATTCCTGCAGCAAGCCAAGTTGCCGGGTCACAGCGAGATCAGCGTCCAGCCAAAAGTCGAATTCGACCTCGAAGAATTCTGCCACGCGGCGGGTCGTCTCCAGCGGTTTTGGAGTGACGAGTATCAATCGAGCGCCGAGGCCGATGATGTCCTTGTAATGAACGCTCAGGTTTTCGATCTGCGAGCTGCAAAACGGACACCAGTTGCCGCGGACAAACAGTAACACCGCGGCGCTGCCGTGGAGTTCAGTTGATCGGACCGGGTTGCCGCTTTCGTCGACTGCACGAAAATCCGGCAGTGCGTGCCCCTGGCGCAGTTGCGGCGGTACGGGTCGGCGAACCGGGCGAAAACGCCAGTAGGCGATTGCGCCGGCGGCGAGAATGGCGGCAAGAATTATCGGTGTGGTTTCGGCCATAGTTTCGCAGTATCGCCTTCGACTGGCCGTAGACACAAGGGCGGTTTTGTGGATACTGACAGGCGCCCACTCCCGCACGGAATTCGATGAGTAACAATCCAATAATTTGGCAGCCGGACACCGGTCGAATCCAGGACTCGGCGATGTTCCGCTTCATGCGACAGCAGGGGTTTGACGACTACGACTCGCTGCATCGTTGGTCCATCGACGATTCGCCGGCGTTTTGGACGGCGCTTTGCGACTATTGCGGTATACGCTTCGAGCGCCCGGCGGAATCGATTCTTTCTCGTCCCGAGAGCATCATCGACGCCGGCTGGTTCGCGGGTGCAGAGCTTAATTTCGCGGCACATCTTCTGCGCCATACCGGTAGCAAGGCAGCGCTTGTATTCTGCGGCGAGGACGGTGCCCGGCGAGAAATCAGTCGCGATGACTTGCGGGCGACAGTCGCGCGCGTGGCAGAGTCTTTGCGCGGCTGCGGCGTACGCAAAGGCGATCGTGTCGCGGGTCTGCTGCCAAACTGCCCGGAGGCAGTCATCGCTATGCTCGCAACGACGAGTATCGGTGCGATCTGGTCGTCGTGTTCGCCGGATTTTGGTAGCAACGGTGTTATCGACCGCTTCGGTCAGATCGAGCCCAAGGTCCTGTTCGTTGCCAATGCGTACTACTACAACGGCAAGACTTGTGACCTGCGTGCGACGGTCGCGAGTGTTGCGGCGGCGATGCCGTCGTTGCTGAAAACCGTGGTGGTGCCGTTTGTCGGCTCGGCCTCAACAAGAATCGGAATTGATAACGAAGTAGCCTGGAGCGAGTTCCAGGCGGACGATGCGGCCCTTGAGTTCACGCCAGTCGAATTCAATCACCCGCTGTACATCATGTACTCCTCCGGGACTACCGGCGTTCCCAAATGCATCGTGCACGGACACGGCGGCACGCTGCTGCAGCAGAGCAAAGAGCACGTCCTGCACACCGGCGTGACCGAGCAGGACACGTTGTTCTATTTCACGACCTGCGGCTGGATGATGTGGAATTGGCTGGTCTGCGGTCTTGGAACGGGTGCCACGCTGATTCTTTTTGACGGAGCGCCGTTCTTCAGGGACGGCCGCATACTGTGGGAGATCGCGGAGCGTGAGGGCATTTCTATTTTTGGCACCAGCGCCAAGTATATCTCCGCGTTGCAAAATACCGCTGTCCGTCCCGCGGTGGATTTTTCGCTACCGGAGTTGCGAGTGGTGCTATCGACCGGATCGCCGCTGGCGCCGGAAAGTTTCGACTTTGTGTATGAGGTGATCGGTGACGACCTGCAACTTTCCTCGATTTCGGGCGGCACGGACATACTGAGTTGTTTCGCGCTGGGAAATCCGATATTGCCGGTCCGCCGCGGGGAATTGCAATGCAAAGGTCTCGGGATGGCGACGGATGTTTTCGATGAGCAAGGTAACTCGATCGTTGGTGAACACGGTGAGTTGGTTTGCACCCGGCCGTTTCCGTCAACGCCGACCGGGTTCTGGAACGACGCAGACGGTGCGCGTTACCGGGCGGCGTACTTCGAACGCTTCGACGGTGTATGGGCGCAGGGTGATCTCGCCGAGCTGACCGACAGCGGTGGACTGGTCATACACGGGCGCTCGGACGCGGTGCTCAATCCGGGCGGCGTGCGTATCGGTACGGCCGAAATATACCGCCAGGTCGAGAAACTCGACGAAGTCGTCGAGAGTATCGCCATCGGCCAGAACTGGCAGGATGACGTTCGTATTGTGCTGTTTGTCCTGCTGCGTGACGGCGTCGACCTTGATGACGACTTGATTGCGCGGATTAAAACGACTTTGCGTGACAACGCGACGCCCCGTCACGTACCGGCGAAAATAATTTCGGTCGCGGACATCCCACGCACCAAGAGCGGTAAGATTGTCGAGCTGGCCGTGCGTGCAGTGGTGCACGGTGAGGCGGTCAGGAACACTGCGGCAATTGCTAATCCCGAAGCGCTTGAGCACTACCGCGGTCTTTCTCAACTTGAAACCTGAGGCCTGTTCAATGTCCGACTCCGAATTCATAGGCACTGAGATTATTCGCGGCAGCGTATTGCCCGAATGGATCGATGTTAACGATCACATGAACGTCGCCTACTATGTTCTGGCGTTCGATTCTGCGGTCGATACGCTGTGGGAAAATTTCGGGATTACCCACGATCACGTGAGTGCTACCGGCAGTTCGACGTTTGCGGTCGAGAGTCATATCACCTGGCAGCGCGAGATGGCTGTTGCCGAGCCCTATGTCATCACGTCACAATTGCTGGCCTACGACGACAAACGGATTCATCAATTCATGCGCATGTATCACGCAGAGAAACGGTATCTGGCATCAACGGCCGAATGGCTAAACCTGCACGTCGATCTTTCTGTCCGCAAAGTTACTCCCTGGCCGGACCCCATTCGCGAACACATCGCCGCGTTCGCGGACTCGCAACGGACCTCTGGGTGGCCACCGGAAGCGGGCAAGCAAATGACGGTGCCCAAACCGATTTATTCCTTGCCGGAGCGTACCGATGGGTAGCTATTTGCTTGCCATCGATCAGGGTACCAGCAGTAGTCGGGCAGTTATCTACGACCACGCAACGAAGGTGATCGCAAGCGCGCAGCAGGAATTCCCGCAAATCTATCCGCAGCCCGGGTGGGTGGAGCACGACCCGGAAGCGATCTGGACATCAGTGCGCGCGGTGACAATAGATGCCATGAGTCGAGCGGATGTGAGTGCGTCAGACATCACGGCGATCGGCATAACCAATCAGCGCGAAACGACATTGATCTGGGACCGCGACACCGGTCGCTGCGTTTACAATGCGATTGTCTGGCAGGATCGGCGCACGGCTGATCGCTGTCGACACCTGCAGGACGACGGGTTGGAGAAACTCGTTTCGGAAAAAACCGGACTGCGTCTCGACCCGTATTTTTCCGCTACTAAAATTGCCTGGATTCTCGACAACGTTGACGGCGCCCGCGAAGCTGCCGAAGCGGGAAAGCTGGCGTTCGGGACAATCGACTGTTTCTTACTGTGGCGTTTGACGGGCGGCTCGCAGCATGCGACAGATGCGAGCAACGCGTCGCGAACGATGCTGTTCAATATTCACACTCAGCAATGGGACCCGGAGTTGCTGGAGATCTTCAATATTCCGCATCAGTTACTGCCGCAGGTAAAAGATTGCGCCGACGACTTCGGTTTGGCGACGGATGTGTGTCTCGGCGGTGAAGCTCCGGTACTCGCCATGGCCGGCGACCAGCAAGCCGCGCTGATCGGTCAGGCGGGTCTGGAAAACGGCATGACGAAGAGCACTTACGGGACCGGTTGTTTTGTCATTGCCAACACCGGATCGAAAGCGCTGGCATCGGAGAACCGACTGTTGACGACGGTTGCAATGCGACTCGACGGAGAGGTGAGCTATGGGCTGGAAGGCAGCGTATTCGTCGCCGGCTCCGCCATGCAGTGGTTGCGTGACGAATTGGGGGTCATCGAATCTGCGGCGGACTCCGAGGCCATTGCGACCCGGACCGGCGTTGTTGACGATATTATCGTCGTGCCGGCATTCGCCGGACTCGGCGCGCCCTATTGGGATCCGGATGCTCGTGGTGCGATCCTCGGCCTAACGCGCGGCAGCGGGCGTGACCGCATCGTCACCGCGACGCTGCAGGCGGTGGCGTATCAAACCTGTGACTTGATCGATGCGATGGCCGACGACGGCATTCGCCCGAGCGTCGTTCGCGTGGATGGCGGCATGGTGGCGAACGACTGGTTTCTGCAATTCCTGGCAGACGTTCTCGATACTATGGTTGAGCGGCCCGAGAACATTGAGTCCACTGTGCTGGGGGTTGCCTACCTTGCTGCTTATTCGGCAGGTGTATTCAAGAGCACCGAGCAAATTGCGTCATACTGGCGCTGTGATGCGCGCTTTGAACCGCGTATGTCGAAAGACCAACGCGAACTCTTGCTGCAGGGATGGCGCTCGGCAGTCCGTCGCATTGGCACGAATGGGTGATCGCTTGTTAAAGGCACGGCAACGAATCGGCAAGTACAGAATATTGGGGCGCATCGCGTCCGGCCCGCTGGCGGATGTTTATCGCGCACAGGACACCGTCCAGAAGCAAAAGGTTGCACTCAAAATTCCGAAAGCGGACTACGGCACCGGTCACGAAGAATTTCTGCACGAAGTCCGGGTTGCAACGAAGCTCAGGCATCCAAATATTCTGTCGGTGATGAATGCGAGCTACATTGATGAGCGATTCGTCATCGCGATGGAGCTGGGCGAAGAGTCTCTGGCAGATCGCCTCGAACGCCGCATATCCACAGCGCGCGCGATCGATCTTGCAGGTCAGGCACTGGCCTCGATGGCGTACGCTCACGAACACAAGATAATTCACTGCGACATCAAGCCGGAGAACTTTATTGTGTTTCCCGGGAATCGCCTGAAACTGGCCGACTTCGGTTTTGCCAAATTTAACCTGCGAACCCTTAAAGCCTCCGGCTCCGGCACCATCGACTACATCGCTCCTGAGCAGGCCATGGGCAGACCGAAGTTTCAGTCGGACGTCTTTTCGCTGGGCCTGGTGATCTATCGATTGCTGTCCGGTCGTCTGCCGGAATGGCCCTTCGAATGGCCGTTGCCGGGCAGGGAAAAACTGGTGGCGCGCGTCAGACCGGAGTTGATCGAAGTGCTGAAACAGGCGATTCAACTTGACCCGAAGCTTCGCTATCGCGATGCGGTGCAAATGCAGGCGGCGTTCACGAAAGCGCAGAGTACGGCAAGAAAACAAAAACGTGCGAAACCGGTAAACACCGCACGTCGTGGCAGTTCGTGGCGGCAGATGCAGTGGCGGGAATTTCAACGCCAGTTCAAGCAACAGCTTGAAACGCAGCATCAATGCCGGCGTTGCGAAGCGCCCGTATCGGAAAGCATGCAATGTTGTCCCTGGTGCGGCTTCGACAACCCGTCGCGCGGGTCCGAGTCGCGACTGCCGTCGAGTTGTCCACGCTGCGAACGCGGCGTCAAAAACGACTGGGACTATTGCGCCTGGTGTTACGGGCCCGGTTTTGTCGAGGAGGTCAGCCGCACCTATCCGGACAAGCGTTATTCGGCTTGCTGTGAAAGCAAACGTTGCCGTGGGCCGCTGATGCCATTCATGCGCTACTGTCCCTGGTGTCGCAAAAAAGTTCGGCGCGCGTGGCGCTTGAAGAGCAGCCGGCAGACTTGCAAGTCATGCGGATGGGGAATCGTGCGCGAATACTGGAATTACTGTGCCTGGTGTCGTGAGCCGGTCAAGCGTCCGCTGTCAGGTCACCGATGACCGTGCAAAACGGGATTGACGACGAGATATTGCTGGACGGCGCGTTCCAGCCGGATTGTGTTGATACACAGGTCGCCGGTGGTCATGTGATCGCCTATACCCGTCGAGACCCCGACAAGGAAACTGAAAACGAGGACACGGTTGCGGTATTACCTTACGGTCCGGCTGCGGCGGTTCTGGTGGTCGCGGATGGCGCCGGTGGCTTGCCGGCTGGCAAACGCGCTTCACTGATGGCAGTCGATACTCTGGCGTCGTCGTTGCAGGCGGCGATGGACCAGACGACGCTGTTGCGAACGGCGATACTGAACGGCATCGAGGCGGCAAATCTGGCGGTGCTCGGACTCGCAAATGGGGCGGCGACGACGCTGACAGTGATTACGCTCGAAGGTCGGCTGGCGCGCTCCTATCAGATCGGCGATTCCGAGGCGATAGTGATCGGGCAGCGGGGGCGGGTGAAACTGCAGACCACAGCGCATTCGCCCACCGGCTTTGCGGTTGAGGCGGGTTTTCTGGACGAACGAGAGGCGCTGCATCACGAGGAGCGCCATTTGGTGTCGAATTTTATCGGCACGACCGACATGCGTATCGACGTCGGGGCGGCGGTGGAGCTTGACGTTCGCGATACGGTTTTGCTGGCCAGTGACGGTTTGATGGACAACGTGCACGTCGCGGAAATTATCGAAATCGTACGTAAAGGCCCGATGGCAGAAGCCGTTCGCACGCTGGTCGGAGTCGCCAGCGAACGGATGAAAAAAGCGCGTGACGGCCAGCCGAGCAAGCCGGATGATCTGTCGTTGATCCTGTTTCGCAAGCCAGGAAACTAGAAAAAGTACCTGGAATTAGTACCTTATCGCAAGAATCGCGCCGGTTTGAGGTTCGAAATTTCATCGTACGGAGGATGATCAACACGCTCGAGGGGAGTATTATCCTGAATATGCGGTATCCGCGACCGGATTGCGGAACTCCACGGCCCTTTTGTTGCTCAAACCCTTAATCTATCAGTGAGGCCGACGACCATGAAACAGACCAGGACTGACAATACACATTTCGCAATCGTCCGTGGCAGCGTGGCGCTTGCCGTTGCCGGGCTTTTGTTAAGCGGCTGTGCGACCGGAATCGGTGCGCCCAGCGGCATAAATTTGCCCGGTGGGGGCGGCATTAGTATTCCGGGCGGCGGTTCGTCCGGCGGCGGCTCATCCGGGGGTGGTTCGTCCGGCGGCGGTTCTTCCGGCGGCGGCTCGTCCGGTGGTGGCATGGGAATGCCGGGTGGCGGTTCCTCGGGTGGTGGCTCTTCCGGCGGTGGCATGGGAATGCCGAGCGGCGGCTCCTCGGGTGGCGGTTCGTCCGGTGGTGGCTCGGGAATGCCGGGTGGCGGTTCATCCGGCGGCTCGTCCGGCGGCGGTGCAACCGGGGCTACCATGCCCGGCGGCGATGTGCAGATGCCTGGCGGCGGGCTGGGCATGCCCGGCGGCGGTGAGGGTGGCGCTGCGGGCGAAGGCTGTCAGGACGGCGGTATTACCGGTGGCGGTTTTGGTGGTGGAGCCGGATGCGATCAGTCCGGGGGCATCGGCCAGTTTCCCGGCGACCCGGCTCGCGCTGAAGAACTGGGCGAGGAACTCGACAAGTCGGTCGGCGACTTTGATGAGGCAATAGGAGAAGAGCAGCGACAGGTATCGTCGGTCGGCCGTGATACCGAGGGTTTCGGTGATGGTGGCAGTGGTGGTGGCGGAACTATTGGTCTAGGTGAGCAGGCGGCCGGTGCGTCCGGTGGCCAGGGTGGTGCCGGGGGTGGAGCCGGAGCCGGCGGCGCTGCAGGCAGTTCGGAAAGCCAGGAAGGTCCTCTTGAGGGTATGAGTGATGAGCAAATCAAGGCACGAACGCCGGACGATATCGAGATAGGCTCCTACGACGACATCGTGGCGCGACAACTGCGCGAAGCAGCCACAGCGGAAAACGATCCGGAGCTGCGGGAACGGTTGTGGGAAGAGTATCGAAAATACAAGGGACTCAAATAGGACAAGCCACGAATGGTAAGACTCGCAATAGTACTTTTCGCGGTCGCGATATTTGCTTCGGGGTGCGCCGTACAGGAACTTGTTGTTGCCGAGGAAACGGAGCTTGTTGTTGCTGCATCGTCCGTCGATGAGGCGATGTTGCTGGATGTCGGAATCGTGGAGTTTGACGCCGGCATACCGAAGGACAACCGGCCGGAAAAAACAGGTATTTACGCCGACATTCGGCGTGCGGAGGCCAAATACCTGCCGTTTCATCTAAAGACGACGCTGCAAGGCACCGGCCACTGGGGCGCAGTTCGGGTGATTCCGTCGGAAAGCGCCTTTACCGACGTCATTGTTCACGGTGTTGTCGAAAAATCTGACGGTGAGTACGTCGAATTGCAGTTCTCAGTTTCGGACGCGGCCGGACGGCATTGGTTTACGCGGTCCTACGAAGCGCAGACCGGGTTGACTTCGTATTCGAAACGCCGCGACCGGCGACGTGATCCGTACCAGAAAGTATTTAACGATTTTGCGAACGATCTGCAGTTGCATGCGGCACAACTGCCGGTGAAACAGTTGCAGCAAACGCGGCAAATCTCTGAGTTGCGGTTTTTTTCGGACATGTCGCCAGTCGCGTACGACGGTTATCTGGCACAGGGTGAGGACGGCATTGTCAGCGTCGTTCGCCTGCCCGCACAAAACGATCCGTCGGTTGCGCGCATGCGGCAGATTCGCGAGCGTGATCGCCTGGTGGTTGATACGCTCAACGAGCACTACGCTAATTTCTATTACGGTATCTCGATTCCCTACCGCAACTGGCGCAAGACCGCTCGTGCGGAGACGATCAAGTATCGGCAGCAAAAACGATCAGCCCAGTTACAGGCGCTGGTTGGAGTAGTGGTTCTGGCCGGTTCGACGCAGATCGATACGACCAGTTCGGCCAGCCGCAATACGCGCAACGTCAATCGCGCGCTGCGATACCAGGGACTTTCGCGTGGATTTACCACCGTCTACAACGCCCTTCGCCGAAACCGCGAGGCCGGCTTGCATCTGGAGGCCATTGCGGAGCTCTCCGAGTCCTTCGGCAACGAGGCTGCGCCGATGGTGGTTAACGTTGAAGGGCAGCAGCGCCGTCTGACTGGCACCGCCGAAGCGCAGTATGAGAGTTGGCGGCAATTGCTCAGAGAGATTTACGAGGCTGAAACGGGTTTTTCAGAGCCCGTAGAAGTGGGTGCTCCTGCTCGGGCGCCGGAACCGACCGGGTAAGCAGTTCGCACGAATGCTCGAACTCCGACAAGGCACCCAACTCGCCGATCGATATACGCTCGTCTCCCGCTTGGGTGGCGACGGCCAGACTCATACCTGGCAAGCCAAAGACCGCCTGACCGGCGCATTGGTTGCGCTGAAGATTTCTTCCGGCGAGCCGCAGCGTACGGCGAGTTTGCGGGCCGAGTGGCAGACAAGTATTCGGCTCATGCATGCGCACATCGTGCGCGCCTTCGAATTCCATGCTGAGCCGGAACTGGCGTTTTTCAGTCAGCAATACGTCGACGGTCCGGACCTCGGCGCTCTCACTGGTCTGCCGGTTTCCGAGGTGCTTGGCCCCGTCGGTTTGCTGGCCGAAGCGTTGAGCTACGTGCATGCCAAGGGCATTGTGCATCGCGATCTGAAGGCATCCAACGTGCTGCTGGACGGTAACGGTGCGCTGTATCTGAGTGACTTCGGCGTGTCGTGCGGCGTCGGCCAGCGTGGGTCCGGTGGTTCGCCGATCGCTCAAAGCCCACAGTCGCTAGCTGGCGAGCCGGCCTCGCCAGCGGACGATATATTCGCGCTCGGCAGCCTGATCTACGAACTGTTGTCGGGCCGACCGCCGTGGTCATCCACCGATATTGCGGCGCAAATCAAGAACCAAAACCCGGAGACACCCCGTGCGGTTGACGGTTCGGCCTTGCCGCAGCCCATCGTTACGTTGCTGCTGCAGATGCTGGATAAAGAGCCCGGTAATCGGCCAGCTGCCGGCGAAGTGGTTGAGCGACTCAAGGCAGCGGGTTTCGCGCCATGCGCGGCCACGATGCGTGGCGGTGTGAAACCGCAGCACGGTGAAGCAGTCACAGAATCCGTGCGGTCGATTCGCCACGTGTCGAGAGCGCCGGGCAACGTCGCGATTGATGCCGATAAAGGCTCGTCGGGACTTCGGCGGGGCGCGGTAGTCGTGGCTTTTAGTGTACTGATTGCGGTCTTGATAGCGGTATTGGTCGTTTTGCCGGACAGGATTGCAGAACAAACCGGTGAGGAAATCGCAGTTGAACGGATCGAGCCCGAAAGTGCATCGTTGCCGGACGTCGCAGCAGTGGATGAGGTGGTTCACGATCGCGCCGGTGTTTATGTTGACCCCGAAGTTCGTCGGCGAATCAAAGGGGACGCAAATTTACCGACACGCAAGCTCGACGAGGATGACGACATTACGTTTTCGGAAAACAATGCCGATTACAGCGGGCTGGACGAGCAGGGTCGCGCCCGATTCAGCGCCGAGTCGACACTTGGCGAGTTGTTGTCAGCGTTCGAGGTTCTCGAAGCGCGCGGCGTTGAGCGTTGGGCGGCAAGAGAGTACAGGAGTGCTCGCGATCTTTACGCGGATGGGGACGCGGCTTATCTGAAAAAGGATTTCGCGTATGCTGAGGAGCTCTATCTTGGGGCTTTGACCGTGCTGGAGCCACTCTACAAGAGGATAGAGCCGAGCTTCAAGAAAGCCTATGCCGGCGCTACCGCCGCGTTTGAGACGGGTGATCGCCTGGAAGCACTGCGGCAGTTTGAGCTGGCCGTGGCGATAACGCCCAGTCATGCCGATGCTCAGGCCGGCTACCAGCGGGCGAAGAATCTCGAAACCGTATTGCGACTTGTCGATCAGGGTCTTGAGTATGAAAAGGACCTCGAACTCGAAGCTGCGCAGCGCAGTTTCGAGAAGGCCGCGGCGTTGGACGGGCTTTGGGAGCCAGCTCAAGCGGGCGTCGTACGCATTCAGCAAATTCGCACCAAGCTGGAATTCGATACACGCATGACAGAGGGGATCGAGCAGCTCGCCGCCGGTGATTATCTTTCCGCGCGCGCCGCTTTTCGTGTTGCACAACGGCTTATCCCCGGATCTTCTGTGCCACAGGACGGTCTGTTGCAGGTTGATCAGGGTCTGCGCCTGCAACAGATCTCCACGCTCGAACAGGAGGCGCAGTCCTTGCAGCGCGACGAGCATTGGGATGCGGTCGTGAAGACCTACGAGGAGATACTGAAAGTTGACAGCACACTGACATTCGCGAGCGAAGGCTTGTCCTACGGTCGTGAGATGAGTGCATTGCATGCACGGTTGGATAAGTTAATCGCCGAACCGGACAGTCTCAGCGTGCCGTCAGTGATGCAAAAAGCGACGATGTTGGTGGTCGATGTGACCACTCGCTCCGACGTCGGACCGCGGCTGGCAGGGCAACGCGATGAGTTGTCGCGCCTGCTGAAACGGGCGGCGACGCCTCTTGTCGTGCGACTGGTGTCAGACAACTTAACCGAGGTTTCGATCTACAAGATCGGTAGACTGGGCAGCTTCATGAGAAAAGAGTTGAGCCTGCGCCCAGGAAGCTACGTTGCGGTTGGATCGCGACCGGGCTTTCGAGATGTGCGCGTGGAGTTTCGTGTTGCGCCGGAAATCGAAAGCGAACCGGTCATCATTCAATGCGAGGAGCGGATTTGAGTTTCGATGACCTTGTCATCCGGGATGTAGGAGGCGAGCGCCGATTTGGGCGAGACGAGCTGCCGTTGCGGGTCGGTACGGGCAGCGACTGTCAACTGCGATTGCCAGGGCCCGGCGGTGAGCCGGTCGCGTTGCTGGACTTGCTCGACGATCTCCCTATCGTGCAGCCGGTCGGGCGTCAAACCTCGTTGCGTATCAATGACGCCCCACTCGAAGCCAGCCGTCGCCTGGTGGATGGTGATGTGCTGCATTTCTTCGGCAGCGAAATTCGCGTAAGCCTCAACCAGCACGGCGCTGTGTTCGATGTTCGTCTTGAAGACAGTGCCTACGTAACGCAGCCGCCCGAGGCGCCTGATGCCGCCGCTCGGCCGGACGACGTATCGATAGCACCAACGGCCTTTCGCCGTGCAACAGCAACGGACTCGGTGCAACAGGAAACAGGGCGCAGTCCGCTGAAGATGATCGTTGGTGGCGGATTGGTTGCGTTGTTGTTGATGTCGTACCTGCTGTTCTCGTCGAAGTCCGTCGAATTCGAGATCGACCCCGGACAACCCGATGCGTTCAACATCGACGGCGGCTGGTTTCGGTTGCCCGTCGGTGATCGCGTGTTGCTACGCAGCGGAAATTACACGGTTAAAGTGGCAAAGCAGGGCTACTACAATATCGAGCAAACGTTCGTGGTTGGCGACGAACCGTCAATGAGCGTACGCCTCAGGATGCGGAAGAAGCCTGGCCAACTGCTGCTAATAACAGAGCCCGAAACGGATGCGGTGGTGACGATCGATGAATCCCTGATCGGCAAGGCGCCGTACGGGCCGGTCGAGTTGGAGCCTGGCGAGCATTCGGTGAGTGTTGAGTCGCATCGGTTTCTGCCGTTTCGCGATTTCGTGAATGTCGCCGGACTGGATCGACTCGAAACTCTGCACGTGCAACTGACGCCACGCTGGGCGGAGGTAGAGGTTCGCTCCGAGCCGGCCGGTGCCACAATATTTTCCGGCGACGACGAGGTCGGTGTTACTCCGGCAACGGTCCAGTTGCTTGAAGGCACTCATGAGATAACTGTTGTCAAAGACGGTTTTGGCGCCTGGGACGGAAGAGTCGAGGCGGTGCCAAACACTGACCAGTCGCTGCCGATGATTCGACTGCAGGCGGCGGACGCCCGATTGCTGGTGAAAACCATTCCACAGGGCGCGAATATTACGGTGAACGGTCGCTACCGCGGCCAGTCGCCGATCACGCTGTCATTGACGCCGGACATCGATTATGAGATCGGAATGTCCAAAGCGGGCTATGGGGTGAGCAGTCGAAACCTGCGTTTGCAGTCCGCGGCCAGCGAGACGATAACGGTGGACTTGTCAGCCCGCGTCGGCACGGTCACGTTGCTGGTTACACCTGCAGACGCCACGGTGTATGTCGATGGTCGTGCTCGCGGCACCGGAAAAACGACTCTGCGCCTGAGTTCCGCGCCGCACCGTATCGAAGTTAAGCGGCAGGGCTTTCTGAATTGGTCTCAGACCGTCACTCCGCGTCCCGGATATCCGCAAACCCTGAGTGCCAGTCTGCGTTCGCTGGCAGCCGTGGCTCGCGATTCGGTTGCACGGACGGCACAGACCGCTGCCGGGCAAACTATGCGCCGGGTTGAGGGTGGCACTTTCTCAATGGGTGCGTCGCGTGCTGAAAATGGACGGCGTGCGAACGAGGTCATCCGCCCGGTGACGGTCGCCACGCCCTATCTTATCAGCGTGCACGAGGTGACCAACAAACAGTACGCCGAGTTTCGTAACAATCACGATTCCGGCGCGGGCGTACACGCGTCCCTTGCAGCGGACAGCAATCCCGTGGCTAACGTGACCTGGTCGGATGCGGTGCAATACTGCAATTGGCTCAGCAAGAAAGAAGGTCGCACGCCGGCGTACAAACAACAGTTCGGCAAGTGGATACCGGTATACCCGTTCACCGACGGCTATCGATTGCCGACGGAGGCAGAGTGGGCCTGGGCGATTCGTTTTGAGGAACGCCCGGCGCCGCGCAAGTTTTCGTGGGGCAAAGACTGGCCGCCCCCAGAGGGCAGCGGCAATTTTGCCGATCTGACCGCGCGCGAACTGGTGCCGACCATCATTCCCAAGTTTAACGACGGCTACGCCTCAACCGCGCCGGTCGGCAACTTCAAGGCGAGCTCCATCGGCATATACGACGGCGGCGGCAACGTCGCTGAGTGGGTCAACGATTGGTACACCGTGCCGACGCCGGGATTGACAGAACCCGTTGTCGACCCGACGGGTCCGGCGCGCGGCAACAGCCACGTCATCCGCGGTTCCAGTTGGCGGCATGCGGGATTTACGGAAATGCGTTTGAGCTATCGAGACTACGGCATCGAGCCGCGCGTGGACGTTGGCTTTCGCATTGCACGCAATGTTGACTAGAATTGCTTGAGACTATTTCCCGCTTTGCGGGTCCAAACTATTGACTACTGACTGTGTTATTAAGGGTAGACAGGAGGTCCGACTATGTTTCGACTAATTATGATTACCTTGTTTGTCGCCGCGACCGCAGTTTGGGCGCAGGACGATACAACGGACGACGAAATCGTGACGGAATCCGTTCCGCAAACGGTTGATGAAATGAGCGACGAAGAGCTGGACGATCTCGATCTGGATCGCAACGAAGACCACACCGAGGAAGACGAGGATGTGTTCAAGCCGTCGGATGTCGTGTCCTATCAACAGTCTGTACCGTTCCCGGTCGATATTTAGGCGTTGGCGCCAAAGAGTTTGAATTTATGAACAAGAAGAGCATTCCGGTCGAATTCGTTTTCCAGCTGTTCGCGCTCATTATCGCGATAATAGTTGTGCATGCGTTTTACGTTTCGGTCGTCAGGCCGACCGCCGCGCAAATTATCGAAGAACAAAACATGTTCGCAGAGGCGGATCCTGATTTCGTGCGTGACCGCAGTGTCTGGGTGCTGATCAAGGATATGGAGCAGGAGTCGTGCTTCATTCTGATGTTCTGGGCACTTGCGATCATGGGATACAAGGCCGTCAAGATCAGTGGCGAGCGGCGGCTGCTGGAGGTCGATCTTGTGCCGGTCGCCGAGGGGATGAGGATACTGCCAGAGGATACCCGGGAGTTTGCCCGTCAGGTGCAGGCACTTCCGGAGGATCGACAGCAGATGCTGTTGCCGAGAGTGTTGTTGAACGCATTGCGTCGATTCAGTTCGACGCGAAATATTCAGGATGTGTCCAGCAGTACACATACGATTTGTGAGTCGGAAGCTGATCGTCTCGAATCGGAGTTGTCCATGATTCGCTATATCTCCTGGGCGATTCCGTCGATAGGGTTTATCGGCACGGTACGCGGTATCGGTGAAGCGTTGGCGCAGGCGGATAAGGCCGTCCAGGGCGATATCGCCGGGGTTACGCAAAGCCTCGGTGTGGCGTTCAACTCAACCTACATCGCGTTGCTCATCAGCATCTTCCTGATGTTTCTGGTGCATCAGTTGCAGTTGACTCAGGAACGTCTGGTGTTTGACAGCGAAAACTATTGCGACGAAAAAGTGATTCGTCACTTGAAGGCAGACTAGGGCGCAGCTCAAATGGGATTGCTGGCAGCACATCTGAACGATGCGGAAATTCTGGTCGTAAATGACGAGAAGATTCTGTATCGCGAGCCAGGGTTTGCGTTGCTGGGGGACGACCATCTGATCACTGGCAACGAAGCCTTTGCCAGTGCAAGTTTGAAGCCGCGCCGAATTCAGAATCGCTTCTGGTCTTCATTGCACGCTGAGCCACTGCCCGACAGTCGCTTCCAGCACCTGAGTGCGGCCGATCTCGTGAGTCGTCAACTTGAGCAGATATGGCGTCAGGTTTCGAGCAAGGGGGATCGGTTGGCGATCGCGATACCGCCGTATATGGCAAACGAAAATCTCGGTTTGTTACTGGGTATCGCGGCGGAGTTGGGAATTGAAATTGTTGCAATGTACGACGCTGCCGTGTGCGCGACTCGTCGCCACTACGAGCATGCGGTGCCCGTACATATCGATCTGAGTTTGCATTGCAGCATGCTGACGCGGCTGATGCAGGACGGGCAGGTGCAAGTCGAACGAACCGAGCTCATCGAGGATAGCGGCTTGTTGCGCCTCCACGATAGCTGGTTAAGAGTTATCGCCGAGGCGTTTGTGCAGCAATCACGATTCGACCCCTTGCACTCTGCCGAAACCGAGCAGCTGTTGCGGGACAGAATTCCGGGGTGGTTATCGCAGGCATCGAGCCTGGCGACGGTGCCGTTAGCGGTCGAGTACCGTGGTATTAGTCATCGCGCCGAGCTTGAGTCGCTGGAGCTGGTCGGCGCTGCTGCACCGGTCTACCAGGGCATCGTCAGTAGCTTGCGTGCCATTTTTCGAGCGGAGGAAGTCCCTGCGATCCAGCTATCGGACAAAGCCGCACGTATGCCGGGTCTGGCCGCCACGCTGAAAGCACGGGTCGGTGGTGAGACATTCCTGTTGCAGCCGGGAGCAACGGCTCGGGGACTAATCGCTCGCTGCCGGGCGCAGCCGAAAAGCGGAGACGTTACCTTAAGCCGACGGTTGCCTTGGGACCAGGCGCCGGTCTCAGTGGAGATCGGCAATGTTGGTGGCGACGGCGGGCAGCCTACGCACCTGCTCTTCGGCAACAACGCGTTCAGCTTGAAAGGTGAGCCGCTGGTTTTGGGGTCGCAGGCGGCAGACAGCGAGCGCTGGCTGGATCTGCAGCAGGAAATGCCGGGAGTGTCGCGCCGACATTGCGTTGTCAGTCCCGAAAACGGGCAGTTTGTTGTTACAGACCACAGTCGCTACGGAACATTTCTGAACGGCCATCGAATTGACGGCTCTGCCGTTTTACAGACCGGTGACCTGATCCGGATCGGCACTCCGGGCTTCGAGTTGCGCTTGATTTCAGCGGAGGAACACAGTGCGACGTAGGCGGCGCTCAACCGAGATTTTCAGCATGTCGTTCCTGGACTGCATGAGCTGCGGTTTCGGTGCGGTGATTCTTTTTTTCATGATCATCAACTCGCAAAGTAACGTCACGACCGATCAAACCAAGGCGATGCAGGCGGAGACGAATCGGCTCGAGATAGAGGTGCTGGAGGGCCGAAAAAACCTTGCTCTGGCTCGCACCTCTATTCAAAAACTGGAAACGGAAGAGGACGAGGCCAAAGATCAGATCTCCATCATCGAAGCACTGATCGCAGAATTACAAGCCGAACTTGCCGAGTACGATGAGGACTCGCTGGCAAAGATCGAGCACATCGAGAAACTGCGATCGGATATCAAGTTGCTCGAAGAAGAGGTGCGGCGGTTGCTGGCGCTGAAGAAAGAACAGGACGCCGCTGGGCAGCGTGTGCGTGCCTTTAAGGGTGAGGGTGACCGCCAGTACCTGACGGGCCTGAAGTTGGGTGGCGACCGAACACTGATTCTGGTCGATCGTTCAGCCAGCATGCTGCACGAGACCATCGTTAACATTCTGCGCCGCAAGAACCTGCCCGAGTCGCAGCAGTTGCTGTCGCGAAAGTGGCGCCAGGTGGTGGCCAGCGTCGACTGGCTGACATCGCAGTTCAAGGCAGACAGCGAGTATCAGATCTACATGTTCAACAATACGGCAGAACCCGTTATCAAGGGAACTGAGGGGCTTTGGTTAAAAGCCGACAATGCCTCGCAGCTCGATGACGCGGTTCGCACCTTGCGACGAACAGTGCCGAAGAACGGCACGAACATGCACGCGGCGTTTCAGATTATTCGCGACATGAACCCGCGTCCTGACAACGTGATCATATTGGTGGACTCCATGCCAACAATGGACGCGCCGGTCGCAACGAAGTCCGTAATTGGTGGCACTGAACGGCTGAATCTGTTTTCGAGGGCCGTGGATCTGATTCCCAGCGGTATCCCGATCAACATCATGCTGTATCCGATGGAAGGCGACTCGCAGGCGGCCGTGTCATTCTGGGCTCTGGCGCTAAGAACTCGCGGTTCCTTTATCAGCGTCAGTCACGACTGGCCGTAGGGGTAGCAGGCAATGGCAAGAAAGCGTAGAGACGTACAAGCATACAGTTTGTCGTTCCTCGACTGCATCTGTTGCGGCTTCGGCGCGATTATTCTGTTGCTCGTTCTCAGTAAGATCTATGAACCGGTCGTTGTTGAAGAGGCCGAAGAGGACCTGCGGCGATTAATCGCGTTGTTGCAAGAAGAGCTGTTCCAGATTCGTGGCACGACAACGATACTGGACAGGACTCTCAAAGAAGTTCAGGTCGAAACGCGTGCGACCAAGCTGCACCTCGGCGAACTTGAGGGTGATCTGAGCAAGATTCAGGGTCAGTATGATGCCAGCAAGGAAAACGAGGATGAAACGATCGATATCGGCGAGCTTAGCGCCGCCAGACAACGCTTGTCCGAGGAACAAAAACGACTGCGGCCGTACTACCGGCGGCCCGACGCGGACGCTGTTGCCGGTATTCCGGTTGACAGCGAATACATCATATTCGTGATCGATACGTCGGGCAGTATGCTGGACTCCAGCTGGACCTTGGCGCAAAGAATGCTGCGTCAGACGCTGGAGGCGTACCCCACCGTTAAGGGCATACAGGTAATGAACGACGATGGCGTGTACATGTTCAGGGACTACCAGTCCCGCTGGATGCCGGACTCGCCGGGACGACGGCAGGCAATAGTGGCGCGCATGCGAACCTGGAACGCGACCAGCGACAGTAATCCGGTGAACGGTATCGAGACGGCAATTCGCGATTTTCGTGCGGATGACAAAAAGATAAGCATTTACGTTTTCGGAGATGACTATCAGGGCGTGCGCAATATTGACCAGGCGATGGCGGCAATCGATCGCCTCAATCGCCCCGGCCCTGACGGCGAACGACTCATACGCATTCACGGTGTGGGCTTTCCGGGTCGCTTCGGCTCTGCCAATGTTCCGAGAACGGCTGCCAGCTTCGCAACATTTATGCGTGCCGTGTGTGCGACCAACGGCGGTACTTTTGTTGCGCTCAGCGGTGGTTAAGACCTGGCTGCCATTATTGGTCACAATTGATCCTCAGCTTTCCACCTTTGAGGCCCGGCGCCACCGCAATTACGCTGTGTAATTAACTCCGAACCCGGCCAAACAGGGCCGTTGTTATCGGAGGAAAAGGAACATGCGTAATACGATTTTTTTTACGGCCATTGTTATTCTGGCAACGTCGGTCCAGACGGTTTCGGCTGCGGCATCCAAGGAAGAGAATATTGGCGTCGGTACCGGCGTTATCGTCGGCGCATTGGCTGGCGGTCCTGTGGGACTCATCGTCGGCGCGGCGATTGGGGCAAAGCTCGGCGACTCGATCCACAATAAGTCGGATCGGATCGAAAGTTTGCAGGACTCACTACAAGACTCTTCGGAGTCCGTTGCTGAACTCGAGTCGGATATCGGCGAACTCAGTGACGAAGTGGAACGCTTGCAGACTCTCGCAAGACCTGAGCTGGTAAGCCTCATGCAGGCCGGCATCGACATGGACCTGCTGTTTCGAACCGATGAGTTTGCTCTCACCGATACGACGGGCGAGCGTCTGCTGCAGATGGCAACAGCGCTTGCAGCGATGCCCGATGTGCGGATTCAACTGGACGGTTTTGCCGATGAGCGTGGCGCTGCCGAGTACAACCACGCGCTGTCGGAGAGGCGTGTCGAGTTCATTCGCAATTTGTTTGTCACAGCCGGTGTGAACCCGCTTCGCATCAGTAGCTCGGCGCACGGAGAATCCGTCGCGCAGAACCCGGACGTGGACAGCTACGCGTTGGAGCGTCGTGTCAGTGTCCGTTTGTTCATTGAAAACCCGCAGTCTCTGGCTTCGAACCCGCACTAGCTTTCGAGTCTCCGCCTGGCCGGCCTGTAGTGGGTCGGCCTTTTTTTGTGGCGATTTCTGCAGTCGATTGCTAGTGTCCACGTGTGCTTAAAATTGGGAAGCAAAATGTCAGATAAGCTCGCGGATCGTCGCTGCAAGCCGTGCGAAGGCGGTGTTGAACCACTGCGCGCCGATCAAAGTGAGGCATTGCTTGAGGCGTTGCACCCGGCCTGGTCGCTCAGCGAAGACGGACTTGAGATATCGAGGACGTTCGAGTTTCCGGCCTACAGTCGGACCCTGGGTTTTGCGAACGCGGTTGCGTGGATAGCAATTACGGAAGGGCATCACCCGATCTTGACGATACAGTACGGATCGTGCTCGGTCCGATACACAACTCATGCGATTAACGGCTTGTCCGACAACGACTTCATCTGCGCGGCGAAAGTAGACCGGCTTCCGGCCGGCACGGACTAGCGATCAAGATGATAGTGGCGGCGGATATTGAGGCAGCCGCACAGCGATTGCGTGGCGTAAGCGTTCGCACGCCTTTGCTACAAAACCACGAACTTGACCGGATTGCCGGGGGTAGAGTTTTGCTCAAACCGGAGTCTTTGCAGCTTACCGGTTCGTTCAAGATCCGCGGTGCCTACAATCGCCTGAGCCAGTTGAGCGCGGAGCAGGCGCGCAACGGGGTTGTCGCGTGGTCTTCGGGAAATCATGCACAAGGAGTCGCGGCGGCGGGACAAATGCTGGGAATTCGGACGACGATTGTGATGCCGGAAGATGCCCCTGCCGCGAAGCTCGACAATACCCGACGTTTGGGTGGCGAGGTGATTACCTATGATCGATACAACGGCGATCGAGAGGCCATTGCGAAGCAGATAGCAGCCGAACGCGGGGCGGTGTTGGTCCCGTCTTACGACGACGACCGTATTATCGCCGGGCAGGGCACTGTGGGCCTCGAACTCATCGAAGACGCATTGAAATTATCGCTGTCCCCTGAGCAAGTGCTCATCCCCTGCGGTGGTGGTGGTCTGTCGGCCGGTTGTGCGGTGGCTCTGAAATCACAACTGCCGGAGCTGAGCGTCTATGCGGTTGAACCCACTGAGTTTGACGATACCGCTCGATCACTCGTTGCCGGCGAGCGCGTTCGCATTGCGGCGTCGGCCAGGTCCGTTTGCGACGCATTGCAAGCAGCCATGCCCGGTGAACGGACGTTCCCGATAGTTAGTCGCCTTGTACGCGATGTGCTAACAGTCACTGATGACGAGGTTTACGCTGCAATGCGTTTTGCTTTCAGAAACCTGAAGCTGGTCGTCGAGCCGGGTGGCGCAGTCGCGCTCGCGGCTGTGCTGTCCGGCAAGCTGGATACCGCCGGCAAGGTCACCGCCATCGTGCTGAGCGGCGGCAACGTGGATGTTGAGTTGTTTTCGGAAATTCAGGCAGAGCCGACCTGAGTGCGGTGTAGCAGTGAATTAGCCGTCGATGGCGGTGTGCTTGTCGAGGTTGTTGAGGCCGGGTCACGCTGTCCGCGCTGAGGCCAGGCGTCGAGCCAGCCAACGATTTTTTCCATTTGCTCGATGTCAGGCCTGACACGCGATGGCGCCATTTCGCAGACGCCCATGCCTTGCTCGGCGGAGTGCACGAAATTCTGCGTGTCGCGCAACACCGCGATAATTGGAATCCCGAGTGAGTCGAGAAAACGCATCAGTTTGCCGAAACTCTTGGTGTTCTTGCGCGTTCGGTTGGCAACCACAGCAAGTTTACGGTCTCTTCGGTCAATCTTCGCAACCAGCAACAGGTCTGCGATGCAGCGTGAGGCGGCGTGAATGTCCATCGAGGATGGCATGACCGGCACGAGGATACTGGTTGAGTCCCGGGTCAGTTCACGCAGGTCGTCATGATTGAAGCTGGCCGGTGAGTCGATGAGCAGTATTTTTGTGTCACTTGGAACCCGGAGCTGCCAACTGCGAGTCGCCTGCATGGATTTCTTGTAGGCCGCAATACCGTGGATAGCAGGTCGTTCTGCCGGGCGGCGCTCCAGCCAGGCCATCGTTGAGCCCTGCGGATCGTAGTCCATGACAGCGGGCGTCGTGTAGCGGTTCGCGTAGTGGGCGGCGAGATTGGTGACCAATGTCGATTTACCGCAGCCACCCTTGGGGTTGAGGATGACGATCTTGTTCAGGTTGTTTTGTCGCGGCGTAATCAGCATGTCCCGAATCTCGCCCAATATCGACTAATTTTCGTTGTTCCGGTTCACATAATACTGGAATTGTGGCGAATGCCTAATTCCAGACGCAGGTAATTTGCGCATTGACCGGATCGAACACCATTGCGGCTTGAAAATGTGCGTTATTGCCAAGTCACGTAAACGGGGACGATTCCTGCCCATTATGTTTCATACGCAACCAATACGGAACTTTAGTTGCGTATCCTCTTGATCTTTCGTTGCATTTTGGCAACATATTGCAAAAGAGTCTGAACTTTATTGGCCTCAGGCATTTACTTATGTGTTGTGATTTCGCATCATACGCGTCTATGACCGTCGTGTTCTGTATGCGATGGTCCGGCACAAGAGCGAAAAAAAAGCTCGCTGTCATAATTTTGCATCAGGGGTATCAAACAACTAGAGTCGATGAAGATCGCGCAATACTCGCGCGCGCACTCAGTCCGTTTGCCATTATTTTCGCAGGTCTCTGTTTGCTGGCCGCACCGGCGGTGTTTGCTCAGGACGATAGTGAGGACGATGAGACTGAGCTGGACGGCGGTGGTCGCACAGTTGACGAAGTCGTAGTTACAGGATCTCGCTTGAAGCGTGACTCCTATAGCAGTATTGCGCCGTTACAAATCATCACTGCGCAGTTGTCTCGCGAAGTAGGCCTTATTGATGCGGCTGATATTCTGCAAGAGTCTACCGTTTCCAGTGGTCAGCAAATTGACCTGACGTTCCAGGGTTTCGTTCTGGATAACGGTCCGGGATCGTCAACGATTAGTCTGCGTGGGCTTGGAGAATCTCGTACCTTGGTACTGTTGAACGGCCGCAGGCTGGCACCAGCCGGTGTTGAAGGTGCGCCTTTCGCGGCGAATCTGAATCAGATTCCGGCGTCAATGGTGCAGCAGTACGACATCCTGCTCGACGGAGCGTCTTCGGTTTATGGATCTGACGCTATTGCTGGTGTAGCCAACGTTATCTTGCGGAAGGACTTCGACGGACTTGAAGTTTCTGGCCTTTCGCGTATCCCGGAATACAGCAATGGCATTGACCACACGCTGAGTGTCCTTTGGGGTAAGAATTTCGACCGTGGTTTCGTTGGTTTTGGCGCTGAATACAAGACCAGTGAGCGAGTAGCGTTGAAAGACCGACCGTGGACGGCCGGTTGCGACAAACATAACGAAATCGACGAGAACGGACAGTTCCGCAGCCAGGAGCGCTGGTTCAGCGACGTATTGGGCTCAGCCTGGGATGAATGTCGTCTTGGTCGTACGGCCGGTCGTTTCCAGGTAGTCGGAAGCAGAGGTGGCAGTCTTTATTACACCGGACCCGGTAGTTCGAACGGCGGCTGGGGCGCTTTCTCCAGTCAGCGGCCGCGCACCGACTTCAACTATACTGACTCAGATGGCGACGGTTTTGCGGACGTGAGCTTGCGTGATTTTGATCGTAACGGTAAGCCCGAGACTCAGAACGCGGACCTGTTTCCGGAGACGTCTGCATATACTCTTATGGCTTACGGGGAGTACACGTTTGACGGTGAGGCGAACATAACGCCGTATTTCGAGACGATGTACAACGATTTCGATTTCGAAAGTCAGTCGAGAACGGGACAGCTGTTCCCGTGGGTTCCGGCCCTCAACCCGTTCAGCCCGTGTAATCCAGCTGCGGTAGGCGGTGTTGACTGCGGCCTCGCGTTTGATCAGATGTTGGAGAATCCGGCAGTCATCCAGCAGTATATGGATGCGTTCGGCTGCGACCCGAGCGCCAGCGGCAACTGCCCACCCCAGGCGGGTGGACCAATCGGAGCCGCGCGCACCCGGCCAATCGTCGCCATACGCGGTGATCGTGACAACACCAAGACGTCAGGCGATCAACTGCGCGTTGTCGGCGGTGTTCGAGGCGATATACCGTTCATGACGATGGGTTCGCTGGAGAATTGGTCGTTCGACGTTTACGCCAGCTTTACGGAGTCGTCCGCGTTGTCAGAACGGCGTGGTATTCGGCAAGACAGGCTTGACCTGGCAGTCGGCACGTATTCGTTGACCAATACGCCCTGTGAGGCAAATGATCCGAATGCTGCTGGATTGCGATCGGGTCTTACCATTGCTGATTTGCAAGCCGACGTTATTCCGGGCTGTGTTCCGGTCAATTTGTTCGCACCGTCGTTGTACGAAAATGGTTACTATGGCGAATTCGCTACGCAGGCTGAACGGGACTACCTGTTCGATGGTCGTAACTTCGATACGAAGTACGAGCAGAAGATTTTTTCTGCCTACGTAACGGGCGACATCTTCGAACTGCCGGCTGGCAATGTGGCGCTGGGCTTTGGTGTTGAGCGTCGCAACGACGATATCGCATCGATTCCAGATGCGGTTGCACGCGAAGGCCTGTTCTTCGGCTTCTTCTCGGACGGTGGTGCTACCGGCAACAAGGATACGGACGAGTTATTCGCAGAAATCGAAATTCCGTTGCTGGCAGGTGTTCCGGGGTTTGAGGAACTGACGGTTAATTTATCAACGCGTTACACCGATGATGAGATTTTCGGTTCTAGCACGACTGAATCGTACAAACTCGGTTGGCGTCCTGTTGAGTCGTTGCTGATTCGCGGTACCTTCGGAACGTCATTCCGCGCGCCGAATCTTAGAGAGTCGTTCCTGCAGGCGCAGTCCGGCTTTGGTACCATCTTCGATCCGTGCTACAACACCGATGATTCCTGGGACATTGGCAGCGATTCGTATGTCGCATCCGGCGATGAGCGTGAGTCGCAAGTTCTGGCAAACTGTATCGCCCAGGGCGTAGATCCGACCCTGGCGTACTCCAGCGGCTTCACGTCATTCAGTACGGAGGTTGCCTCTGGTGGAGCACTCGACCTTAACGCAGAAACATCGGAGTCATGGTCTGCCGGTTTTGCCTGGGATCAGCCGTTCACCAATGCGTTCGGTTTGTCTCTCGGTGCGACCTACTACGAGATCAATGTCAAGCAGACAATCATTGAGCCGTCTGGTCAGTTCATCGTTAACGACTGCCTTAACTCATTGTCAGGCAATAGCGTGTTCTGTAGCCGAATCACTCGCGACTTGTCCGATCCGTCGAATCCGAGAATCAATATTATTGATTCGGGCTTTATTAATCGGGAAGCGGAGACAGCTCGCGGCGTAGATATCAACCTGGCGTTTGACGACACATTCACAATTTTTGATCGCCCGATTGATGTGACATGGGATGTCACGGCCAATCGCCAGCTCGAACGTTCAACGTTATTTATAGGTGACGATGGCGTTCCGGATGTTGATACATTCCAGGGCGAGTGGGGCTTCCCCGATTGGAATGTTCGCTCCGGTGTGCGCTTTGACTATGACAAATGGCGCCTGACCTGGGAGACGCGTTATCTCGCATCAGTCAATCAGGATCCCAGGGCTGTCGATGGGTTGAGTGACGCGACCGTTTTTTCCGACACGTGTCTCGGACCACCAAACGATGTGCTTTGTCGCGACTACGCGGAAGCGGATAATTACTTCCTGCATACTGTTTCGGTTTATTACTACGGTGATCGCTGGACAGTCGGCGGTGGTATTCGTAACGCATTCGACACGAAACCGCCGGTCGTCGATGGCACAGAAGTTCTGGCAATCAACAACACGCCGATCGGTTATGGATACGATGTGAACGGAAGAACTTTCTTCCTGAACGTTGGAATCGACTTTGGTGGTGGCGAGTAATCGGATCGTTTATCGATCATGATTGAGAAAAATCCAGCCCGCGGGGTTATCCTCGCGGGCTTTTTTTTAGGAAGAGCCCGATGAAAAGACTTTTTGTTGTACTGATTGGCCTATTCTTGACCGGCTTCGCCGGAACTACGGTCGCAGATACCGTTGATGTGCCCGAGCCCTATCCGTTGGACTACTGGGCATTACGGGAAGTTATCAACAATGCTCAGGTATCGCCGGATGGCAAGTATCTGGGGTTGATGAAAATTCGGTCGAAGACGGCAAACCCCGTCATTGAGGTTTATGAGGCAGCAGACCTTAGCAAGAAACCTTTCACCATTGGTGCGGCCAAAATGGAAGTCACGAACTTCTATTGGGCGAGCGACAAAGACATCGTGTTTACACTGCGCCAAAAGGTCCGTGACCGGATCGAAGGATTCAATCAGGGGGTCTACGAAACCAAACTCGCGGTCGCCGACGTCGTGAAGAAGAAAATGCGTTCGTTCGACGAATCCAATCCGACCATCGTTGATTTGCTGCAGGACAAACCGGGCAAGATCATCATTTCCTTTACTGAGGGCGATGACGACGGACCCGAGTCCAAGCTTTCCGAGGCTTTCAGGCCGCGAGCCTATTGGGAGTTCGATCTTAACAGGGGTACCAAGAAGCTGCTGATCCGCGGCAAAATCTCTCTCGGTAACATTAATTTCGATGCACAGGGTAACCCCTGGCTTGCGCGCGGTTTCGACTTGCGCAAAGGCGAGTTCATCTGGTATTGGCGCAGGCCTGGTGGCTCCGGGTGGGACGAGATCATGCGCATGAGTGAAGAGGACTTCGATACCTTCTCTGTTGAAGACATCGATTACACCAAGCCCGATCACCTTCTTGTCTCCGCGAACAATGGCAATGACAAGATCGGTTTGTGGTCATTCAATGCTGTGACGAAGAAGTTCGATGAACTCATCTACCGGCGCGAAGATGCGGATGTGTATGGTGTGAAGTATCACAGCAATGACTGGACACACCCGAACGAAGTCACCGGTGTTTCATACTTCAAAGACAAATTGCGTGTTGAGTTTTTCGACGAGGTGGAAGGCGCAACTTATGCTCAGCTGGAACAGATTATTCCCTACGCGCATTACGTCAACATCAACAGCCGATCGCGTGATGGCAATACCATGACCATCTATAACTCGGGACCGCGCGACCCCGGAAGTTACTACTTACTCCGTGACGGTAAATTGCAGTCGGTGGGCAGTAAGCAGCCGCTTATCGAAAGTGAGAACCTCGCGGACCTGAAGTACATTTCCTACGAAGCGCGAGACGGTCGGCCGATTCCTGCGTTTCTGACGGTGCCGCAGGGCGAACCACCATTTCCGTTGATTGTGTTGCCGCACGGCGGGCCATTTGTTCAGGAGACGGTAATCTATGACGAATGGGCGCAAATGTTGGCCAACAATGGCTACATGGTGCTACAACCTCAGTATCGAGGTTCCCGTGGCTACGGAAAACAGTTCTATCTTGATGCCTTTATCAAGGGCGGTCAGGGCGGCTACGAAATGCAGGATGACAAGGACGATGGCGCGCAGTACCTGGTCAGGCGCGGTCTGGTCGACCCCGAACGCATGGCGATGTTTGGCTGGTCCTACGGCGGCTATGCGGCGCTGATAGCGGCATCCCGCGAAGATCAGATCTATCAGTGTGTCATTGCCGGTGCAGCAGTAACCGATCCGTTAATGCAGGTTAACTATTATCGCTACCAACTGCGCGGCACCGGTCGCGAAGAGCAGTTGCGCATGTGGGACGACAGTATTTCACCGCTCGATGAGGTAGAAAAAGTCAACGTGCCGATGTTGCTGATTCACGGCAGTGTCGATCAACGCGTACCCCTCGATCACGCCACGAAATACCGCAAACTGCTGAATAAATACAACAAGAACTATGAGTATCTGGAACTTGACGGTGCTGATCATTTTTCAAGCACGTTATTCTATCGCCACCAGATCGCGTTATACGAATCGATGATCAGCTATCTCCAAAACGACTGCGGGCCGGGAGGGCTGTAGTTAGAACATCTCGCTGGGACCCGGCGCTTCGGCGTCGGGTTTCGAGCGACTGTTGATGTAGTCGCCGGTAATCATGTTCGCGTAGCTTTGGCCCGGTCCGACCATTGGGTAGACGCCGGCATCGCGGTCGATAATGACTTCCAGGAAGGCAGGACCCGAAAATTCCATGAATTCGCGGATCACTGCGGTCATGTCTTCTTTTTTCTCAAGGCGCCGTGCAAATTTGAATCCATCGGCTTCGGCTGCCTTGACGAAGTTCTTGGCGTGCAGGGATTTATCGCTACCTGACATTCGGCCGTCGAAGTAGAGCTTTTGCCACTGTCGCACCATGCCATCGCCGAAATTATTCAGCACAATAACCTTGATCGCCTGTCCGTAGGTCGTCG
>VAPM010064588.1_pt1 | contig 27870 bp, 25 predicted proteins | sample 3395091 | NCBI WGS metagenome assembly VAPM01 (sample SAMN08290445, study PRJNA428436) | hydrothermal vent metagenome | isolation source: Deep-sea hydrothermal vent chimney 3 | place: Pacific Ocean: Juan De Fuca Ridge
CTATTTAACATAATATATATTATACCTCTTTATTATCAGTTAGATTGAGAACTATGTTATATGTTTTATCAGTAAACCAGGTATCAATTTGTGACGACTCTAAAGGTTTACTTAAAGCTATCCTCGTATAACTGCAGCACCCTAACTGTTTACTCATTATTCGCTTCAACACTCAGAAAGACATTATTACTACCTAATTTATGGAATTCTGAAGTCGACACTAAATTGTTTTTAGTCATGAGGGATTTCCAAATTTAATAAACATACTCTTCCTTTATATTCATCGTTTACATTTAATAAGTTAACTAATGTTAAATCTCATAATTTACATTAGTTTTATTAATAGTTTTTTATAACTATATAAGATATTCTAAAGTTCTGTGAACCGTTACCGATATATACATTAGGCTTCGTTATACTTTGATAAATAGTTGATTTAAAATAAAAACATAAAGCGCTTTTATTCATAGGATGATTGTTATGCGCATAAAAACTTTGAATTTAATTCTGCGGCTGGAACCATTCGAGTTCTCCGTACTCATATCTTTAGTGTTTACACTTTCATTTCCGCTTATAGGGAATACACATGAATAATAAGAATGACCACTGGCGTATAAAATGGTTTAGTGCCCCTTTAATGAAATTGTTTCGCAAGGTGACACCAACAATGTCTCAAACGGAACAAGAAGCACTTGAAGCCGGATCAGTTTGGTGGGATGGCGAGCTTTTTAGTGGTAAACCACAATGGAACAAGCTGCTTTCATTACCTGCTCCAGAATTAAGTAAAGAAGAACAGGAATTTATGGACGGCCCTGTCAATACCTTATGTAATATGCTGGATGACTGGCAAATCACCCAGGAAGATAAAGACCTGCCAAAAGATGTTTGGCAATATATAAAAGATAACGGTTTTTTCAGTATGATAATTCCCCGTCATTACGGTGGTAAAGAATTCTCTGCTTATGCTCACTCACAAGTTGTTATGCAAATTTCAACTCGTAGTATTTCAACTGCGGTTACTGTAATGGTGCCTAACTCATTAGGCCCGGGTAAATTACTACTTGAATACGGTACAGAAGAACAAAAAGATTATTACCTTCCACGTTTAGCTAAAGGTGAAGAAGTCCCCTGCTTTGCTTTAACCAACCCGCATGCCGGTAGTGATGCCGGCGCGATTCCAGATTTTGGTATTGTTTGCAAAGAAAAGTTTGAGGGTAAAAAAGATGTGTTAGGCATACGCCTAAATTGGGATAAACGCTATATCACGCTCGGCCCTGTTGCGACGCTGCTGGGTTTAGCATTTAAATTATATGATCCAGACCATTTAATAGGTGATGAAGAAGAACTTGGTATTACCTGTGCACTCATCCCAACGGATACTAAAGGTGTTGAAATTGGTAACCGACACTTTCCGTTGAATATGGTTTTCATGAATGGTCCCAATTACGGTAAAGATGTTTTTATTCCAATGGACTGGATCATTGGAGGTGAAAAACAAGCAGGACAAGGTTGGCGCATGTTAATGGAATGTTTGTCTGATGGACGAGCAATTTCACTTCCTGCTTTAAGTACGGGCGCAGGTAAGCTTGCCAGTTTATCAGTAGGTGCATACTCTCGCGTACGGCAACAATTTAAAATGCCGATTGGTAAGTTTGAAGGTGTAGAAGAAGCCTTAGCCCGTATTGGTGGATTAACCTATGTGATGGATGCTTCACGTTCATTAACATTGGCAGCATTAGATAATGGTGAAAAACCTTCAGTGATCTCTGCGGTTGTTAAATATCACTTAACTGAATCTATGCGTAAAGTGGTCAACGATGCAATGGATATTTTAGGTGGTGCAGGAATATGTCTAGGTCCTAAAAATATAATGGGACGTGCTTATCAAGCAATTCCTATTAGTATTACAGTTGAAGGTGCTAATATTCTCACCCGTTCAATGATTATTTTCGGTCAGGGTGCAATCCGTAGTCATCCGTATATATATAAAGAATTAGAATCTTTATCTGAACATGATGAAAATGAAGCGCTTGAACAATTTGATCGCGCTTTATTTGGACATATACAGTTTTTTATTACGAATACCCTTCGTTGTTTCGTAAATGGTGTCACCAATGCGTGGTTTATTCGCGCGCCTTCACGTGCAAATCGAAAAGTAAAACGCTATTACAAACAAGCCACACGCATGAGTGCAGCTTTTGCTTTAGTTACTGATATTTCATTAATGATTTTAGGTGGTTCACTTAAACGACGTGAAAAAATATCAGCTCGCTTAGGCGATATTTTAAGTCATCTTTATTTGCTGTCTGCAGTATTAAAACATTTCCAGGATCAAGGTGAGCATGAATCCGATCTCCCTTTTGTTCACTGGGCATGCCAATATAACCTACAACGCATTCAAACTGCTTTTAATGGGTTTTTACATAATTTTCCAAACCGTCCGATTGCTTTGGTATTGCGCTGGATTATTTTTCCATGGGGACGTCTTTATGCACCACCAAACGACAAACTGGGACATGAGATTTCAACCTTGCTGATCAATCCTTCTGAAATGCGAAACCGTTTAACTACGGGCGTTTTTATTCCTGAAAAAGAAGATGAAGCCGTCACTCAACTTGAAAGTGCATTACATAAGGTTGTCGATGCTGCACATTTAGAAAAGAAAATTCGCCCCTTCCAAAAAACATTTAAACCTGAATATGCAGGTTATGGAGCTATGGTTGAAGCAGCAGTAGCTGAAGGAATTATTGATAAGGATGAAGAGTATATTCTTAAGCAAGCAAACGAAGCACGCACAGCAGTAATCGGCGTTGATGATTTTACTTTTGAGTTGAAAAGAAAATAAAAAAATTAGGCAATATTATGGATAACCCGGATCAAAGAAAAAGTTTACCCAAACCTGTTTACATTGTGGATGGTAGTCGAACGCCTTTTTTAAAAGCAAAAGGAAAACCCGGTGATTTTGCAGCGGTTGATCTTGCTTTAGGTTGTGCTCGTCCATTATTGGCACGACAGCCCTTCTCTGCCGAACAACTTGATGAAGTGATTGTAGGTTGTATGATGCCAGGGCCAGATGAAGCTAACATCGCACGAGTAATCGCATTACGTTTGGGTTGTGGAAAAAAAGTCCCTGCCTGGACGGTGCAACGTAATTGTGCATCGGGTATGCAAGCAATAGATTCTGCAGCATCAGACATTTCTTTAGGCCGGGCAAACCTTGTACTTGCTGGTGGTGTCGAAGCCATGAGCCATGCTCCCGTTTTATTAAATAACGAAATGGTTGGCTGGTTAGGACGTTTGGCGATGTCTAAGCACCCAATGGATAAACTTAAAACCTTCGCTGCATTGCGCCCGCGTCACTTAAAACCAATTATCGGTTTACTACTTGGTTTAACCGATCCCGTTGTTGGTTTATCCATGGGACAAACCGCAGAAAATATTGCACATCGTTTTAATATCGATCGTTTGGCCATGGATACGTTTGCAGTACAAAGTCACGAACGTTTAGCAGCAGCACAAGAAGCAGGTTTGTTTGATGAAATTGAGGCTTTATACGATATAAAAGGTCATTCATTTTTAAATGATGATGGTGTTCGCACAGATTCATCGGTAGAACGCCTGGCAAAACTTCGCCCTGTATTTGATAGACAGTTTGGTAATGTAACCGCTGGCAACAGTGCGCAAATTACTGATGGTGCAGCCATGTTGTTGCTTGCAAGTGAAGAAGCAGTAAAAGAATTTAAACTTCCTGTTATGGGTAGATTAATAGACAGTCACTGGGCTGGACTCGATCCAGCTCAAATGGGACTTGGACCTGTTCATTCAGTTACACCAATTTTACAACGTAATGAACTGTCTCTTAAAGATATTGATTACTGGGAAATTAACGAAGCCTTTGCCGCGCAGGTATTAGGTTGTTTAGCCGCATGGCAAGATGAAAAGTATTGCAAAGAAGAACTAGGGCTTGAATCGGCTTTCGGAAAGGTAGATCAAAGCATACTCAATGTAGATGGCGGTGGCGTCAGCATTGGTCATCCTGTTGGCGCAAGTGGTGCACGAATTGTACTGCATCTTTTAACAGTACTTGAACGTAATAAAAAGAAACGTGGTATTGCCAGTCTATGTATTGGTGGTGGTCAAGGTGGTGCTATGTTGATAGAGCGCGGTAAGTAAAAACAAGCTTAACTTAGAGAATATAATATGGCTAAGAAAAAATATAAAAACTGGAAAATAAATCACGATGATGATGGCATTACCTGGCTACATTTAAATGTCCCTAAAGTCAGCGCCAATATTCTTAATGAGCAAGTTATTATTGAACTTGGCAGTATCGTTACAGAACTATCTGAAAACACTCCTGCCGGTGTTGTTATTTTATCGGATAAAGAAAGTGGTTTTATTGCCGGCGCGGACATTAATGAATTCACTACATTTGAGTCTGAAGAAGAAGCTTTAATCAATATTCAACGTGCTCATACTATTTTTAATAATATAGAAAATTTAAGTTGCCCTACTGTCGCTTTAATTCATGGTTTTTGTTTAGGTGGTGGTATGGAATTATCTCTGGCCTGCTGTTATAGAATAGCCGAAGAAAATTCTTCTCTTGGTTTGCCTGAAGTTAAGCTCGGTATTCATCCAGGTTTTGGTGGCACAGTAAGAAGCATTGAAAGAATGGGCAGTTTTTCTGCCTTAGATTTTATTTTAACGGGTCGAACACTAAAAGCACGACAAGCTAAAAAATCAGGTTTAATTAATTTCGCAGTACCTAAGCGACATTTAATAACTGCAGCAAAACAAACGATTCTTAAACCACCAAAAATTCCAGCCTTACCCTGGTGGGAAAAAATTGTTAATCACCGCCTGGTACGTCCATTAATTGCTAAAATGTTGATTAAAAAAGTATCTGCACGTGCGGCTCGTAATCATTACCCTGCTCCTTATGCCATTATTGATTTGTGGAAAAATCATTTAGATAACAGAACCCAGATGCTTGAAGAAGAAGCAAAATCGATTGCACATTTATTAGTGGGAAAAACAGCACAAAATCTTATTCGAATATTTAAACTCACGGATCAACTTAAAGGCTTAGCTAAAGATAAGTCTGTTTCCATAGAACATATTCACGTTATAGGTGGCGGTGTAATGGGTGGCGATATTGCGATTTGGTGTGCCCTGCAGGGTTACAATGTCACCCTGCAGGATCAAAATCACGACACCTTAGCAGCTGTAATAAAACGCGCAGCCAAACTTTATAAACGTTTACTCAAACAAAACCGCCTGGTGAATACAACCTTAGATCGTTTAATGCCAGATATTAAAGGTAATGGTTTAGTTAAAGCAGATATTGTTATTGAAGCTATTTTTGAAGATGCTGAAGTCAAATGTAACTTATATAAAGAAATTGAGCCCAAACTTAAACGTACTGCAATTATTGCAACAAATACGTCAAGTATTCCGCTTGAGCAACTAACTGATTCATTAAAGAAACCTGAACGTTTAGTCGGTTTACATTTTTTTAATCCTGTTGCAAAAATGCCACTGGTTGAAATTGTTGTTGGCAAAAAAACCAGTAAAAAAGCACAACAAATTGCGACAACATTAACCAAGAAAATTAAAAAATTACCTTTACCCGTTACCAGCACACCGGGATTTCTGGTTAACCGTATTCTCATGCCCTATTTAACTGAAGCAGTTACCTTATTTGAAGAAGGTGTTCCTATTACAGTAATCGACAAAATTGCATTAGATTTCGGTATGCCCATGGGTCCAATTGAATTAGCCGATACGGTAGGCCTTGATATTTGTTTACATGTTGCAGAAAATCTGGCTGAGTCAATGCCCATCACAGTCCCTGAACATTTACGTGATTTGGTCAACAAAAAAATACTCGGTAAAAAAACAGGACAAGGTTTTTATACTTTTAAAAAAGGTAAAAAAGTAAAACCAAAAGATAACAAAAATTACACAGCTCCAACGAATGTAAAAGAAAGACTAATATTAATAATGCTTAATGAGACCATGGCATGTTTGCGTGAGCATGTGGCGGAGTCAAAAGACTTGATTGATGCAGGTATTATTTTTGGAACAGGTTTTGCGCCATTCCATGGTGGTCCTTTACAATATGTTAAGGATAGAGGTCAGGAACAAGTATTAATGGCATTGGAAAATCTTGAAAAAACACATGGCCCTCGCTTTAAACCTGATGAAGGTTGGAAAACAATAGTGATTGAGTAAAATATATGCATAATAAACAAGACTACATTACCCCTGTTACAGTGAATAACCTTTCAGATTTGTTCTATGAAAGGGTAAAACATTCAGCGAATAAAATTGCTTATACATATTATGATGACACAGATAAAAGCTGGCATGATTTAACCTGGCAAGACATATCGAAAAAAGTTGAGCTTTGGCATACCGCATTTCGCCATGAAGGTTTAGTAAAAGGTGACCGTGTAGCTATTATGATGGGCAACTGTCCAGACTGGGTTATATTTGACCAGGCCGCATATAGTTTAGGGCTTGTTGTGGTTCCTGTATATACGAATGATCGCACTGAAAACATTCGATTTATTCTTGAAAATGCCAATGTTAAAGTATTTTTTATTGAAGATCCCTCACGTTGCAAAGCCTTATTAACAGATGAGGCACTATTTGATAAGCAAGGGCTTAACGAACTTTTACGAATAGTAACGCCGCAATCGATTGATGTTTATAAAAATTCTCGTTTAGTGCAAGTTGAGAACTGGCTTCCCTCCTATGCTGAAACGATTGAACGTGTAAATATTGAAGCAGATGATCTTGCTACTATTGTTTATACATCAGGTACAACAGGCCGACCTAAAGGGGTAATGCTAAGTCATAATAATATATTTTGTAACGCATACTCCGCATCTATAGTTGAACACTTTGATGGCAGTGATATCTTCCTCTCTTTTTTACCTCTATCACACATGTTTGAACGTACAGCAGGTTATTACATGCCAATGATTATTGGTGCAAAAATCGCTTATGCTCGTTCAATAGAAAAGTTAGGTGAAGACTTAATATCCATTAGCCCCACAATATTGGTAACCGTCCCCCGTATTTTTGAACGGGTTTATAACAAAATACATGATCAATTAGAGAAGAAATCTCCAATAGCCAGAAGTTTATTTAGTCTTGCAGTAAAAGTTGGTTGGTATCGCTTTTTAGTCATCCAGAAACGTGAAAAGTGGCATCCAAAATTGTTATTGTGGCCAATTCTGAATAAATTGGTTGCAGGAAAAATATTAGCTAAACTCGGTGGTAACCTTCAACTTGCAGTATCCGGGGGGGCCGCACTCGCTCCTGAGATTGCAAAAACATTTATTGGTTTAGGCCTAACAATTTCTCAAGGTTATGGTTTAACCGAAACAAGTCCCGTTGTATCTACAAACAAACTTAGCGACAACGATCCTTTCAGTGTAGGGCAAGCATTAAAAGATGTTGAAGTTAAACTTGGTGAAAATGATGAACTACTAGTGAAAGGCCCAACGGTAATGTTAGGTTACTGGGAGAATGAAATAAAGACAAAAGAAGTGATTGATACTGAAGGCTGGTTCCACACCGGTGATAAAGCAAAAATAGAAAATGAACATATTTATATTACCGGACGTTTAAAGGAAATTATTGTTTTATCGAACGGAGAAAAAGTTCCTCCCTCGGATATTGAATTAGCAATTAGCAGCGATCCTTTATTTGAACAGGTTATTGTTATTGGTGAGGCTAAACCATTTTTGACTGCCATTATTACAATAGAAAAAATCAATTGGCATAAATTTGCAACAGATCTATCTGTGCCAACAGATGAGTCTTCGCTTGAACTTGAAAAAGTAAAAACTATTTTTATTGATCGCATCAACAAACAATTAGCTTCTTTTCCAGGTTATGCAAAAATTATTCGTGCTCATATAGTATTAAAACCATGGGCTATTGAAGATGGCTTGATTACACCAACCTTAAAACTAAAACGCGCAAAGATTTTTGAAAAATATGAAAAAGAAATAATAGAGCTTTACCGTGGCCACTGATATCAATAAGCAGCCAGAGATTAGAGTATTACCTATGCCATCTGACACAAATGCCTCAGGTGATATTTTTGGTGGCTGGCTCATGTCGCAAGTTGATATTGCAGGAAGTATTGCTGCACATAGATATGCTGGAAACCATGTCGTTACAGTTGCTGTGAATGAGTTTCTCTTTCTTAAACCTGTGCTGGTAGGTGATTTAGTCAGTATTTATGCCAATATTGAACATGTAGGAAATACCTCTATTCGTATCGCACTTAATGTTATGGCAGAACATGAGCGAGGGAAAGCTAATGCACAAAAAGTTGCAGAGGCGATACTGACCTATGTTTCACTCGATGAAAATAAGAAACCAAAAACAATAAAACGACAATAATATTGATATTATGTTGTTATGCTAGCTTACCAAACAAATTAAAATAATTTTTTGTTGTTATCTCAGCAACCTCATCCAATGATATATCACGTAATTCTGCAATTTTTTCTGCTACGTTAACAACATAAGCTGGCTGATTGCTTTTCCCACGAAAAGGAACCGGCGCTAAATAAGGCGAATCTGTTTCAACTAATATTTTATCTTGAGGAATATTTTTAGCTACTTCCTGTAATGCTTTCGCACTATTAAACGTTACAATACCCGAGAAAGAAATAACAAAATTTAAGTCTAATGCTTTTTGTGCAACTTCCCAGTCTTCAACGAAACAATGCATCACTCCACCCGCTTCATCCGCCTTTTCTTCTTTGAGAATACGTAAGGTATCTTCAGTTGCATCTCGCATGTGAATAATTAATGGTTTTTTCGTTTCTCGTGATGCTGCAATGTGTCGACAAAAACGATCATGCTGCCAGCTTAAATCACCTTCACTGCGAAAGTAATCTAAACCTGTTTCACCGATAGCAACAATATCTTTATCATCGGCTAAAGTGATCAACTCATCAGTACTGGGATCATGTCCCCCCGTTTCATTAGGGTGCACGCCAACTGATGCTGAAATAAAATCATATTTTTTAGCTGTACCGATTACTGCTTTGAAATTTTCCATATTGATAGAAACGCATAACATATGACCGACACCCAGGTCGTTGGCATACGTGAGTGCATTAGATAGTTTGTCATCGTAGGGTGTTAAATCCAACCGATCAAGATGGCAATGAGAATCTACTAAGAACATATTTTTTTCACTTTTAAAATAATAGGTGGAATTAAGGTATCTACTGTAGGTTCGAATCATAGAGCCCCTCTTAAAAGATAAGTCTAGAGGCTATTAGTCGAACGCAGAGGTAAAAAATGACAATAAAGGTTAAAATTGACACCGCGTTCGACTAAAGTCGAATCTACAAAACAATCATATATTACCTGAAGGACATTGCTTGTAGATGTTTATTTAAATAAAAATCGGGCTAAAAAGCCCGACTCTAAAAATCACTATTCGTTTTAAACTACATGGTATGCGTTTGACGATCTGACTTTAATGCACCGGCTAAATAAGTTTCAATCTTGGTTCGTGCAGCACCACCATCCTGGTCACTAAATTGAACACCAATGCCTGCAGCACGATTACCTTGCGCGCCTTTTGGAGTAACCCAAATAATTTTACCCGCAACAGGTAGCTTTTCAGTTTCTTCCATTAAGGTTAAAAGCATAAAGACTTCATCACCCAAGCCATAATTTTTATTGGTTGGAATAAAGAGGCCGCCGTTTTTTACAAAAGGCATATAAGCAGCATAAAGTGCACTTTTATCTTTAATTGTCAGGGACAGAATACCTTGTCTTCCTGCTGGTGCAGCCATAATTTAAATCCTAATTATTATTTCCGTTTTAACCCCGCCCAGTGTAACAACAACCCTTCAACTAACATAAGCTGATTGGCTGGAGTGTCACTTAAGCGTATGGTGTCATTCAACCGATCTAACAAACCATACATTGACTTCAAGTCTACCTGTCCTGCTAAATTCTGCAAGGTTTGAGCGTAATCCAGGTTCGCCATACTGTCTATTTGGCCACCTTGAAGAGCTCGAATCATATCAGTTAACCAACTGCTTACCCAATTTAACGGCAAGTTTCCTAAAATCTTGAATCCTTCTTTTGTCCACATTGTTGCGCTTTCAAGTGCATCAATATTACCCTTGGCAAGTTCTTGCCAGTTGTTAAAGAGTTTATCACGTACCTGTAATCCTTCATCTTTGGCCATCGCGGCAGCGGCTAAGGGTGCACCCGTACTGAGTTTTAAGACTAATTCAGGTTGAGCAACATTTTGCTGATTTAACCACTGCAAGCTCTGTTCTTCTGAAGGCAAATCAAATCGCACCATTTGAGTACGGCTGCGTATGGTTGCCATTAATTTAGATGGTTTATCCGATATAAGGATTAAAATCGTATTTTCCGGTGGTTCTTCAAGGGTTTTCAGCAAACTATTGCTGGCATTGATATTTAAGGCATCAGCGGGTGAGATAATAATGACGCGATAACCCAAACCATGGCTGGTTAATGAAACTTTCTGGATTAACTCACGAACCTGATCAACTTTAATACTTTTACCCACTTCTTCCGGATATAAAGTCAGTAAATCGGGATGAGATTCTGCTTGAATGAGCTTACATGACTTACATTCACCACAGGCTTTATCTGCTAAAGGCTGCTCACACATTAACCAATGTGTAAATTCAGCAGCGAAGGCCTTTTTTCCAATTCCAGCGGCACCATGGAACAATAAACCGTGGCCAAGACGCTTATTTTGCTGGCTATTTGTAAGGTTTTGCCAATTTGAGGTCTGCCAAGGGAACATTCGACGTTAAACCATTTTCTCAAGTACTGTTTGAATCGATTTTTGCACCACTTCAACGGCTGGAGCCGCATCGATAACTTGATAACGCTCAGGTTGAGCCGCTGCGCGAGCTAAAAAGGTATCACGAACCTTATTGAAAAAGTCGTGTTTTTCTAATTCAAAACGATCCGGAGCACTGCGTTTTCCGGCTCGTTCTAAACCGACATCAATCGGTAAATCAAGAACGAAGGTCATATCAGGACGAAGATCACCTTGAACCCATTGCTCCAAATCAGCAATTCGAGCCATGGAGATACCTCGCCCACCACCTTGATATGCATAGGTGCTATCAGTAAACCGATCACACAGTACCCATTTGCCAGCATCCAACGCAGGTTGAATCACTTCTTTTATATGTTGCGCACGAGCAGCAAACATTAGAAGCAACTCAGTATCATCACACATGGATTGTTCTTTTGCATCGAGTAACACGCCACGTAATTTCTCACCCAGTGCCGTTCCACCGGGCTCACGAGTAATAATAAGTTCTTTACCTGCTTCTCTAAGCCAGGTTTCGATAAAAGCCATATTGGTACTTTTACCAACACCTTCTGTGCCTTCAACGGTAATAAACTGGCCTCTTGGTATTGCACTTTTCATATTTTATGTCTTTATTTTGATTTTTTATGTTTATACGATGAAAAAGAACGTGCACGACCTTTCAACTGATATTTTATGACAGCATTATTATGTTCTTTTAATGTTGCAGAAAATGCATGGCTGCCATCACCACGTGAAACAAAGTATAAAGCATTACCCTCTGCTGGGTGTAGTGCTGCATAAATAGCGTCTCTCCCGGGTAAAGCGATGGGCGTAGGAGGAAGACCACGGCGACGATAAGTATTGTAAGGTGTATCACGCAGTAAATCTCGTTTGCGTATATTTCCTTTGTATTTATCCCCCATGCCGTAAATAACTGTTGGATCTGTTTGCAGACGCATTCGTTTTTCCAGTCGTCTTATAAATACCCCTGAAATTTGTTGACGCTCACTTGCTTGTCCAGTTTCTTTTTCAATAATAGAAGCCATAATCAAAGCTTCATAAGAATTTTTATATAACAAACCAACTGCACGGTTGTTCCATTCCTCTTTTAAAACAGTTTGCATAGATTTGTACACACGTTTTAAAATTTCAATATCAGTTACTTGTTTAGGAAAGAGGTATGTATCTGGTAAAAACTGTCCTTCGTAATGTATATCTGGAAAATTAAGTTTTTCCATGATTTCTTGTTTGGATAGATTTTCAATAGTATGTTTTATTTGAGGATGTTTATTAATCGCATCAAGTAACTGCTGAAATGACCAACCTTCGATAATCGTTAGAGAAAACTGAATAACTTTACCGCTAAAAATATCATTAAGAAATTCTTTTGTTGTTAACTTATCAGTTAAACGGTAATCACCCGTTTTCATTTTATTGGAAAGGCCATTTAAACGTGCATACCAAAGTAAATAACGCGGATGTTTAATAATTCCCTTATTGGTCAAATCATATATTACAGCCGAAAGTGAGCTACCGGACTTAATAGAGTAATCAAGTTCACTCGAATCAATACTTAAGCTGTTATCAAGTGCCTGTTGGTAGGTAGACCACATCCAACCAGATAAAACTAATATAATAAAAATGCCAACGACTATTATTTTTTTCATTACTGACCTGATTTTCTTATTTCTTCTTGAAGTTGCTTTGTTACCTTACCAACTTTAGTAAAGCGGGTTTTTGCTATTATTTTTATTGGCCAAACACCAAATAAACTATTACTTAAAAACAACTCATCTGCCATTTCAAGTTCAGTTTTACTGAATTCTTTTTCGTAGACAGCAAAACCATTTTCTTTTGCTATATTGATGATTTTTTTACGCATAACACCTGCAACGCCACACAGAGATAAACTCGGCGTGAAAATTTTATTATCCAATACAGCGAAAATATTACTCATGGTTCCATCAATCACATTACCTTGTGCTGTTAACATTAATCCTTCCTGAAATTCATCTGTATCCCATTCATTTCTTGCTAAAACCTGTTCCAGCCGATTCAGGTGTTTAATCCCGGCAAGTTTTGTATTTTCTGATAATGTAGTTTCACAGTAACAAACCTCAACTCCTTCGGTTTGATAACTCTCAGGATAATCTGGCCATGAATGACTGCTAAGAATACGAGTTACATTTTGTTCGCCTGTAAAACGATAACCGCGTTGCCCTTCTCCTCGTGTTACGATTAACTTAATAACAAATTGAGCTTCATCTTTATTATCACACAGCAACGCTATTTCTTTTTCGATTAGTTCTTTGTTTGGCAAAGTAATTGAAAGCTTCTCACAACCTAATGCTAACCTTTGCCAATGATCTTCCCATAAAAGGATCCTACCATTACGCACCGCCATAGTTTCAAATAAACCATCACCATACTGTAAGCCACGATCATGAATACTAATCGTTTCTTTTGCTTCGCCATTTATTAGAATTTCTGTCATATAAAAAACTTGTACTTTAGTCTAATTACTTTTTCTCTGTCTATTTCAGGCCCTGTTGTATCAGTATTATCTAAAACGCACATCAGCCTTTAACTTGTTATTGTAACGCAAGCAACAGTCCACGCGCTTTATGTCGCGTTTCCTCCAACTCAGATTGAGCAACAGAATCTGCTACCAAGCCTGCGCCAGCACGAAAAGACAGTGTATTATTTTCCAGTGTGATTGTTCTAATTAATATATTTATATCCATATCACCATTATGATTTAAATAGCCCATTGAACCGGTATAAGCGCCTCTGGCTTCGTTTTCGAGCTCCGAGATTATCTCCATACAGCGCACTTTAGGACAACCCGTAATGGTTCCACCAGGGAATACTGCCTTAATGACCTCTCCTGGTAATATTCCGTCTTTTAACCGGCCACAAATATTCGAAACAATATGGTGAACATGAGCATAAGACTCTAACACCATGAGTTCATCAACTTTAATCGTACCTGGTATACAAATTCGTCCTAAATCATTACGTTCAAGATCAATCAGCATAATGTGTTCTGCACGTTCTTTTGGATGAGAAATTAACTCTTCTTTTAATGCTTCATCTTTTTCTTTATCTATTTCACGCCGACGAGTTCCTGCTATTGGACGTGTTTCAGTTCGACCATTTTTAACACTAATTAAACGCTCAGGTGATGAGCTAATAATAGAAAAATTATTATGTACTGCTAATCCAGAAAACGGCGCGGGGTTTGTTTCTCGTAGTCTCTGATAAAGTTCAACCGCGTTAACTTTGCTGCTTTCCATTTTCCAAAGCCTGGAAAGATTAGCTTGAAATATATCACCATCAATAATGTATTGTTTTACTTTCTTTATTGAATTCAGATATTTATTTTCATCTTCTTCTTCAATGTTATTTAATTTAAGATAACTGTTTTTTTCTAAAGAATCAGATTGTTCGGCATCTGTTTTTAATTGTTTTAAGTAATTAAATTGATCTTCACAAATATAATATGTGCAGTCTTCTTTATGGTCATAAAGAATTGCAGCAGGAATACGTGTTGCATAGGCAATAGCTGTTGACGGTGCTTTTAGCTTAAGATGTGATTCAACTTGTTTTGCTAATTCATAACCGAGATACAAAAACCACCCACCTGTAAAAGGTAGTGTTTCACATTCAATAGTATTATCTCGTTTAGTTTTCCACCAATGGCTTAGGTTGTTTAAAAAGTCGTTACCGTCAATATCACTATAACCACTTAACTCTTCTTTACTGGATAAGGTTAATGTTTCTTGTGGGAAGGCAAAGAGAATATCGAAATGAGATGAGTCGGAGCTTTCAACACTTTCAAGTAAAAATGGATAACGTTTAGGATTGGATTTATGCAGGGCCAATAAGTTTTGCTGCCCCTGCTGGTTGTGTATTTTTAACCCTTTAGAATTAAAGGTATCAGAGCTTGATTTGGAATGCGGCATAATTGTGTTATTCGATTACAAATATTCCTTTGCCGGCACCGCGTTGGGCTGACACCCTCTAAATATATTTTATGAGCAGTGCTACGAGTCCAACCTACATTAAGAGCTACTAATTTTAAACCTTACGGAAAACCAATGTACCGTTTGTTCCGCCAAAACCAAATGAGTTTGAAACAGCCACATCAATTTTCATTTCTTGTGGCGTATCAGGGACAAAGTTTAAATCACAACCTTCATCAACATTAAAGATGTTAATAGTTGGTGGAGCAACCTGATCTTTAATCGCAAGTACTGCAAAGATAGCTTCAATACCGCCGGCGGCACCAAGTAAGTGTCCCGTCATAGATTTAGTTGAACTCATTGCTAATTTATAAGCGTGATCACCAAAGGTTAATTTAGCAGCTTGAACTTCTACAATATCGCCTGCAGGTGTTGATGTACCATGCGCGTTTACATAATCAACTTCGTCAGGATTAATCCCTGCATCATTGATTGCATTATTCATACAACGGCTTGCACCTTCACCGCCTACTGATGGTGTTGTCATGTGATAGGCATCACCACTCATACCAAAGCCTAAAACTTCAGCATAAATTTTTGCGCCACGTGCTTTAGCGTGTTCATATTCTTCGATAACCATTACACCAGCACCATCACCTAAAACAAAACCATCACGGTCTTTATCCCAGGGACGACTTGCTGTTGCAGGATCATCATTACGTGACGACAATGCGCGAGCCGCAGCAAAGCCACCAAGTCCTAAAATAGATGTTGCGTTTTCTGCACCACCGGTAACCATAACATCACAATCACCATGCTCAATCATACGTGCCGCATCACCAATGCTGTGAGTTGCTGTTGCACACGCCGTTGTTATTGCATAGTTAGGGCCTTTAAAGCCATAACGAATAGAGAGGTTACCAGAGATCATATTAATGATTGTTGCAGGTATTAAAAAAGGTGAAATTTTACGTGAGCCACCTTTTTGATATTTTTCATAGTTAGCTTCGATCGTATTTAAACCACCGATACCTGAACCAATAGATACACCGATACGATGCGCATTTTCTTCTGTTGTTTCTAAACCAGAATCTTCTATCGCTTCAATTGCTGCGGCAATACCGTAATGAATAAACGAATCCATCTTACGAGCATCTTTTGCAGACATAATACTTGTCACATCAAAGTTTTTAACAGAAGCAGTAAAGGTGGTTGCAAAAGCAGAAGCATCAAAAGCAGAAATGGTTTCAACACCACTTTTACCGGCAAGAATATTCTTCCAGCTTTCTTCAACTGTATTACCAACTGGAGAAAGCATTCCCATACCCGTTACAACCACACGACGATTAGCCATTATCTTATCTCTATTGTATTTAACTTATAAATTATTATTATTTTCTACCATTATAGAGCAGTAGAAAATAAAAAACCGCTGCCCTCATGCATCTCTGCATAATGGTGCGGTTTCATATTACGATAAAACAGGTTTAGCCGTTAGTGTTAATATACTTAACCGCTTCTGCTACCGTAGTGATTTTTTCTGCATCTTCATCAGGAATTTCAGTTTCAAACTCTTCTTCAAGAGCCATAACTAATTCAACTGTGTCGAGTGAATCAGCACCCAAGTCGTCTACGAATGAAGCATCTTTCGTTACTTCTTCTTCCTTAACGCCCAATTGCTCAATTACGATTTTTTGTACACGTTCTTCAATGCTGCTCATTTGGTCAATTCCTCCAATTTTTATTCGATTGACGCTGCGGGCGCTATTGTATTGGAAACACCCGATAGATTCTAGTTTCATGGCCATTTTAGCCAAATAAATCACATATTTAATTAATATTTAATCTTTTCTACATCAATACTTTAACGGATAGAGAGAATTCAGAGAACAAGGCGAAATTTGTCGAAAAAGCGGAATTCACACGCAGTGAATGAGCATTTTGAGACGAATTTCGTAGTTTCCCACCTTTCGCATCAACTCATATGCATGCCGCCGTTGACGTGTAACGTCTCGCCAGTGATATAAGCTGCTTCAGGAGACGATAAAAAGGCCACTGCATGGGCAATTTCTGCTGCATCACCTAATCTTCCAAGCGGAATCTGGCCTAATAACGCGTCACGCTGCGCTTCTGGCAAAGCTTTAGTCATATCTGTATCAATAAAGCCCGGTGCAACTACATTTACGGTGATGCCTCGAGATCCAACTTCACGGGCCAGAGACTTACTAAAGCCAATGACACCCGCTTTCGCCGCTGCATAGTTAGCCTGCCCTGCGTTACCGGTAACACCAACAACTGAAGCAATACTAATAATACGGCCTTTCTTCGCCTTCATCATGCCGCGTAAACAGGCTTTACTAACGCGAAAAATTGAGCTCAGGTTGGTATTCATGATGTCATCCCATTCAGCATCTTTCATGCGCATAACGAGGTTGTCACGGGTAATACCGGCATTATTAATAAGAATAGAAGGTGCAGCAAACTCTTCAGTAATTGCTTTAACTGTGTCGGTAATGCTGTCTTGATCGGTCACATTCATGACCATTCCTTTACCTTTAATATCGTTTTCTTTCAGGTAGTTAGAGATGTTTTCTGCACCACTTTCTGAAGTTGCTGTGCCTATTACAGTTGCGCCTTGAGCACCTAAAGCCAATGCGATTTCCTTACCAATACCACGGCTGGCACCGGATACGAATGCAATTTCATTTTCTAAAGACATAATCTGTTCCTCGTAATTTTATAACGCAGCTTCAACTGTTGCTGTATCAAGCAATGCGGCTGAAGTCAGCGCTTTATTAATTCGTTTATTGAGCCCAACCAAAACCTTACCCGGACCACATTCAATAAATTGATCTGCACCATTAGCAGACATTTTCTCGATTGTATCAACCCAGCGTACTGGACTGAAAAGCTGACGTTTTAAGGCATCGCGGATATCTGATTCAGACTCAGCAGCAATAACATCAACATTATTAAAAACAGGAATAGAGGGTGTTTTAAATGAAATAGTATTAAGTACTTCAGATAATTGCTCCGCCGCAGGTTTCATTAAAGCACAATGAGATGGCACGCTAACAGGTAATTCCAGAGCACGTTTTGCACCCTTTTCTTTCGCTAAAACACAAACACGTTCAACTGCTGCTTTGTTACCCGCAACAACAACCTGGCCAGGTGAATTGTAGTTTACAGCTTCAAGTACTTCACCTTGCGCAGCATCAAGACAAACCTGGCGTACAAGTTCATCTTCCATACCTAAAATCGCCGCCATTGCACCTGTACCAGCGGGCACAGCTTGCATCATAAACTTGCCACGTTGAGATACTAATTTAATAGCATCAACAAAATCTAAACTACCGGCACAAACCAAGGCAGTGTATTCACCTAAACTATGACCGGCCATCATTACTGGCATCGCGCCACCTTTAGCCTGCCATACACGCCATGTTGCAACACCGGAAGCTAACATTGCTGGTTGAGTAACATCAGTAGAGTTTAATTTTTCTGCAGGTCCATCTTGAATAAGAGACCATAAGTCATAACCTAATGCATCAGATGCTTCTTTAAACGTTGCAGAGACTTCTGAAAAATTTTCAGATAGATCTTTTAACATGCCCACTGATTGTGAACCCTGACCTGGAAAGATAAATGCTAAAGACATTTTTGATCCTTTATTTATTTTTATAACTACTAAGAACGCAAAGAAAAATAATAAAAGGTTCGGGGTATAATGTTTTTCGTAGGTTCGAATTTATTCGAACCTGCAATATATCCCTTGAATCCTTCGTGTTAGTTAAATTAGTATTTAATTAAAGCCGAACCCCAGGTGAAACCGCCACCGAATGCTTCTAATAAAATGGTTTCACCACGTTTAATTCTTCCATCACGTACCGCTTCGTTTAATGCAAGTGGTACTGAAGCTGCTGAAGTATTGCCGTGTTCATGAACTGTTACTACAACATTATCCATCGACATCCCCAGTTTTTTTGCTGTCGCATTAATGATGCGAATATTAGCCTGATGCGGAACGAGCCAGTCAATATCAGATTTTTCCATATGATTAGCCGCGAGAGTTTCATCAACAATTCGACCTAATGTATTGACTGCCATTTTAAAAACTTCGTTGCCTTTCATTTGCATGTAGGCTTCACCCGATCGAAACAATGCAGGATTCTCAGATACACCGGCTGGAACTGTTAATAATTCTTTATACTTACCATCTGCATGTAAGTGTGTAGATAAAATACCGGGAGTATCACTTGCTTGTAAAATCACAGCACCGGCGCCATCACCAAATAAAACACAGGTGGTACGATCATTCCAATCTACAGTACGTGACATGGTTTCAGCACCAATCACTAATGCTGTTTTATGTGTGCCAGACTTAATAAACTTATCAGCAATACCTAGCGCATAAACAAAACCGGTACATACCGCTTGCACATCAAAAGCAGCACAACCATGAATATCAAGCCTGTCTTGTAGTAAACATGCAGTACTGGGGAAAATACGATCAGGTGTTGTAGTAGCAACAATAATTAAATCAATATCATCTTTAGTTAAACCTGCGGCATCCATGGCATTTAATGCCGCTTTTTCAGCTAGATCACAGGTCGTTTCACCATCAACAACAAGGTGACGTTTTTTAATCCCTGTACGAGACGTAATCCATTCATCAGTAGTATCTACAATCTTTTCCAGATCAGCATTGGTAACAACCTTTTCAGGCAAATATCCACCGGTGCCTGTAATATTTGAATAGATCAACTTGCTTGCCTCGTGGCTAATTGGCTTTCTAATTTTTCACTTATTAATGCAGGTACATCTTTTTCGACTTCTACCATTGCAACATGGATGGCATTATAAAAAGAATAAGCATCTGCACCACCATGACTTTTAACAACAACACCTTTTAAGCCTAAGAAACTAGCTCCGTTATATTCACGTGGATCAACACGCTTTTTAAATCTTTTTAATGCTGGCATAGAGAGTAAAGCAGAAAATTTAGAAAAGATATTTGCTTTGTATTCATCTTTTAGAAAACCGGTAAACATTTTTGCTGCGCCTTCAGCTGTTTTTAACATGACGTTGCCAATGAAACCATCACAAACAACAACATCAACCGTTCCTAAAAAAATGCCATCGCCTTCAACATAACCAACATAATTAAGATTACTGTCAGCGAGTAAACGTGAAGCTTCTTTAACACGTTCATTGCCTTTAATTTCTTCTTCACCAATATTTAATAAACCAACTGTTGGTGAATCAAGATCAAAGATAGCTCCAGCTAACGCATTACCCATGAAAGCAAATTCAAGTAATGATTCTGCGGAAGAATCAACATTCGCACCCAGGTCTAAAACGTGGGTAAAACCAGTTGGGTTATTCGCATTAGGTAAAGTGCTACAGATAGCCGGACGATCAATACCAGGTAATGTTTTAAGTACAAAACGTGCGGTGGCCATAAGAGCGCCTGTATTACCGGCGCTAACAGAAGCTTGCGCTTTGCCTTCTTTAACCAGGTTTATTGCAACACGCATAGATGAATCTTTTTTGCCACGCAGGGCTAATGATGGCGCTTCAGAAGAACCAACAACTTGTGTAGCATGTTGAATAGAAATACGAGAGGGAAACTTTGTTGCTTTATCACCTAGCTCTTTATTGATGGCATTTTCATCGCCAACAAGAATTAAAGATAAATGCTCATATTTTGATAAAGCATCAAGTGCTGCCGGTACCACAATGGAAACGCCGAAGTCGCCGCCCATACAATCGAGTGATATCGTTACTTGAGATTTACTCATAAATTATGATGTCCACTTAAAGCAAAGACGGGATATGGTTTCCCATATCCCGCACAATAATTAACCTTGTTATTTTAAAACCTAAGGTTAAAGGCTAATAAAGGGAATTACTCGCCCTTAGTTTCGATAACTTTCTTACCACGGTAAAAACCGTCAGCAGTTACGTGATGACGTAAATGTGTTTCACCTGAAGTAGAGTCAATTGACGTTGTGCTAGCAGTCAATGAGTCATGTGAACGACGCATGCCGCGACGTGAAGGAGTTACTTTGTTCTTTTGTACAGCCATGATAAAGCCTCGTGTTACTTATCTGTCTTTAAACTTGCAAGAATATCAAACGGGTTGTCCCGCTCCTCACTCTCAGTGTCTGGTTCATTTTGCTGGCTGCCCCAACCTTCTACAACATTATCAGAAGAACAATCTTCATTCTGATGTTTTGGTATAGGTGGTAAAGCCAGGAGGATTTCATCCTCAATAATATCCGATAACATCATCGATTTATTATCTATCAGTGTTGCCTCATACCCTTCGGGTAATCTTTCCATTTCAGCTTCAGAACGTACAAATGCTAACTGAAAATCGAGTGCAATAGGAAGTTCCATTTCTCCCATACAGCGTTGGCAAATGAGTTTAGCATCAGCTTTAATTTGACCGGCTAATATAACAACCTGATTAATATCAACTGAAAACCCCACATCAATATATACTTCACCGTCACCACAAGAAAGCGCATTAATTAGTCGCTTCATCTGTTTAAGGGGAATTGTGCCCTGAAAGCGTTCTTTTCTCGTCGCAAGACGAATTGGGTCCACTTCCAGAGGTAGTCTTTGATGCTGCCCTGACATAGGCCGCGGATTGTATCGGGGTGATACCTTCATGTCAAAAAAAGTGCCACAAATAACTAAAAAAAGCCTTAATAATCCGTCTGTTCCGTGATATTTGTCTATTTTTTGACCAGCTTACATTTTATCTCGAACTTGACAGCGTGGCACGATTTTCATACATAGGTATATGGGTTTGAAAAGGTCAAAATAATAATGATAAAAAAGCTACTAATCGCTAATCGTGGGGAAATTGCAGTCCGCATTGTACGTGCCTGTGCAGAGATGGGGATTAAGTCAGTTGCGGTCTATGCAGAGGCTGATCGTTATGCTTTACACGTCAAAAAGGCGGATGAAGCCTATAGTTTGGGGCCAGATACGGTTGCAGGCTACCTGAATTCTCATCATTTAGTGAATATTGCGATTGCCACAGGTTGTGATGCTCTGCATCCAGGTTATGGCTTTCTTTCAGAAAACCCCGAATTAGCTGAAACTTGCCAGCGCCGTGGTATTTATTTTGTTGGCCCTGATGCACAAACAATTCATAAATTAGGCGATAAAACCATTGCCCGCCAGACCATGACTTCTGCGGGAATTCCAGTCACTCCAGGCAGTAATGACAATGTTGCCGATATTGATGAAGCTAAAAAGATTGCCAGTGAAATTGGTTATCCTGTGATGCTCAAAGCCACTTCTGGTGGTGGTGGTCGTGGTATTCGACGTTGTGATACGGAATTGGAACTCATCCGTAACTATCCTCGCGTTATATCTGAAGCCGAAAAAGCCTTTGGTAGCGCTGAAATTTTCATTGAAAAATTCATTACTGATCCACGTCATATTGAAGTTCAGGTACTGGCTGATCATCATGGCAATGCCATTCATCTGTTTGAACGAGACTGTTCCATTCAACGCCGTCACCAAAAACTCATTGAAATAGCCCCTTCTCCACAGTTATCTGAGGAACAACGTCAATATATTGGGGATTTGGCGGTTAAAGCTTGTCTTGCATCGGGCTATAAAAATGCGGGTACTGTCGAATTTTTGCTCGATGAAAATGATAATTTCTATTTTATGGAGATGAACACACGATTACAGGTTGAGCATACGATTACTGAAGAAATTACCGGCATTGATATTGTGCAAGAGCAAATTCGAATTGCTTCAGGTTTAAAACTGCGATATCAACAATCTGATATTTCACGGCGTGGATTTGCCATGGAATTTCGTATTAATGCAGAAGATCCAAAAAATGATTTTCTCCCCAGCTTTGGCAAAATTACACGTTATTTTGCAGCCGGTGGTCCCGGTGTTCGAACTGATGGTGCAATTTATAGTGGTTATGTTATTCCACCCTACTACGATTCTATGTGTGCCAAACTCATTGTCTGGGCGATGGATTGGGACTCTTTGATTGACCGTTCACGCCGCGCGCTACGAGACATTACGCTTTACGGTGTAAAAACAACCATACCTTATTATATAGAGATTCTTGCTTCGGCTGATTTTCAAACCGGTAAATTTAATACCAGCTTTGTTGAAAAACATCCTGAGCTTATTAATTATTCTGTTAAACGTTCTTCACGAGAAGTTGCTGCCGCTATTGCTGCAGCATTGGCTGCTAACTCTGGTATATAGCTTCAATATATAAAATCACGAGGATTCGATTCGATGTCAAAAGTTAATATAACAGACACTATTTTACGTGATGCACATCAGTCATTGATTGCAACACGCATGCGCACAGAAGACATGCTACCGATTTGTGAGCGTCTCGATAAAATTGGTTACTGGTCACTTGAAGTCTGGGGCGGTGCGACTTTTGATGCCTGCGTACGGTTCCTAAAAGAAGACCCATGGGAGCGTTTACGTTTACTTCGTGAAGCTTTACCTAACACGCGCTTACAAATGTTATTACGAGGCCAAAATCTTTTAGGCTACCGTCATTATGCCGATGATGTTGTACGCGCTTTTGTTAAACAAGCGGCTGAAAATGGCATTGATGTCTTTCGTATTTTTGATGCTATGAATGACTTACGTAACTTAAAAACATCTATAGAAGCAGTTAAAAAATCCAATAAACATGCACAAGGTGCACTTTGTTATACCACCAGCCCTGATCATAACCTGCAATACTTTATAAGTTTAGGCCGCGAGCTGGAAAAAATGGGCTGTGACAGCATTGTTATTAAAGACATGGCGGGCTTGCTCACACCGAGCATTACTGCCGAGTTAGTTAAAGCATTAGTTGATCAAGTCAGTATCCCTGTTCATCTACATTCACATGCAACGGCAGGACTTGCCAGTATATGTCAATATAAAGCAGTGGAAAATGGCGCTTTTGGTATTGATACTGCAATATCTTCTTTTTCAGAAGGCACCAGTCACCCGCCAACCGAAAGTATGGTTGCTGCATTTAAAAATACTGAATTTGATAGCGGTTTAGACTTGCCTGCACTACAGGAAATTGGATTTTACTTTTATGAAGTAAGAAAAAAATATCATCAGTTTGAAAGTGAGTTCACTGGTTTAGATACTCGTGTTCAGGTTAACCAGGTTCCCGGCGGCATGATTTCTAATTTATCAAACCAGCTAAAAGAACAAGGTGCACTATCACGTATGAATGAAGTGTTAGAAGAAATTCCACTGGTACGAAAAGAGTTAGGCAACCCCCCTCTGGTGACGCCCACTTCTCAAATAGTCGGGACACAGGCAGTATTAAATGTCATTGGCGGTGAGCGTTATAAAACCATAACAAATGAAGTAAAACTCTACCTGCAAGGCCGATATGGTAAAGCACCGGGAAAAATCAGCCCGCAAGTACAACACATGGCCATAGGCAATGAAGATATTATTGAATGCCGCCCCGCTGACTTACTTAAAGATGAAATGGATAAGTTATGCAAAGAAATTGGAACGCTCGCACATAATGAAGATGATGTTTTAATCTATGCAATGTTCCCTGATATAGGTCGAACTTTTTTACAAGAGCGTGATGAAGGAAAATTAATTCCAGAAGCACTTGAACCGGCAAACATGGATAGCAATGGCCATAATGCCGCAACTGAATTTAACGTTACCATTCATGGTGAAACTTATCATATAGGCTTAACAGGTGCAGGTCATCGTACACATGATATGCGGCCTTATTATTTGAGTATCGACGGTGTACCAGAAGAAATTATGGTAGAAACATTAAGCGAAATTGATCTTGATGAAGCTGAAGGACAACCGCGTAAAACATCTTCCAGTGGTAAGCGTCCTCGTGCAACTGAACCAGGACATGTCACTACATCCATGCCCGGAGTAATTGTTGAAGTTTTGGTTAATGTAGGCGATAAAATAAAAGCTGGTGATCCAGTATTAATTACTGAAGCGATGAAAATGGAAACTGAAATTCAGGCTGCAATATCAGGTACAGTTATAGCTATTCATGTTGTTAAAGGTGATAGCGTAACACCTGATGAAACGTTGGTTGAAATACAAAGTTAATTATCTTCACGTAATGACAGCAATCTTCTTTTTGTCTTTATGGTAATTGTTTATAATCTTATTTTTTAAATAGAACTGTATAATTATGAAACTTATTCTCGCTTCAACCTCACCTTTTCGCAAAGCCATCCTTGATAAGCTCGGTGTTGATTTTGATACTGTTTCACCTGAAACAGATGAAACTGCATTAGCTGATGAAACACCTCAACAACTTGTTGAACGTTTATCAATTGCCAAAGCGAAAGCGGTTGCAGACAAAGTCAGTGATGCGCTGGTAATTGGTTCTGATCAAGTTTCAGTTATAAACGGTGAGATTATTGGTAAACCACACACACATAAAAATGCGGTTAAACAATTACAAAATGCATCCGGGAAAACAGTAACTTTTTATACGGGGCTTTGTTTATATAATTCTTCAACGCAACAATATCAATCTGAAGTTGTTCCATTTAATGTGGTTTTTCGTGACCTCAGCGATCAGCAAATTGAAAGTTATTTACGAAAAGAACAACCCTATAATTGCGCAGGCAGTTTTAAGTCTGAAGAATTAGGTATTGTTTTATTTGAAAAACTTGAAGGCGAAGACCCCAACACCTTAATGGGCTTACCCTTAATTCGTTTAATTAAAATGCTAGATAAAGAACAATTTACTATTCTTTAAAGATTTAGTTTTTATTTTCACCCCAGCCCCTATAAAACCCTAGATAAAATAAGCTTTATATCGTTTTTCATAACAATATAGCCAAAATTAATGCTGCTATTGCCTAAATATTTTATGAAACAGGCCGATAATTATCATGTATCGTTTATATAAAGAGCAGAATGAAAAATACAATCACACCGATAGATTATGAACTGGTTATGCCTGATGATGACTTTATTTCCTCAAAAACCAATATAAAAGACATTTTAACCTATGTTAATCCTTTATTTATTGAATATTCAGGATATAAAGAGTCAGAATTATTGGGGCAACAGCACAATATTATTCGCCACCCGGATATGCCCCGCGTAATTTTCAAATTGCTGTGGGAAACAATCAGAAACAATCGTGAATTCAATGGCTATATTAAAAACTTAGCCAAAGATGGTAGTTATTATTGGGTTTTTACTAATGTGGCTCCCAGCTTTTCCTCTGATAATGAATTATTGGGTTATTACTCTGTTAGGCGCAAACCTGATGCCGAAAAACTGAATTACATTAAAAACATCTATGTTGATTTGTTAGAGATTGAGCAACAATCGTCTGCTAAAGAGGCTATTGATAACTCTCTCTATAAGTTAAACACAATATTGAATGGCAGAGAAAAAGGATATGATGAATTTATCCTTACTATTTAAATCCCGAGCTGTAATATTACGTCTTACAGTAATAATAGCTGTGCTCGTCTATGTACTGCTAACTTACGACTTTGATTTAATATTTATTATTATAGCTTTGCTTGTTACTTTTGTAACAATAAAAGATCAACTTAAATTAATACAACACACATCCAGACACCAGAATATTAACAAACTTGCTCAAAATCTGGCAAAAGGGGAACTTGAATACAGAATAACAAATATAAAAGGTGATTCTCTTTATCAAGAAACAATTAATAATTTAAATACGGCAATGGATCAAGTTGAAACGTTTGTCCGTGAGGTAAGGACCACTTCCAATACGGCACAACAACGTATTTTTTATCGGAATACGTTTACACAAGGTATGAAAGGTATGTTTAATACCACATTAAATACTATCAATTTTTCACTTGATGTAATGAAACAAAGACATGTGCAACAAAATATCAGTAATTTATTTTCAGAACTAAGTAGTTTAAAAACATCTCATTTACTGCAAAACCTTGAAATTAATCAAAACGATATTGCCATTATAAATAACGAACTTACGACTGTTGAAGAAGCTACAAAAAATGCAGCCAATAGTGCCCTGGCAAGCAAACAATCTGTAAACAAAGTTATTGAAAACACATCACAAATTGTTACACGAATTTCTGATTTAAAAAGCTCATCCGTTAAACTTGATGAAAGCAGTACTGAGATATCCGATATTATTTCTTTTATTGCCAGCATTGCCGATCAAACTAACCTTCTTGCTTTAAATGCAGCCATAGAAGCAGCACGTGCAGGTGAATATGGACGTGGTTTTGCTGTAGTTGCAGATGAAATTCGATCATTGGCAGACAATACAAAAAACGCAACCGCAAAAATCACAAGTATTATTAGTAATATTGTTGATGCCAGCAATAATATTTTAGCAGAGTCCGCACGTATCGAAGAATATAGTAGTGTTTCACATCAATTGGTAACTGAATTTAATCAAAACTTTAGTGAGTTCTCCGATGTTGCACAACGTACATCAGAATCAATTGCGCATTCACGTATGATTAGTGCTTTAACACTCGCAAAAATTGATCATATTGTATATATGCAACGTGCCTACCGAGCTATAGAGGTTGGGGCTGATTCAGAAGAAGCGCACAGTGTTGCAGTAGATGAAACGGAATCGAGTTTTGGGCAATGGTTAACATCTGCTGACGGTGGCCAAACATACAGTCATTTACCCAGCTTTGCTCAAATAAATTCACCAAATAGTGCTATTCATTTATATGTAAATGTTATGACAAATATGCTTAAAGGTGACTGGAAAAATAGTGTTGAGTTACAAGAACAATTATTATTAGATATGCAGTGTGCGGAAACAGCCAGTGTTGATCTTCTTGATTTATTAAGCAACCTTGTTGATGAGAAAAAACTTTTTGAAAGCACAGATGAAGATAGTGCTGGCGATATCGATTTATTTTAGGCACCACTAATTTTAATATAAAAAAAGGGAGCGTAAAAGGCTCCCTTTTTTATTTCTTTTAAAATATATTACTGCAAATTAAAACCACGTTCAAAAATGCTAGCCATAGCAACCCCTAAGCGATCAGCAAA